>Ga0209454_1003171_pt1 | contig 11626 bp, 7 predicted proteins | sample WorMetHERISLAND1_2_FD_187400 | JGI IMG/M metagenome (GOLD analysis project Ga0209454, IMG submission 187400) | Marine gutless worms symbiont microbial communities from Max Planck institute for Marine Microbiology, Germany - Olavius geniculatus... | ecosystem: Host-associated > Annelida >...
ACGGAAAGGAGAAGGGGAAAGAGAAGGAAAAGGGGAAGGAGAAGGGAAAGGGGAAAGGGAAGAGGAAGGAGAAGGAGAAGAGAAAGGGAAAGGAAAATGGGAGAGGGGAAAGGGAAAGGAAAATGGGGAAGGGGAATGGGAAGGGGAAGGAGAAGGAAAAGGGGAAGGGGAAGGAGAAGGGAAAGGGAAGGTGGAAGGAAGATAGTTTAAGAAATGTCGGACGCACGGATGGATGGACACAAAGGTGATTTTATACTCTGTCCAATGCCATGCATTGCATTGGACAGACAACTAGAAATACGTTCTGTGGAACGAGGTATCTGTCCCATTGCCACGCTATATAGCCTAGCAGCTGCAATTCAGCATTTGACGCTCTTGTGAGCCTGCAGCCAATTTTGTCTTCAAATAAAAACACTTTGTTGCCATGACAACAGGGGTCTTCAGGGGAGAAATTTACATGATACCATTATTAGACTGGGCCCGAAAATAGCGGGTACGTGAAAACAGCGTGCAAATATCTTTTGCGGGAAACGAGTTATAGTCAATTTTGTTTCAAAATTTGTTGCCATAGCAACGGGGATCGGCAGGGGAGAAATTTAAATGACACCATCGGATAGCATGGGCCTGAAAATAGGGGGTAGGTGCAAACAGCGTGCAATTATCTTTTACGTGGACCGAGTTAGACCACTTTGAAGTCTCCATAGGCCATAATGCAAATTTTAAAAAAAAATTGTGGTATAATAGGGGAAGGTGTTATCAGACTTTTATCCCAAACAAACTCGATCTTACTTTTCGGGCCCCGAATCACTGTGCTAAATTTTATCAGAATCGAATCAAAATTGCGGCCATAGGAGTGTTTACAGACAGATTGACAGACAGACACAAGTGATTTTAAAATCTATCCCTTGCTATGCTCTAGCAATGGGACAGATAAATATGTGATCAAAAGCATTTAATGCCATTTATAGACAACTGCAAAAGTCTTTTCAACTCTCAACTTTACAACCACTTTTGCTACCACTGATCACACCTCACACGATAGACGACCTTCAAAGTCTATGGGAAACGGCAAATGATGCGGTTCTGTGCAAGGGTGTGCCTTTTTAATGTTACAAAATAAAAATTTAATTTCTGACTTATTTATTCGAAAAATTCAAAAAAAAATTACAATGGCGCCTATGAGAAAAATTTAAAAAATTTTTAAACTGTCATAACTTCTGTTGAGTGCAAGATAAGAGTCGTAATTTTTGTTCTAGGATAGGGTTTTCTGGTTCGACCTAATTAACGGTGACATTTATATTTACCCCTGGTTGACCCCTGTTGCCATGGCAACAAAATTTGAGACAAAATTGGCTATAACACGGCTTGTGTAAGAAATTTTTGCGAGATTTTTGCGCCTATAGGAGGGTTTTCGTGGATAAACCATCGAATGCCACCAATCGCATTTTCCTTCGACCGACCCCCATTGCCATGGCAACGAAATATGGGACAAAATTGGCTATAACTCGACTTGTGTAAGAGATATCTGCGAGATTTTTTGCATCTGTGGGGGAGTTTTTGGAAATGCCATCAAATGCTGCTAACTGAATTTTACCCCAACCGACCCTTGTTGCCATGGCAACAAATTTTACGACAAAATGGGCTATACCTCGGCTTGTACAACAAATATCAGCAAGATCCTTGCATCTGACGGAGACGCGGGTTGTGAGTTTGGCAATTAGATGACGTCAGCTGAAGTCTACCACAGCCAACCTTGATTTCCAGGTATAACGAGCAGCAGCATAGTAGGAGCAGCAGTACCCGATCGGAGGTATACTGCTGTGCCTTAAAAAGGTAAAAGGTAAAAATACGGATCCTGCTATAGCGCTTTTTACATGCGTCAGGCTCATTCCTCGACTTTTCGCAATAAAACAGCAAATATATATGTAAAAAACAAAAAAAGCTGCCTTTAGTTGGTAATCACTAACATAGTCTAAATCCTTCTTCATTTGATGTTATCTGTCGTATTAGGCCTACTTGTCCAATGGTTACTGACTTCGCTGACCTGCCCAAAATGTGCACAGTAAAACAACAGATAGGCCTAAGCGATGTAAGTGTATAATATAAGCTTAAGTAATGAAAAAGTCTGCGTAATGACAATATGGTGATCTCATATAGCTGCTTTCACATTGGACCAAAATACTATAGGCCTGCTGCATCAGATGGTCATTGCCATAATAGATTACTCAGGCTAAAACTGAGTGCACTAACAGCAAATGTAGGGCTAAGACGACAGCCGGATCATTCATGCATGCAGTTAGGGCCTATAAATGGCAAGCACACGGATAAGTTCACATTCTTATTAAACATCAACAATGTCCCATCACTTCATTATCTGGCCATCCATCTGTGCATTCTACATGCATTCATAACTCAAGCAATAAGCCATAAAAATCTAAGATTGATGTAAATGTTTTCCATGGCACAGTAGCTGCTACAGCATCTTTCAGCTTTAAAGTGTCTAATGACAGGGTTAGGGTTGTGCTGTGCAGTTGGACAGTTCGTATGCATAGGCCTATGAGTGCGCGGTTAGCTGAATATTGTGTCGGCACAGGGTCATATTTTTGCTTCCTTGTTAGCTAAGCCACAGGCTAACAGAAACATTTTCGACTGCTACACTAATCAGTAAACATTGGGCAAGTAGGCCTAATACAACAAATAGCATCAAATGAAAAAGGCTTTAGACTATGTTAGTGATTACCAACTAAAGTCAGCTTGTAAGGACACCATATGCATAGCCCCATCTAAGGTTACCCAAATGATTTTTGCTGTTTTAGAAGACTGATATCATCACATCGTCCTTACACACATTTGTAAACTGGTAAGTTTTTTGTACATATATATGTTATAAAAGCAGCACAGATTAATCTTATTTCTACAATAAGTTATCCAGAGGGCAGAGAGTGTGCCAATAGCATTGTAAAAATATGTCAATATCTGACGAACCACAAACAGAAACATGGTGGTAACTTAGTATTACTCTAAACATACATTGTTCCTCATTTTTACAGCATAAATGAGACTGCAAAACATTACCACTCCTCATGCACTGTTAATTTTTGGCTTTCATGCCAATTTTGGCTTTAAATAGCTACTTACAACTTCACAACCGTTTATTTACGGCTTTCCAGCCATCCACGGCTTCATAGCCATTTCCTGTAACCTTATGACTACATTCGAGCATGCGCATTGGACTGAACTGATACAGTCTCAGCGCTGGATGGCACAAGAGTCTGACCACCCCGAAAGTAAGATAAAAAGCCTGCAAAATACAAAAACTTCACCTTCAAAAATCCAAACACTTTTGTCTCGACTGCACGTTGCAAGGTATGCACCACTGACTGACCAAGCCACACATTTCACTTCATTCTCATGACCTTCCAGCATTGCAATGCACTCAAAGTCTGACGATCTGTTACTCCAGATTGATGTTGTTCCATCGAAGCTTGTTGCCGCTAGAAGTCGACCACACGGGGACCAGTTCACACAGCGCACTGTCCGTCGATGAGCCCCTTCCAGCACAGTTTTACAAACCCAGCCTTTTTCACCTGAACAAGACAAAAACCAAAGCCACAGATCTAAGCATCTGATTCCGTACCAGATTGCAAACAATACCGGTACATGTAACGCTGTCTAACAAGCTAGAACAAATACACCACAGCAAATATTTAAACAATGCAGGACAATACAAATAAAAATTAAAAGCTCGTAAGCCATTACACTGAAAAGAACTGAAATTGCTAGTTCTTACTGACAGCTGTCTATGGGAACCTCATGTACTGAATTAGAAACAAAGAAACCAATTCTTAGAACTTTTGTACCCGAGAACTTTCATTCCATAGGTGGAAGTTTTGTCCTCAGGAACTTTTGTCCCCTGGATCTTTTGTTCCCAAACATAAAACTAGCATGGAACTTTCATTCCCTGACACTGATAATTAAAAAAAAGTAAAGTCCTTCCAGAGCCTTACGGCCCATAGGGCGGTGATGATCTCCGTTTCCTTAGTCCTCAGCCAGACACCAGTTTTTACACTGCGAGACCATGGATACGGGGCCAGTGTATTGCGTGGTGTGCCTGTTTACTGATAATTACTGAACCCCTTATCCTTGCGTAGTGCTTATAGTTCAGCGAAAAAACTCCAATATTGTGTCACTCGCTAGAAGTATATAACTAGAGTTTCAACTTACTTACTTAGCACTTAGATCCTCCAGTCCTTGACAGGACAATGGGCAGCAAGAGTTCGCCATCTGCTTCTGTTTGTAGCCACAACCCGGATGCTGTTCCAGTCGACTCCTCGGTCCACCCTAATAACAAGGAAACCCAGCTGTTGCTAGAGAAGACGCACTACAGCTTATACAGTTCCTGCTGCAGTACTAACCTTCAAGGTTATCCAAGTTCGATGATTTTTATCTCATCTCAAAGGGTGAGACATGGCTATAGCTTTCCGCTGAAAAAACGCACATTTTCCTACCCCCGTCTATTCAACCCCAAATTTGAAAATGTTTCCCTTGCACTGCATCCACGAAATTTTGTACGCAGAGAACACTGACACAGAAATAATTATCCGTGCAAAAAGTTTTCCTCTGTGACCTGACGCTTATCCACAATACATTCATTATGGACAGACAGACGGATGGACGAGAGACAGATGACAATTGACAATGGTACCGTCGACGCCTACAGCATAGCTGTAATTAAAACAGTGCATCAAAAATTGTGTACAGTATAGGCCTGATAATCAATATTAGGGAATGAAAGTTCCATGCTAATTTTGATGTTGAGAACGAAAGTTCCAGAGAACAAAAGTTCCAACGAACGAACTTGAACGTGAACTTGGGCAGATCCGTTGCCGGACACTCCTCTGGAGTGGAGATTGTCTTCTCATCACGGCAGTGCGTAACACTGTTGTAAGGGCGATTATCAAAGTCAATGGGAAACCCTAGATTATGGGCATCGTAGCCCCAAAACCCCTCAATCAATCAACTTCAAAAATTTGACTTGGATGATTATGTCGGTGGTCTGACCGTACGTGCCAAAAATGGTACAAATCGGCCCAGCAGGGTCAGCGGGGCAAAGAGGTGAAATATAATGTTCAACTGGGTTATTATTATGGGCCGAAATATGTTCTTCCAAAAAATGTGCTTTAGGTGAGTACGATTTCACATCGAGATCTCCAAGGTTACTGGACCAAACTTCATCGGACTTGTTTTGCTTAACGCAGGAGGAATCGCGGTAGATAAAAATATTTATCGGATTTTGAATATCTTCATCCGTTTCGGAGATATTCACTGCCAAACTTCAAAGTCGTCCGAAATCAGGTTAAATTTTGCATGTTTTTGGCCTTTGAAATTTTTTTGGGGTGTGCCCCCCAAAATTTTGGACCGGCATTATAAAACTGGGCCTAGTACTGACCATCATGCAAAATTTCATGCTGGTTGGCCCACGCATCTCGGAGATTTTGCATTGAAAAATAAATAAATAAAAAAACATCTGGGCTACAACTTAAGTCCGCTCCGCAAGCTATCACTTCCGGGCGGACTAATAAGCAGCAACATGGACTACGCTCATCAAATGTTGTAAATTTTCATAGCTGAATAAGCTGCAACACAGCTTAAAAAGTATGTTATTTATCTCATTCAGCTGTGTACTGAATAAGACAAAACATGGAGAACATATATGGTTTTTGGCTATTTTATGTATATCAATGCGTCGTCGGGGCAGACTCTCACTTTGTGCAATAAATGCGCCAAAAAAGTCCAGCCCCAGTTGGGGCTTAAGTTGGATAATGCCCTTTGTTTGATCATTTCCGGCTCTGATGAGTGTTCTCCTGTAACTGAATCTTTAACTGCATGTCCTTCATCACTTCTCTTGGTCTTCATAGCTTTTCGTCTTTTTCATATCTGGTTTGATGCTGGTCCTCCTGTTTGTTCAATACTGTTAATCCTTTCTTCTAACTCCTTTTGTCGCATATCAGTTATGGTACAAAAGTTCCAGTTACCAAGAAACCGACCACCTGAAAGATCGTAAACAGTCACCTTCTTCAGCCCATAAGCGAATACTTTTATCAGCACCACATGAAGCTAATAACGTCCCTTTCGGATGCCATGCCAAACTCCAAACTCGATCCTGATGTCCATTTAAAACACTACTCAAACTGATACTTATTTCACACATTGCGAAGCAAAGTAAACAAACCGAAGCGTAGAATAGTTAACGTCATTAAATTCGTAATCTTGCTTCATTTTTACAGTGCACCGAAGTGTGCAGCTTTTGGCTTCCGGTCTATGTTTGTTGAATATAATTTTTTGATTTTTTAAAAGAAACTTTTATGCATTATGGCTACCATTGTTGTTTCTGAGGGAGTTTCTAAGACAATGTTGTCTGCGGGAAACGGTCCTGAAGTTAAGAGGGGTGACAAGATAACAGTGCATTGTACCGGAATATTGGCCGAGAGTAACCAGAAATTTTGGAGGTTTGATATTTTGGGAAGATTATATGTAGTAGCCAGTGAGCTTCCTTTTAAATATTTATGATTAATTGTACGCGTTATAAACTGCATATTTGCAGCCTTTCAACCGAGTGTGCCCTTGGCGTACCGGATAGCATACCGCAGATCCTGAGGCACGTGACCCGGTCCCCATCTAGTGCATTTTTGGCAAGTCTTCCTTATCGGAACGTCATTTTCTTTGGTTTAAAAGTTGTTTAATCAAGTAAATAAATGTTAATATACACGTTTCTAATTTTTTTAATAAAAGAAAACTGCAATTGTGAAGCAAATTAAACATTTATAATACTATATTGCATTATTGCTACAAAGTTAACATGTCATTTATACAATAACGTAAACATAACGTAACGTATAATCGCTTACTTCGACTGACTTGAACTTGATGGCTATGGGTAATAAGCAGATGTGTGGATCTGCAGATGTAGCAGCGGGTAAAAGGCGGATAAAATCTGCAGATGCTAAGTGTGGATATGTGGGTAAAAGACGGATGTGCGGATAACAGTTGTCACATACATTATATCAGTCATAAAGTTGTTGAGTTTTTCAATCATTCGCACCGTAATTAACTGCTCAGTTCACACTCTGCATAGGCCGCGATAATAGCCTAATTCCTGATTGTCTAGCTTGAACTTGAACGATGTGCAAAGTACGATAATTTCAATAACATGCCATGGTGCCTGTCACACAGCATGGCGCCCAAACGCCCAGGACCCAAAGGGCCAAATTAATACACGGTTATACACCGCTTATTGGTCCAGAGGTGTGGCAGAGTACGATGGCTAAAAGGCAGATGTTATCCGCATCGACATACGTCTTTTACCCATTGCCACATCCGCAGATTCGCACATTCGCACATCCGCCTTTTACCATCGTCCGAATTTGATCATCGATCTGCGCCGGTGTTGGCCACTGTTTGACTGTTGACTTATCAAGGAATGGCTGAATAACGACACATTAGTAGGGCATTGACAATGACAATTAACTTTGGATATTAGGCATTCATGCAGCATGTATATTTCACCTGCATGTTGTATTGTGGTGTGAGAATCTAGGCCTAGGCCAGTCACATGACAGCATAGGGCTACAGTCTAGTGATGTGCTGAATTGACAATCTGCAATTTGGTTTAGTTGATTACTGTTAATGTTGCTTATTTAGTTTCAAAAGCATCATGCATGTATGCCACTAAAGGCGCTGTGGTTCCTTTTCTGTTAATTCACCGCATGTGACTTTAAAAATCTATGCTGCAGGTCAAGATGCGGCCAAAAGGGCCAACAGTTAAGGCCACAAACCTAGGTTGAGGCCGCCGCCAGAGATGAGGCCCGCATGGCCAAAAATTATGGCTGCAGGCCGAGATTGAGGCAATCGAAACCTCTCTGTGCATAATTGAGGCCGAGGTGAGGCCAAGAGTTGAGGCTCGATGGGCCAAAAATTGAGGCTGCAAGCTGAGATCGGGCCGCAGGATGAGATAGGGCCCGCAGGGCCAAAAATTGACGGTTTGATTTACGCTATCGTCACGCTAAGTTAGTTTGGTTAATTTGATTTACTCGCACACCTCTGGCACCTGTCGGCCTGTGTGAAACGCACTTTGGAATGACGACTTGCCAGTTGAGTTGTTTCATCTGGATTCCGCAGAGGTTGCCACACATTTTGCTGACATTTTGTTGTGTGTAGAACGTGTGAATGAAATTTATCATGTTTTCATATTTTTGCAGTAATGCATGCCTCATTAGGATAATATTCATGCTATTGCTTTTACTGTCCAGAATTTTGCATGTTTTTCTGAAAGATATCAACTTCGAAACATCCTCTTTCAACACTGCTTTCGTAGCTCTATTGGATAGAGTGATAACAGCATAGTCAGAGGTCGGCGGTAGATATGAAGGAGGTAGGTAGGCAAGAAATAGGTAAGCAGGAGGAAGTGCCGCATTAGACGTAGACTTTTTCACACTTTTTGCCCCAAAAAATATATCTAAACTTCATTTTCCTATACACTCCCCACAAAAATTAATGCCCTTTTTACACGCGAAAGCAGCTACTGCTTTCAGCGCGTCTTAGCTGTCGCAATTCTGTTTGTCTGTCTATCTGTCACAGGGGTAGATCAGTCAAAAGCGGGGCAAGCTAGAATCACCAAATCTTCACTTTTGGCTGCCTGGAAGATTCTAGTTTTAGGAACTGTAAAGCTTTTCCATAAATTCAAAGGGGGTCACCCGCAACAAGAGGGAGTGGGCAAAATTTGCAATTTTTGGCGAGTAAGTCGCTGTATCTTAGTAATGGTGCGAGATAGGGCATAGATTACTATTAATCACTAATAGGAAGTCATACACTGGCTCTCGATTGGCGCTGAATTCAGTGACCTTGAATGACCTTGAACGCCAAAATAAGGGGTTTATGGATTTTTTTGGCGATTTCGGGTTGCGACACAAGTCTATCATTTACAAGGTGGCGCCACAGAACTGTCATTCAATCCAGATAGAGAATTTGGTATTTGTATATTAACTTAGCATGAACACCTCAATTTTCAGCTAAACTACTAAAATGGAACTACTATAGGCTTTCGCGCATCTCATGAGCATTACTCAAATTTCTTATTTAAATCGCCAGCTAGGGAACATTCTGTACAAATTTGAGTGACGTTCTGATGCTGAATTTTTTTCTCATTTTTTGGAAGTTTTTTCTTACGCATTATAATAATTTTTTGTCGTAACGAATGTGTCAGTTAAAGTTAGACGTTGTCAAAAAGTAAAGTAGCACAATGAACTTTTCTTTTTTGCAACATTTATCTCTGACACATTTATTACAGCGAAAATAAAATTACTCACCATTTTTGCATATTTTCCATTTTCGGGTCAGAGTTTGTTAGGGTTAGGATTGGGGGGTCATTAGTTAGGGTTAGTGTCAGTATTGTTTAAATGCGACTTTTAACTTCAAAGGGAAGCTCACTGGCTTCTACATATTATAATCTTCCGACTCTCAGCTTGTACTCACTGTGTCTGTTAATGACTATTGGCTTTTTGGTACGTGAATTGTTTGAGATATAACCGGAATGAATTCATTAAAGTCATCCATTCTTCTACACTTCTCTGCATACTTGAGATTTCACAGAGTTTACTGTTTGATTTGTCATCATGTCTTACACTATTTTTTGTTGTTCTTGCTAATTTATTGTCAAATGTTGTCTTTGCATAGCACAAAAGATCCGGGACAGAAGCCATTCACTTTTCAAGCAGGCGTTGGGCAAGTAATTGCAGGTGATGCAGCATTATTTATGGCTGAAGAGTTGTTTTAAAGATCTAGGTTATTGGGCTGTTTAAAAAACAAAAATTATAAAAACTAAAAAACCAAAAATTACAAAAATCCACACCACACAAAGCTGTTGATATTTTTTTTGTGTAGTTAAAGTGGAAGATAGTATTTAGTTTTGAATATTAATTGCAATTCGTGAATTTTTCTGTGATTTATAGAAAATGTTGTCATATGGTGGAACATATAGAATGTTTTTAGTTATTTGGTCATAATTTTGTTAACAGCTTTTGTATGTGAAAACCCCAATGGAACTTTTAATATCCTGTAAAAGGCAAATGACTAAAATCTAAACACTTTTCTGAAGAGCTTGGTTTTTTGTCAGCAGTGCCATGGTCAAAAAAGTACAGAGTGGGCCATAAAAAACCGTCCCTCTACATGTCAGTTAATTATGTCTTCCAAGAGTAATATACATTTAAAGTGAACAATGCACGTTGAAATATAATCAATTCTGAGTAACATGTGCAAATTTTGTACAAATATTTTCAATAATTTCGTAATGGGATATAATAAATGAAAGCAACCCAACTCTACAGTTAACACAATGCGCAAAACAGTGTAACGTCATTTAATGTACGAGATAAAGCGTCGATCAAACTCGTTCGCCAACAAAAGGGATGGGGCACTAAATGCATTTGTAAAGAGTTTCCTAACAAGAATTGGATGGTCAGTTTTGTTAAAGATCTTTTGCGCAAAATTGACAAGATGAACTCGATTTCTCAAAAGGTTGGCAGTGGACGGAAGTAGTCTATCTGAACAACACAGAATATCGAGTGTTTAGCGGAGCTAATATGCAGCCAGGAAGGCAACCCTGGGTCCAGCAAAATTTCGAGAGAGATTCAGAAGGGTACATTGAACATTTGTTTACTTGACTGTTTTGTTGTTGTATGAAGTTTTCGCTGTTTTACTTAGACATATATGCAAGCAAGTATTTCTATTTATGTTTCGCCATTGTGATATAATACAGTTGGGGTGCTTTGATTCTATCGTGTTATTTTTTAATAACATTTTGACATACTCATTAGGTTTTGATGTCAATATGTGCAGCACAAACTAGCAATTTTTATTGTGTGTCATTTTATACCTATAAACAAATGCAGTAGCATTTTAAGCAAAATAATATAGGGAACGGTTTTTTATGGCCCACTCTGTAGATAAGCCAGAAAGCTGCAATCTTCTGACAGACGCTGCAAACTTTAGACTGAATTCCAACAGTCAGTTGCAAATTATAACTTAGGAGATTATGCGTTCTCAAAGTGTTGATTCTACATCAAATATTCCCAATATGGGAGTTTATGAGCCCCAATTTTGGCATTTTTGGAAGAAAGGTTTCAGATAAAAATTTTTCAACTATTTTTGGACAGTCAAAAATGTAGAAGAGCCAGTTACCCTTTGTTCCCTATCCTTGCCACAATGCCACTGTTCAAGTTCTTTAATGAACTTTTAAAAGTTGTTCATAGATTTCATGGACCTCATTTCTACAAATATTTTCTTATATATCTTACCAGTAAGTTGAACAATGTCAGAGATTTTTTTTGAGTATGCACTGTATGAGTTCACACTTTAATTACCTGTTTCCTTGTTTTCTTGTTGCAGGATGGGATGAAGGCTGCCTGACGATGAGACAGGGTGAAACGTCTCGACTCACCATTGCAGGACACAAAGGCTATGGACCTCCGGGATTTCCAGCTTGGGGATATCCTTTGTTTCATTCCTGTTGTATCTTCTGGTTCATGTTATATTATATCTTGTCCATTTGTAAATTTGAGATGTACACTGT
>Ga0209454_1003175_pt1 | contig 11621 bp, 5 predicted proteins | sample WorMetHERISLAND1_2_FD_187400 | JGI IMG/M metagenome (GOLD analysis project Ga0209454, IMG submission 187400) | Marine gutless worms symbiont microbial communities from Max Planck institute for Marine Microbiology, Germany - Olavius geniculatus... | ecosystem: Host-associated > Annelida >...
ATTTGAATACTGTTAATCTGATGTAGTAAAAAATACAGCCATTTACACAGTTTTTATCAAAGTTTGCATTATATGCCCATAGGCCTTCCATGTTAATATTTGACAGCCGGTAGCAACCTCTAAATATTAACCAATTTCCATGAAATTTTTTACAGAATTTTTTCTCATAAGATGCAACAAAATGAGAGGGTGCCCCATGAAAAAATCCAAACTTCATATTTTCTGAATCACCCTAACGACAATGTTTTCTTTAACAGCTCATACGATACTGGATAACCGTGGAACTTAGCTGTAAGAAAACTGTGCCTAAATAACGTAAAAAGAATTTAAGATACAGACTAAAATGAGGGCAAAACTACAGGTTCTGGAGCTGACCTACTGATTGATGGAATAATATGATCGCAACAGTAGCAAGTATGAACAACGAACAACTATAACAAATTTGGACAGCTAATTTTACGCGGAAAATCACAAAGTACTTAAACAAACAAAAACTCTGCTATCAATCCTAACATCCGAATATCATGTTTTACTTCTGGAGACTTCAAATTTGATGCCGTGCTGTATGCTGTAAAAATCGTTGCAAGTTAGCTGACTGTGCTAACCATCAAGTTTACGGTACAACTTCTCTGTCTGTACTTACATGATGACATACGGCGAGACATGGACATATCCGCAGCGTTAGAACCCCGTGTGTCCCGACGACTAACTGGAGAATGTAGAGTCACCAACTCGTCAGTCTCATCACCTGCCATCAGATAATATCATACACTGATATACACATACACCAGATGTCACCACATAAAAATTTCAAATGTACCAATGACTCTAATTAATGAAAACAAATTTCTAAATGACAAACGACTTTCTTGTCCGTATGCTGTACAAATATTTGTATTAACACTACGCACTAACTGCATACTAAGCCTACTAGTAGCCTAATACCGTAAAACTGCTAAAAGTAGTCGAGTCTCATATAGTAGCCGGGTCTCAAATCAAAGCCGGGTCTCAATATAAACTTGACATCCAAGTCGTTGTTGTTGTAAGTGTACTAGCAGTTGTAGTAGTAGTAGTAGTGATTAGTTGTATGTGCAGTAGTCTTATACACTCGCTCTAAATTGCATTGTAATAATGGTATTGTGCACACTAACCAGAGAAAAAGTGTATTACCCTGGTATGCCAGATTGGCAATATTCTAATAGAAGCTGGGTCTCAAATAAAAGCTGGGTCTCAAATACAAGCCAAGGGTCTAAGTCAGATGTTCTAATAGAAGCCGTGGGCTTCTATTAGTGTTTTATGGTAAACTGAACTGATGTGGATATTGCTTTTTACTCTATGTTGTTTTGTTGTTACAGGCAACGTGAATTTTCTTTTAATTTTTAGGCCCATAGTTTGCATTGTGAGCATTATTGCATATGTCAAATTCTGCTATTAAACAAATACATAATGTGACAAACAATGTACCGACTTATGATCATATTAATTAAAAAACAAGCTAAATGGCAAAAGTCATTCAAATGACCACAAGTCCAACAAATCACTTGCACTGCAGAAGAATAGCACTGAAATGCTGCTGTTTGTTAGTATTAAATTCTTTTATAAATACACTATATTATGATTAACAATAATAATAAAACTATTAGCTTCAAAACGTATTTAAGAAAACTAACAAAATAAACACAACATTATAATGTATCCATTGACCGTGCATCATCATCAATGAAGATGCAGTGTGAAAAATCCGGGTCAGACTTTCAAGCTGAACAAGGAAAAGCACAAGCTGTGAAATAAAAAGCACCTACTATTTGAGCTGTAATAGCAGTGGCCGATGGGTGAAACCGGCGGCGAGTCAAGCAACTGAGGTGCAGTTGAACAACGTCGAAATAACGGTGACTGATCAGACGTTCTGATTGGACTTGATGAAAACAAATCCTGCTCAATAGAAAACACACACAGCATGTAGCATAAGATAAATATGCAATTATGAAATAAATTATTAAATAACAGTACAAACTAATAACAATGATGATGTTATAACTTGGCCATACATAAATTTTGTGCAAATATTTTCCATAACTTGTAATGGGATAAAAATAAATGAAAATGCTCATGGTGCCAGCAAGAGAGTAAAACTTTGTACACAACAGAGATGTGTGGTCACAAACTGAGTATTCACATTTTTATATAAAAAAACCTAACTATGATCACTGTTTAGTTCAATACGAAAAGAACAATAATTACAATAACAAAACACATGTATTACAACTGTCAAGAATATGCAGTCTACTAGTGAGTGAGTCAAACGTCCTGCCTGACACAGTATAGGTCATTTCGGGGATGGCCTTTGCAGGCAAAATTGCACATACACATAATAACGAACAAAAAGTTTTACCTTTACAGAAAGTTTAACCTTTATAAAACACAACACAAAAAACAACGGAAACCTAAAATTGTAAGAACTGCCAATTATAATTCTGCACATGTAGCAAAAAAAGCAGTTTTAATGATCTTCCCTGTTATCCTACAATGCTTTCTATTGAATTCAAGGGCTAAGTTAATTTAAAAGCAGAAGAACACATCACATACGGAAAGCACGGAGTCATTTGAAGCAGCGGCTGGAATGTCATGCGAGTGTCTCTGAGCAGAAGTCTGGGTCGTTGGTGAAGATGAAGAAATTGATGGAGAGTGCGGGATATCCCCTTCTACCTTGGCACTACACTTTGTGCTACATTTCACCGATCTGTGCAACACATTGACAGAGCAGAACAGAAACATGCTGTATAGACAGAATATGATGATGCAATGGATAAATGGAAATAAAAAAGTAAATTTATATCAAAGAAAATATGATAAAACTTTAGTATAGGTAGTGGCTTGGTGGCTGATGGCTAGGACACTGGAAATATGATCAAGAAGTCGTGGGTTCGACTCATGGTTGGATCGCTGTTAAGTGGTTACTAAACTGTGGTCCATAAAAAACGTGTAACTTTTATTTTTTGAATAGCTTTGTGGAACACTGGCCGATTTTAATAATCTTTGGCACGCAACATCACGAAAGAACTTGACGCAAATGACTGTACTTTTGGCCACCTCACTTCAATATTGTTGCTGCACCATCTTGTGAAATGCAGAAGTCGTAGATTGGCCATTTACAGCAATGAATTCATACTGGATAGTGTACGGGTCGGCTCACAAATGATTAACTGAAAAGCGACAAACACGAGTGGCAATTATTGTATCTCGAAAAGTCACACGTGTCACATCACATCCCCTTTATCACAGCATGTACTCAAAATGTTCTCTTCCAGCACGAATGCAAGTGGCAAACGTTGACACCACTCGAAAACAGCAGACTCAACAACCTGCATTTCACACGGTAATGCAGCAACAGTACTAAAGTGAGGCAGCCAAAAGTAGTCATTTGTGTTGAGTTCGTTCCTGATGTTGCACGCCAAAAATTATTAAAATTGACCAATGCTACGAAGCTATTCAAAAAATAAAAGTGGTACATTTTTTATGGACCACAATGTACGTGGATAGGAGACTGTCTATCAGTGGACAGGTGAACCATCTCAATATTCAGGTCAACTCAGCCTTTCATCCCTACGAGTTAGACTGGTCTGTTTGGTTGGGATAAATGCAGGCACATCCACCTGTGTCAAATGGCAAGAGTGAGCCCATACGGCAGGTGACGCTCTGTAGCTCTAAGATGGATTCTCACAAACAACTATATACACTCACACTTTTCAACATTAATCAAACACATGGCACACAGCATACCTGACTGGACTAAGTGGCATTCCTTCAGCGCCATGAAAAAAGAGTTTTCGTCTGAGTGAAGAGTTACTCAGAATGTCAGCTGAACAGAGGTCATCAGCGGCGACAGACGGCGTCGACTTCAGAGCGGCCGATCTCAATGGTGACTGAGCAGAACTTGACTTCACGGCTTCCGCAAACTGACACTGAGCACCTGCAGTGAATGATGAACAGACAGACACTGCTAGTGAAATGTACTATACATGAAACAGTCAGCATTGGCATATTCTACGTTTTGCATTAACACAAAAGCTGCAGTCTGCAGTGCATCAAAGACTAGAAACAAAAACGTTAACTGAAGAAGATATTATCCAGCAACATACTGAGTTTGTCCAAATGCAAATCAACATTAAGAGTGTATTATAACACCACAAACAGCAGATGGTAAACAGATCTGCTCTTCCAATTAATTACTGTAAGCTAGTGTCACAGCAGGGTGTGGGCTATTGTGTGATCTGCTGTAGATTACTGATGAGCTTATACTGTAGCAGACATGAGCTGGGCTATGTAATAGTTTTTCGGATTTGCACAATAACCGGCTGTCCGACAATGGGCATGCCCTGGTGAAGATTAATAATTGTTGCGTAATCAATGACAAACATGCCAACTGCCAGTCTTCCGACTTAATGTGCACTGTGCAGTGTTACTAGTGTATGATGTCCTGCTTGACATAAACTCCTGTCACAAAAGTTATAGTTCCACACTGATCTGGGGGTGCTAAGCCAAAATCTGGGGGGGGAGGGTGCTGCAGCACCTGGGAGTGTGGCTCGATAGTCTAAGCAGTATAATTTGGTACCAGCTTCACCGCTGGGACGTAAACAGGCACACCACGCGATACACTGGCCCCGTATCCGTGGTCTCGCAGTGTAAAAACTGGTGTCTGGCTGAGGGCCATAGGAAACGGAGATCAGCGCCGCCCTATGGGCCGTAAGGCTCAGGAAGGACTTTACGTTTTATTTACGCAGCACCTATGGGTAGGGGTGCTGCAGGCTACCGCCACAACAACACAACAAGCAGATGATGACAAACCGAGAACGGCCTCCAGGTCAAAGTCTTTTGGTATTGTTATCACCGTCTGTACTTCAACTGCAATAAAATCAACCACAGTACCAACCGTTAGTATATGATGCCATGCACAGTATCATGGATATATGAACAAATTCAATAAGTAATATTGTACAAAATGTAACAATGCACTAATACAAAATTGTAACAATATTGATAGTAAAATTTAGGCAAGCCTACAAACAGCAGCATGCCACCTGCTTACAGTGGTTTTGCATTCGAAAGCTACAGCAGTATGGTGCTTGATAGATAATCTCTTATGGTTAATTTGGTTATTATCATTAAAATAGATAATACATAATAATTCTTTTTAAAAATTCTTACAACCACTGACATCTCACCAGAATCTACTGACTCACAACCGATAAATGACAGTTATTAAAATATTAAATACAGCAAAAAGCAACATTCTAGCAATAAGAGCATCACAGGTTATGTCGAACATAAATGCGCAAAAAGTTGAACTATTGACACAAAAAATGAAAACCATATGTTTACCTTCTTTGTATGTGGCAGTGAGTTTGTTACACGAGACACAGGCAGCAGATTTGCCGGAGGAATGCTGGCAGCTGCTCGCTGCTAGTGCAGGATGAGCTTTGCTGCAGAATATCATTGGACTGTCATTGTCCCCAGTATGTCCTGCCAAAAGAAACACGCAAACATGTCACATCCTTTCACCATACCTGCATTTCACAAGGTTTTAGAATTTCATTCTGATCAAAATAACAATCAGTGACCATTCAATACGATCAGAATCTGGTAATTACACAGCAGTTCAGCTAAAACTTATAATTCACTAAACAACTCTGTCTTTCGACTAAGCATCAACTGTGCAATAGCAGCAAAGTTGTCTTAAATACATAAAAAATATATGACCAAACATTCTGGAAAAACGAGAAACAATTTATGATTCAACCATTAGCTATAAAAACTACAGCTCACTATCATTATGCTTCACTTCACTTACACCAAACTAAATCGATGTGGCATACACAGGTCTCCACAAACGTGGCTGGCATGTGGCATTCCACAGGGGTCATGTTAGGCCCGATCCTGTTTATTCTGTACTCTGATGATTTAGTCAGTCTAGTAGAACGGCATGGCTTCCGGCGACATCCGTACACCGACGACACCCAGGTATACAGCTCACGCAAACCATCTGCTGTTGCTGACATCCAGGCGCACCTGTCTGCATGTGTCGATGACGTTGCCACGTGGATGCTGGCCAACCATCTGCAGTTGAACACTGGCAAGACTGATCTGCTCTGGTGTGCAACAGCTCATCACTGTCATCAGCTGCCGACGTCAGCTCTTAGAATCGGGTCCGATTTTGTCAACCCATCGAAGTCACAGTTCGAGATCTCGGAATTTATTTCGACACCGACCTCAGCATGCGATGCCACGTTCAGAAAACTGTTGCCAGTTGCTTCACCATTCTTTGTCAGCTGCTAGGCAAAAGCGGTGCAAGCTAGAATCACCAATCTTCACCGTCGGCTGCCTGGAAGACTCTAGTCTTAGGAACCATAATGCTTTTCTATAAATTCGAAGGGGGTCACCCCGAACGAGGGCACTAAATGAGAGTGGGTGGGCAGAATTTGCAGTTTTTGGCCAATAAGTCGCTGTATCTCAGTAATGGTGCGAGAGAGGGCCTAGGTTACTATTAATCACTAATAGGAAGTCATACACTGGCTCTCGATTTGCGCCAAATTCGATGACCTTGAATGCCAAAATAGGAGGTTTTATGGATTCTTTGGCGATTTCAAGCTGCGACATGTCAATATCATTCACATGGTGGCGCCACGGAACTATCGTTATGCGATCCAGATAGAGGATTTGGTATTTGTATATTAACTTAGCGTGAACACCCAAATTTTCAGCTAAACTACTGAACTGGAACTGCTATAGGCTTTCGCGTGTCTCGTGAGCAATAGCTTAAATTTCTTGTTACTTAGGCCACATCAAAAAACTTTAATGTAATGTAATGTAAATCCCCTTAGGGTTGTTCGCTAGTGAAGACTGTTGCAGCTATGCGGCCAAAGCAAAAGCAAAACTTTCATTTAATCACAGACTCTGGGTTACTTAAAGCAAGTCGCACCAGTTTACGTAATTGTTATAAAGTGCTAGTTCGCTTTATCAAATGCTAATTGCCAATATTCATTAATTTTCTGGTTGCAAATACACCTTAATACATTAAAAATAAGGTACAAAGTACTCACTTTTTCCTTTTCACGACTTCGGCCATGTGCATTTTGCTAACTAGTTTTATTGCCTTAAGGTCAAATGCATTTTAATTTACGACCAAATAGCCTAGAAAAAACAAATTTTTCATCAGTATTGCAATATTCCAGCAGTTAATTTTACTAACCGCACGCCTCTAATAGTGAACAAATAAACAATGACATAATTTGTGATGTCACCTATGCATCATTATTTGTATGATAAATGCGACATTATTCAGAGTAAAACCGACAGGTTTATACTATGTTTTCAATGCGAATGTCAGTTTGGCAACACAGCGTCCGGTGAGTGACGTCATCAATACTGTGGCACGTTCAGGTGCGTTCGGCTGGCACAACATATTTATCTGAAAATTACTTCGAGGCAATGTTTTCATTCACTGAATCAGCGTGTTAGTGTTACACTCGACACATATTTAGCCAATATCGTTTTTTTAGTGCGACTTCGCCTTTAAAGACGACTCATGTTACACTGCATGACATACCAGGAGTCTGAGGAAGTTTGAACGGTTTCCTTTTGGCACTATCAGTCCACGGTGACGGAACGATAACATTGCTTGAGAAAAACGTATCAATGGCCTTTTGTGCTTGCTCCTCTAACTCAGAATTGTGGCTGCAAAATAACAACTATTATTAACATTAATAGCAAAAAAGACAAAACAGCATTGTGGAAAATCAGAATAACACAACATTTTCCATGATACATGTAATACATTATACAACACATATCATTCACACAGAAACCAAGAGCAGCCTTATCTATGCACACACTATGTCTAACTAACTCAGTCAGTCTACTGACCTCGCACGTGCTAGGCCTACATATAGATATATTGCAGCTCGAGCAGTGACAGAGCATACTAATATTAATATTAGTATCTACAGGGGAACCCAAAAAATCTGACAAACGTCCTCTCCTCAGATCTTATGCTAAAAATATTTAAATTTTTACTAAAAATGATAAGCTAATTATATCAGAAACAGAAAGTACTCATGCAGCTCAAACCTCTGCTGAGAACACAGTTTTATTTTCAGCTATCCACAGAAATCATAACAGCAAAAAAAATCTGGTAAATATTTTAGGATCTAAACTGTCATCTGGAACTAGATACCCCAGATCCAGATCATCTGCCAGACTGCCACCGAAATCTACTTACTGGCCACTGTGCCCCTTCAAAGAAATTCGTCAAAAAGTGATCCATCATTTTCACAAATTTCGTGGAAAGAAAAACAAATCTGATGATTACACTACGTTTCTTTAGCAGAAAGAAAGAAACATTCGTTGTTAAGTAAAAACAGGCAAAAAATACTGACCTACTAAACCATGTGTCTGGATGAGGCAGCTCGATATCAGCCGGCTTCAGTAATGCAAGCTCGTCAATACTCCACTGAAACTTTGGAGATACCACCTACAAATGTATACCACTGACAATACTATTATCACTATCGATACTTCCAATCTGTGCTCAACTGACAACATTTTTTAACAAGTTACTTACAGTAATGCCACACCTCCCAACAGTAGGCTAATATGCAATAGGTCACGTCACAATCTGGTTGGCTGTTGACACTGTTTCTCACAAAACCGATCACAACCAAAATCAACGACTGCATGGAACACAAAATATTCGCATGCTACTTGTAGTGAATGAGTAACAATAATAAAACGGACAACGAACTGTATTAAAACGAACTGATTAAATCATTATTCAAGTTTGAAACATTTGTCGACGACACACATGCCAGTGACAAACAGTTCAGCCAGCTCACAATCAGACATGAAGTAAATGTTTGCAATCTGTACAAAAGCAACTATCATCAGATGTCCTCTGCAACTGCCAGCCCCAACAAAACTCCATATGTCTCAAACATGCATCATTTGATTGTCACTAATGATCGGTCTTAGCTATTCTTACAGTTTAGAAGTAAATACACCTAAAGACTGCTACCAAATACACTGTGTCTCAAAAAAAAACATCCCTGACATTTTTGACTGTAACTTGAAAACCGATTATCAGATTTTGATAATTTTTGGTACAACTATTCTTGACACAACTTGCCATCAAATGACCATTCAGTTTTCCACCAAACCCAACATTTGTTTCTGCACTACCTGGGGAAAACACAACCAACGAAATATCACTATTTTATCCGATGTGATATGATTGCTTAATTAACATAACGCGTAAAAACACATTTTGTTTACATTTCTGACATTGTGGCTGACATCTCATTCAGTTATCTATTTTTCAACTGCCTGCAGTAAAACTGCTTTAAGTGTTGGCCCATTATGCGAACAAAGGCAAGGAGACGCTTTGTTCATTCATTGACAGCAGTATCGATAATGTTCTGCACCAGTCCACTCCAGGCCGTACCAGTCACTTCTTGACTTCACAAACATTCCTAGACTTCATCTGCTAGACACACTGCTGCAAGATAATCAAACTTTGTAACAGACCGGATGTTAAGGCCCAATAATTAGGACAGATGAAATTTATTGACGTTTTATCATTCATTTTAACACATATTATCCTTCGCCTGATTTCCCAAGGTAGTGCAAAAGCAGACTTTGGGTGAGGTGGAAACTAAAACACTTATTGAATAGCCAGTGGTGTCATAAATATTTCTGCCCAAAATTATTAAAATCTGCTAATCTTTCTTCAAGTTATGATTGATAATGTCGGGGATGTTTTTTTCATGTTTTCTGTTTATTTTAACACATATTTTGCTTGATCTGATTTCCCTAGGTAGTGCAAAAGCATACACTGAGTGAAGTGAAAACTGAACAGACATTAATGTCAATTTGTGTCAGGAATATTCGTACCAAAAATTATCAAAATCTGATAATTGGTTTTCAAGTTACAGTCAAAAATGTCAAGGATGTTTTTTGAGACACAGTGTAGAGTCAAACACAGCAGGTGAGTGCTTACAGGGTTCCCACTGTGGTCAAGAAATAAAATTACAGGACTTTTCAAGGACTGTCAACATTAGTTTTCAAGGACTAAATGCTGACATCAGGATTCATCATCTAATGCACTGTGGCTGTAACAACTTCAGAATGAGTCATGAACGTATCGAGCAAAAAAATTTTTTTTTAAATGTGAAATTAGAATATATAGTGCAAATATATAATTTTGTTAATCATTTCCAGTTTCCCTGATTTTTCCATAAATAAATTCCAGAACTTTCAAGGATGCATGGGAACCTTGTGCTTACTGCTTTGCCAGGTGTAGAAGTTTTGAAGACATTTGGACTAATCACCGACTGATGCAATGTGTCAATTAATGCAGTCTCAAAGGGGTTACAGCAACGTGCTCGGTTCTACAAGCAGCAAATAAAACAGTCTATATTCATGTACATATATTCTTCTGAAATCACAGTTGACAAATCACAACTGTTATACAATAATACACATATTTTATTAAATGAATGAAAAATGATGATGCAAAATTAATCACCTCAGACAGATGCAAAAGCGTCAAGTGAATATCATCTGAATAATGCTGGCTACAGCAAAATAGGATAAAAATGAGTAATGTGTGACAAAACTGACAAAATCTAAACAGATATATAAAAATTAAGACTAAATTGATACAAAAATGAATACAGCAAAAAGCAAATACTCTCAACATGTTGAGTTTTGACATTAATGACCAATGCACTATTAACAACTATACTGACTACTAAAGCAACATCAACGTCACGAGTGACAGTAGTACCATATGCCCACCTGTATATTGCCACTGAGTGACAGCGGTGAGAGAAAATGTGTTCGTCCATCTTTCATCAGCTGACTCGCAGAGCCATACTCCGGTGTATGTAGATTTTTGCCAGGTGTATTAGCCAGTAGTTGAACATTGCTGTGAACAAATCTGTGTATCTGACTCAAAGGTGTTCTCTGCTTGTCACTACCAGTATGTGCTGAATAAGCACATCTGACTGGGCTGCACAACTGAACTCTCTTCGGCGTAGAATTGTTGCACCTTTCAGCAAAAGCTGGGCTATCCATAGTACAGCTGGCCATCTAGCAGCAAAAACAAAACATTCGGTCAAAATACTACCAACTCAACAAATTTGTTCAAAAAGTAAGTAGAGACTAAAATATGCAGACCAGACTCAACAGAATGACATAATAAAAGATCCGCCATTATATCCATGCTTTAATGTGTGCTTGCCCTTTCAGGCGATCGATCAGTCGATTGCCTAAATCAATTGCCTTAACACCCGGCAGATGATTGCTTTTCGATTGCCTACTCGCTGGCCACGCTCACTGATTTTTGATCGCCAGATTGACTCAAATTTGCGATCAGTTAGTTTTCACTCTGCTGTATTGAGTAGCCAGCTCCAACAAGCGTGAACAGTATGCAAAAACTTGTTTTACATTTATTTTACAAATTCTATGATTTTTTCGGTTACTACGTTTTAAAATTTCATTTCTAGCACTGCTGTTGTAACATTTCTGTTACGTTTTTGTCTGTTTTTTTTCGCTTGTCGATCTGATAT
>Ga0209454_1003179_pt1 | contig 11620 bp, 7 predicted proteins | sample WorMetHERISLAND1_2_FD_187400 | JGI IMG/M metagenome (GOLD analysis project Ga0209454, IMG submission 187400) | Marine gutless worms symbiont microbial communities from Max Planck institute for Marine Microbiology, Germany - Olavius geniculatus... | ecosystem: Host-associated > Annelida >...
GTAAATGATGTGCGTACCGTTCAAGAAATGAGCAAATTATGTAACAAACACTACAAATAGAAGATGCTTGTCTTGTTGAAGCTGTCATTTGTTTTTTAGGTGTCTGAATGTTCAGCTTCAAAGAAAAAGTTGCCACATGGTTTTGGTAAGTTGGATGAAGTTATTCGTTTGTTATTTATTGAAATTTCAAATTTTGTTTTGGGACTCACTTCATTATTGGCAAGCAGTGTCAATGTGTTAGCATTTTAGTCAGGGTTTAGTCTTTAAAAAGTGAAGGATACCTGCAATTCAGTCACATAAAGTGAAATCTCACTTAATTTGTGCATGTTTTGCATTTTTTAAACTTTGGTGTAAATAAACAGTATAAGTTATAACAGCAAATTACAGGACAATTTTGATAGCTCAGTGCAGTTTGTTACCTGTTGCAGCATTTGCAAAAACGTTGAATAATTTTATGGAGTGATCTATGAAAGTGATGAAATTGTGGCATGAATTTTGTCCGTGCAGTTGTCGTAATTTCTGGTGATCGTTATCAGTTCAGTGCGGAGTCAGAACAGCAGAAGGCTGAATGGGTGCAAGCTTTGCAAGATGCATCTAGAATATCAGTAAGATCTCTTGCTTCTTGCATGTAAAACTAGTGATATTATCAAGGACTTTGTGTTGAAGGCCAAGGTCAAGAACTTACAAGAAATGCAAGGCCATGGACAAAGACTTGAGACCAAGGCCAAGGACTTCTGACTAAGGCCAAAGCCAAAAAGCTCAAGGCTAAAACCAACGATATTCAAAAGCTGCTATCACAGCGACAATTTCTAGGATCACGGGTTTTGGCAATGTCAAAAGCTGATGATCAACACCTTTTTGAGTTCTGTGCTTAAACTGTTGGTAATAGTAAACAGAATTTATTAAAGTTCTCAGCATCATGGCTAAGGACTTTGTCTCAAGACCAAGGCCAAGGACTTGGGAGCTAAGGACTTAGGATTAGGAACAAGGCAAATACTGCTTTTTGTCTTCGAAGCACTTCGAGGACAAGGACAAGTCCTTGAGGTCACATCTCTAGAGTGCACATTTTTCTGTGAGTCATGAAATTTCGAGCTAAGCCGCGCAATTTGTCCTTTTTCGTGAAATTTTGATATTTATGCGGAATTTCATGGAATTTTGCTGAAATTGAGGAATGATCGTCAGCTTCGCAACGTCACTAAATAGACTAACTATATCACGGAAAAGATCAAACTAACCTGCTAAAAAACTGTGAGCCCTACTAATAGCCATCACAATATGGCACACAATAATAAATAAACACAATTCGACGTGACAGATTGCGCTTTTGAAAAGAAAAAAGAAGATTGATAATTTTCTTTGAATGTTGCTAGTATAACTGAGCACAACGCCAGCCTTCAATAACTGAAGTTTATGCACAGAATAGAGCTCAGTTTATTCATCAATGGACTGCTGCAGTAAGCCACAAAATTTAAATGGAATTTGGTAAAATTTGTCGCGGAAAACTGTGGGTCCTACACATCACTGTGTAAAACTGCACTTACTTTCACCATGGTTGCACTCATACTGCCCTTATCTACTGTACTGTCTAGCAGTTTCAAAGTATATTTGGTTTGTGTTGCAAGTTGGCATTGTTAGCTCTGCTTGGCCATGCCTTTGTGGATAGATACAATGAGTACCAGTGCAAGCTGAGAGGTAAACAAACACACCAGTAATTATATGGTTTTCTTTCAGTAGTAATCTGCTCATTCACCAGGGTTTTAACAGTTTATTGTTAACGTTCACCAGATGCTTTTATATGTAGCTACTTTCTTCAGATCTGTATCCATTTTCTTTTTCACATCTTTTTCTGAACATTCTTTTGTCTAATATATTACTCAGCAATGTCAGCATTCCATGGTGTCTTAAGGCATGGTCCAACTTTTTTTGTTTGCATCTTTGAATAAACTGACAATGTTGAAATGGTAACTGATGAGTTATATGATAAGATTACCCTTTACCTTAGTGACACTTGGCAGCTGCTGAAGCATCAGTGATAAACGAGATAAAAGTTGTAATTTGTGCTGAATTTATATAACTTGTCATTCTTGTTTACATTTAACTGTATTGTGCGCAATGTCTTGAATCATATGCAGAATTTTTTCGTTAATCTGCCATGATGTGTGCGTCAAAGATGTGCGGACTGTGGATGCATTGGCTTGTGGATGCAGATCTGCAAGATTTTTTTGCAGATGCTGACTGATGGTGGACTAAAGGTAGATGAAACTTGTGGGCACAGACTGATGTGGATTCATGATGAGTGTATTTTTTAAATAGCTGCTAACGAACTTTGGAAAGCATGCTTAATTTCTGTGTTGTTTAGCAAAAATGCATTACCAAGCCCAACTGCTGGTAGCACGCAAACTGGTAAATTGTAATCTGTTATTTTGCTTAACAGTCTACCTTACATAGTTTTGTGATAACGACTAGGCCTATTCAGTGCAGATGTGGACTGACAGTGGATCCAATATTTCCTTCTTGTTGCAGATGCAGACGTGGATCCTTGGCCAAAATCCACGGACTGATGTGGACTTGAAATTTTGGGATTGGCACATCTCTTGTATGCATATTGTGTGTAATCTGCTGATTGGACAATTGCAGGTGCCACCAGATCCTGACATCGTACTAGCACCACAGCGGAATGGATGTCGAGTCGAGATTGTCGGTGGAGTTGCTCATTCCACTTCATTAGAAGTCAGCTACTTCACACTCACTTTCACTTTTTGTTATATGACTCTGTTGATGGCTTGTTGTTTCCTCATGGATTGTAAACATTCTAGTCTTGGATTGGAGATGGACCAACAACACCGATCTTTTATTGGTGTCTCATGCTCATTGACAACGTTCACTAATGTGAAACTCTGGTAATAGGGTTGGGTTGGGGACATATGTTGTGGGGATAGGGACAGGAGTGATGGGGATGGGGTCGAAATGGGTACTTGGGCTGTAGTGATGGGATGGGGATGAGTACAGTGTTTATGGTGACAGGCAGGCATGAGTTTATTCTTTGTCCCTGTGCATACTTTTAGTGCAAAATTACGTAGTTATGGTACGAACTTTGTCTCAGTTTTTATACTATTGCACATTATGCATTATTCCGGCATTGTACTTTGCATTACCATAGTCTACATTCCATCAGTTTCGTCAGACGGAATGTAAGCCGTCAGTTTCATGTGAGCTATAAAATGATTATTATAATATTGTACAAAAACTACAGGTAAATAGAACGAAGTAGTCAAACAGTTGACAGTGCATAATACTGTATTGTAAAATATTATTCAATATATGCTTGTTATTTTGCTGACTACAGGAAGCCCCACATTCTGCTGGTTCAAAATCTCGCAGTTGTCATCAGAGGAGCACAGACTGTGTCATGTCTGGTTACTGCGTGAAACAAGGAGCTGTGGTATGTATGGATTTGATTAGTGCAGTTTTGTCATTTTTTACGTGTGACAGCAGCTACTGCTGTAGCATGTCTTAGCCATCACAATTCTGTCTGTCCGCCCATCTGTCTGTCTGTCCATCAAACGGGTGGATCAGTCAAAAACGGTGCAAGCTATGATCACCAAATTTTCACCGTCGGCTGAGTGGAAAACTCTAGTTTCAGGATTCGTAAAGTTTTTCCATAAATTCGAAAGGGGTCACCCCAATCAATGCCGTAAATGAGAGGGGGTAGAAAAAATTTGCGATTTTTAGCCAATTAGTCACTATATCTCAGAAACGGTGCGAGTTATTGCTTAGGTTACTATTAATCACTAATAGGAAGTCATATGCGGGCTTTTGACGATTGTCACTGAGAGAAATGATTTTGGATGATCTTGAACATGAAAATGGGGTTTTTATGGATTTTTTGGTGATTTTGGGCTGCGACGCACATTTCAAGAGACAGCCTGCATATGAAGCTTTCAGCATTAAACGTAGTTTTCACTTATTCAAATTTTGCATCCCTGCGTTCAAGGAATTTTCCATATGGGGGCATTAAACTTGAATACCTTCTTCAAAATACTTGCAATCGGCCACTCAAGCGGCAGCATCCACACGAGATAGTGGCACCATCTGGCGTACATAAATACATCATACCCAATATCAGTTGCTGGGATCGATGAGCTTAGATTTGTTTGCAGTGGGCCTTCAAACATGCACCACTGTCACGCGTTTCCCTTTGCGTTAGCTAGGCTTTCTTGTTACATAAGATATCTTTTTTTGCCATTTTGTAGTAAATGATGCACAGTGTGTATCACAAAATTTATGTGGCATGTATGTCATATTTATTTGCACTGAGCATCTCATTTTTAGAGCTATGTGATAGTTATCTATGGCCAAATTTGTTGATAAAAAATCTTATGCTGATTTTTGCATTTAGTTTAATGATCAAAATTGATTTTATGGCCTCATTGGCTGATACGTTGCTATTCTTAGTTAGTTAGTTTATTTGTAGAAACTTGATAATAATGTTTATAATAAAAAATTAGTTACTGGAACTGCTAGAAAAGGTAAGGAATAAAAAGTTTTTGCTGTATAGGAATCATGTTAAAATAAGTTGGAGAATGTGCTTCAGCAGTTATGGCAAGAATTAGGTGTGTTTACTTGTTTTACATTGTAAAGGACTTTGTTAAACCTGATGGCTAGGTATATACAAGTTGTGTAAGTCGTCTGATGATATCTATGAGATTTGGAGCAAAATACTGTGCTCGTATGTGACTATATAAAAATAGAAATAAAGTTCATTTTGCCAACATTGAAGGCGAAGTCGCACTGGTTTATGTAATGGTTATAAAGCATTAATTGGTTTAATCAAATGCTAATTTGTCAATATTCTTCAATCTTCTGGCTGTTAGTACATCTTAATACCCTAAAAATCAGGTTTAAAGTACTCACTTTTTTTCTTTTCACAGCTTTGGACATGTTCGGAACTGTGACGTCATCTGCAGGAGGGTTGCTAACTAGCTTTATTGCCTTGATGTCAAATGCAGTTTAATTTATGGCCAAATAGCCTCAAAAAGGTCAAATTTTTCATCAGTTGTTAACCCACTAAAAACCACAATATTCCAGCACTTTGTTAATTTTACAAACAGCACACCTCTAGTAGTGAACAAATGAACAATGACATAATTTCTGATGTCATCTTTGCATCATTATTTGTACAATAAATCCAACATTATTCTGAGTAAACCTGATGGGTTTACTATGTTTTCAATGCAAATGTCAGTTTGTGTGTGACGTCGTCAGTTACTGTGGCACGTTTAGGTGGGTTCGGCTGGCACAACATATTTCTCTGAAAATTACTTCAAAGTGATGTTTTCATTTCAACTGATCAGCGTATTATTAATTAGTGTTACATTCTACACATATTTAGCCAATATTGTTTATTGGTTTGACTTGGCCTTTAACATTGTTGATGTTGATACAGTCGTTGCAGTTTGTGACAGCAATGTAGTTTAGTTGGAATGTGTCTGTTTTGCTGCAGCGGAAAAACTGGAAGCGGCGCTACTTTGTGCTCAACAAATTTGCACTGTCCTACTACGCTAGTCATCAGGTAGCTCATGTTTTACTAACTGGAAAAATATTTTGACCTTTCATCTAGCGCTGTACAGCTGTAACCCTCACCTTTGGAACTGAAAATTGGCATACTGGTTACTTCTGCTCTGGAGAACAAACGCCAATTTTTACGCGCGAGAGCTAGTATAGCTAGTGATAGCGTGTATTAGCTATGGCAGTTCTGTTCGTCTGTCTGTCCGCCTGTCATGACCCAGCATTGATTTAAGCTCAGGTGAGATAGAGAATTTGGGTTTTCACCGTATGATGGCTTAGCATCTCTAGTATTTCGTGACAAAATTTTATGCCGCTGGGTGGTTGTTACCTGGCAGTGTCATGGCGCGGAGTCGAACCTGCGACCTGACAGACCTCAGGATTACATGTTTGGCACGTTACCATTAGTCTCTTAATTATATTATTATTATTGAATTAACTGTTGTTTTTTATGTTTCAGTGCCAGTTGCTAATTAGTAACATGTATATAAAAAACGTAAAGTTCTTCCCGAGCCTTACGGCCTATAGGGCGGTACTGATCTCCGTTTCCTAAGGCCCTCAGCCAGACACCAGTTTTTACACTGCGAGACCACGGATATGGGGCCAGTGTATTGCGCGGTGTGCCTGTTTACGTCCCAGCAGTGAAGCCAGTACCAAATAGTACTGCTTGGTGACAGAGGCACATTGTGTGTGAACAACTTGCCTAAGTTTGTTACCCGGCAGTGTTCTGGTGCGGAGTCGAACCTGCGCCTCTGAGTTACTTCAGCATTACAAGTCTGACACGTTACCGTTAGACTACCGAGCCACACCAACATGTATATACGGTTGTATATATCGTAATGCGATTGTGTCTGTTGCATTTCAGAATCGATCTCCAATTCGTTCAATACACCTGAAGGATATAAAAGAGGCTCGAATTTCTGTTGGGTGAGTAGTACTTCTCAGACTCTGTTGCTATTGTACTCAGTGTATTTTGCAGCACTTCACAGCTAGAACTCTGCTGTGGCTACACTAACAAAATATACAAGAAATAAAGCAAAAAGCAAAGTTTTGTTTTCTGTGTCAACCTGTTAGTGCTTGGACTGTATCAGTTATGCAGCAGAAGTGGCATTTGGCGTCTGAGTTCTGTACACTCTACACAACTCTCAGTCAGTCGGTCGGTCATAACAGCTTTAGTAGCAAAGCTGCTTCATGGTTAAACAATTTGACTTTTTACAAAATGGAGCAGTTAAGCAGCTAGACACAATTACAGTTCAATAGTGGTTCGGTTGATAAGGTCTGTATATGACTTTCCAACGAGTTGCATTTAGAGAATAGAAATGTTGATGAACTACCCGCCAGATGATGTGGCATCTACCGAGTTGTTATCCACTTGGACTACATCTAACCTGTCTCTGGTGGATCTAGCAGTAGTTAGTATTACTTTAGCCATGTTAAGCATTCCAGATTGATTGATTGGTGTAAGCGGTCAGCCAATTTGTGCACTGGAATCTGGATTCTGTTTATTTGTGCTTCGGATTTTAATTCTGTAAGTGCGAGCCAAGAACTCAGTGACATAGACAAGGGGCCCAGATGTTGCTGAAAATAGATATTAGGAACTTTGGGAAATAGTTAAATTTATTGTTGCCAGATCTCAACGCCAGATCATAATTGCACTTCTAAGGGGATGGGAAGAGAGAAGGAAGGAGGAAAGGATGGGAAGGGAGGCTGGCCCTTCCCCTTAATTCACATTTTTGGCCACACTAGTGTGTTCACTGTAGTGTAACTGTTTTGCATTCAGGATACATCCGCACAAGCAAAACCTGTTTGAGATCGTGACACCACTGCGAGTCTTCTACCTTCAGGTTCAATCCATTCATTGTTTTAATTTACTCATTTTTGGATTGTGCATTTGTTGGGGTAGACTTTGACAAATATGCACGTACCGTGTCAGCATCTAAAAAATAACGATAATGATAACCTTGATTTTTGCTCTTTGGAACAGTCACGCTATTTTTGACGTTTTTAAAATATATTTTTTTCAGAAGTAGGACCATTTAGCAGTTTTAAGTTTAAAACTGGAATGGGATGATGCACCAGTTCATTGGTTAACATTTCAGCAGCCACTGTTTCCTTCCTCGGAATGGAATGACTCTGCCAGGTATCACTGTGGCAGATAGCAAGTATTTTGATAGTATTTTGAGAAATCTATAACTTAAAGTTACCATTTTGACCTATGAGTCTATTCAAAAAACCAGGGCTTTCACAGTTCCTGAGAAGTTTGAATTTTTAATTTTCAAAATTCAGGTCTCAAAAAGTTTTGAAATTGATAAAAGTCCTGAGTTCGACTAGTCTTTTCCTGAAAAAAGCAAGTAATTGAAGCATTTGTTTTGTAAAATGTAATTTCCCTTACATTACATTAGAATTAGAGCTGACAAAGTGTTAATTTTTTAACGCATGCATTAATGCGTTAATAATGCATCATTAATATTGCTGGGGCTCTAAATTTGCAGGGCTTGAAAATAACGGACCGCGAAAAAACTAGGACTGGAAATTGCAATACCTGGAAAATGAAGGAGCAAATCGCACCCTGTTGTCCAAATTTTATTATTGTTTACTGTAGCGATGAAACAACAACAACAGTTTAATTACTTGAATTCATTCGGTCATCAAATGACCGCAGTTTTACAGAATATTGGAACTCTTGCTTCCCAGAATTTGGTAAATTTACACATGTACATGTGTGCCAATCCAGCCACTGGTTGTTAACGCATTAATTTGACAGCTCTAATTAGAATCACTGTCATAGGTCACTAGCTTATTTTAGTAAACATTTGCTTGAGTGATCAATACGTTACACTTCATATACCATGCTTTTTACTGAAGTTACCTGCGCTGTCATATCGGACTAATCATGAAATCGGGACTGAAAAAAAGTCATGGAAAAGTCCTGAATTTTGATTGTGTCATTTGAGCAAGAACCATGAAAGACGGAGGAAATGTACAAATGTTTTGTAGGCAGAGTCATCAGCTGATCGAGATGCTTGGATTGAGGTTGTGAACTCAGCCGTAGAAGCAGCCACCAACACCAGTCCAAGTCATGTCAAGGTATCAGATCATGAACTGCCGAGCAATAATGACAGCTAATGGATGCTGCATGTTAGTGACTGACAATGGTCTTCACTCTGGACTGCTTGTTAAGGGTTAATGTTATGTTGTTTGTTTTTACACTTTTATATGGGTTTTAATTAAGAGTTATTGTTTTGTCCTATCATTTTATTGTTATATCTAGAGTGCATGTACGATGGTTTTTACGCGCGAGAGCTAGCATATACCATATATTAGCAACAGTAATTCTGTCTGTCCATCTGTCTTGTCTGTCACGTCCTGGTACTGTTCCAAAACCAGGCGAGATAGAGACATTGGGTTTTCACCATATGATAGCTTATGGTCTCTAGTATTTTGTGACAAAATTTCATATCACTGGGTGAAGGGGGTCCCCACGAACGAGGGGGCAAAAGAGGGGCACTCCCCTTGAAAAGGCATTATTCTACTGCTATTGGATCGTCTAACGTGAAAATGGTTGCAAATAGGCTTAAACATGCTGCTTATCATAATAAGCACTGGCGACGTGCTTCTTAGGAATGTCAACATCAATGACCTTGGTCCCCCAAAATAGTGGGTTAGAGTGAATTTTTTGCAATTTCGGGCTGCGACACACATTTCAACAGTGAATTGCGCCGAACTGGCTGCAGATAAACCAAGACAACCTGCGTATGAAATTTTCAGCTTGAATGTAGATTTTATCAGTCTAACATCTGGTTTTTCCATCGCCAATCCAGTCAAATTTGATGTCAGATTTATTGATCTCTGATCAACTTGATGTTCAGAATTGATCGTCCATCAACTTTTTCCATACATTTTTTGATCTCCAATTACATGATCGACGATTTGTTGATTTTCCATCAATTGAGCACACTTTATGCCAATCTGATTAGCTGACAGCTGACCTCGATTTGCAGTGTTGTGCTAAATTACCCAGATGCACTGTGAGTGGACGCCGTTCCCAATGAACGTCGTCATAGCAATGATATCAACAATAGCGTCCATATCGTCTGCTGTCAAAAATACGTTCTATTGTAAATCAATACGGGAGCGTGCATCTATTTTATTTCTGCAGATAACACTATACACAGTATAAATTGGTCAGTGATGATTGATCACCATGCTTGAAACTTTATTTTAATGCGTGAATTGCCGATCTGACCGGCAAAGTGAAGCAATGTTTCTGGTGCGAATAAGCAACGAACTGCATGTTGCCCTGTTTAATTGTCAGTTCTCTGACTTGATCGGCGAATATTCGGCCATCAACTTGATGGGAGATTTGATGGACGATTAGTCGCTAATTGGCGATGGAAAAATGGTCATTGAGATGATCTCCAATCAAGTTCCAAAGTTGATTGGAGATCAATTTGATCGGCCATCAAATGTGCATGGAAAAATGGGACCCAAGTCCGGACCCTCTAGGTTTAAGGAGGCCTGCGCCTGCGGGTGTCAAAAGAGTCGTACCCCTCTAAAATGTGGTTTTTTTATCCGCTGTTGTCTTGTCTAGCATGAAAATAGTTGCAGATAGGCACAGACATGCTGCTTATGATAACAAGCACTGGCGACTTCTTACAAATGTCAACATCAATTACCTTGAATGACCTTGAGCCCTAAAAATAGGGGTTTTAGTGATTTTGGTGATTTTTTGCTGCAAGAGTGAATTGTGACAAAATGGATGGAGATAGACCAAGATTACCTGCGAACAGGAACTGCTATAGGCTCTTGCGCGTCTCATGAGCAATAGCTCAGATTTCTTGTTTATTCACTCATGAGTGTTAGTTGATGGTTAATGTTATGTTGTTTGTTCTTACACTGCTAGATGACTGTTAATCAAGGGTTAGTGTTTTGTCCGACGTTCTTACAGTTTTATGTATGTTAGTTAAGGATTATTGTCTTGTATTACTGCTATATCTGCATGTATGATGATCTATGCTTACTCTGGGTGACCACTCCCCATTACTATGAATTTTCAATTTTGTGAAATTTCCGGGACACATCGCAGCACTGTCCCCTTTAATAAAGTTTTCATGTCAAGCATGCTAACAGGATAGAAATGACTTGTAGAAGCATGGTAAATGGTGATATTAGTAAGGATTACAATGTTTTGCCAAACTTGTTCTGTCAGTTGGTCAGTGAGAGTGACTGGCTCACTGTGCATATTTTTTGTCAGGTCTTGAACATATGTGATGGTTCTAGTGTTTTGCTTTTCTCCAACCTTTTCACATTGTTGTGTTCGGGTTTGGACAGTTTTATTAGTCCGCCCGGAAGTGAGTATGCCGGTGAAAGGATTTTGCATATCAGTCGATAAAATTCTGAAGTTACGTTGTGATCTTTTGGACCACCTGGTACATATCCACTTATATATATAATGGTATACTTTTGTACAATGCAGTATTCATTATGATTTTTAAGCTATTGATATTTATCTTTGTCTGACATCCTTTCTTTGTCATAACAAACAGCTGTGAGCGTAAAAAACAGTCTTATTCTCGCGCATTTTAGACAAGAAATTTGAGCAAAGCTCACGAGACGCACAAAAGCCTATAGCATTTCCAGTTCAGTAGTTATAGTTTCGAAAATCGCATATCATTTGGACTCGGCCCATCGGGATCATAATACACATTGGCCATAGGCGCGTGTGGCGTCACCGGCGTGGCACCACCTTGTGAATGATACTCTCACAGGCGAAAATGGCCAAAAAATCCATAAAACCCCCTATTTTGGCGTTCAAGGTCATCCAAGGTCATTGAATTCGGCGCCAATTGAAAGCCAGTATACGATTTGCTATTAGTGATTAATAGTAACCTAGGCCTTATCTCGCACCGTTACTGAGATACAGCGAGATATTGGCTGAAAATCGCAAATTTTGATTACCCCCCTCTCATTTAGGGCCCTCGTTCGGGGTGACCCCCTTCGAATTTATGGAAAAGCTTTACGGTTCCTGAAACTAGAGTCTTCCAGGCAGCCGACG
>Ga0209454_1003180_pt1 | contig 11619 bp, 11 predicted proteins | sample WorMetHERISLAND1_2_FD_187400 | JGI IMG/M metagenome (GOLD analysis project Ga0209454, IMG submission 187400) | Marine gutless worms symbiont microbial communities from Max Planck institute for Marine Microbiology, Germany - Olavius geniculatus... | ecosystem: Host-associated > Annelida >...
AGCGATACTTCGTGATCCATACCAGATGAACCTTCAGGTCGTAAACGGCATGTGCTGCGTGCTTCTTTGGTCTCATAACTAAAATACTAAAGCTCTTGGACTAAAAGTCCATAGTTTTTACTAGCGACCAGCAATAAATAGAAACATGCTGGAGGAATCAGGTTTCATGGAAGCTATTGATACCTATTACGATGAAATCGTGGAGGGCATGAAACTTGAGCACATGCCGCCACAAGAAATTGAAGTCATGAGGGAGCTGGGTAGTAGCGACCCAGAAGCCGAACTTTCGGCAATGATTTCCATTGTGAAATCCCGGTGTAAATCTAAGCACTCCTATAACCAGGAAGCCTATAATGAGGAAGTAAGGGTTGGCAATCAACTAAAAAATCTGGTAGTGCGTCAGTTTGAACAATTACACCTTCTGGCGACGGCGAGCCACAGCCCGCCGCCGTTTTGTCCATCGCTTAGCCCAACATCCGCAGGGCGTCAGCGAACCGGCAAAACCTAACCATGCGTATGCACATGCGCCCAAACTGACGCACTACCAAAAATCTGGAGCAAAAACTAGAGCAACAAGAGCAGCACTGGAAAGAACTAGAGGGAAACTCTGATAAACCAAAGAAATCAAGGCGCTGGTTTATAAGGATTAGGGCAAATCGCGCAAGGTAGTGCTCTTTCCATCGCAAATGTTGGTTTGGCAATGGGAGCCATTGCTATTCCCGTAGCTGCAGAAACGGCAAGCCGGGGAGCAATCGTTTCTTCTATCACTGGGGTTGGTATGGTGTTAAACGGTGTTGGGGAGTTCAGAGGTGAATAGTCTTAATAAAGCCACAAACTCGGACTCCAAAAAGCGCCGCTCGTTCATCGCTCTGCTTTTTGCTGCCGGTGATGTGGAGCGTTAGCTGTCCAAATCTTAAATAGGGGGAATAACCATGTTCAAGGTAACTCTAAATGGCACAAACCGCTTGGATATCGAATTGAGCGGGAAGTTGAATTCCGATGAAATGAAAACTGCTTTGGATGAGCTTGTCAGAAAGTCGGAAAATATGGAAAACGGCAAGATGCTGTATGATATCGTCGAGTTTCATCTTCCATCCCTCGGTGCAAGCGGAATCGAGTTTTCTCGTCTTCCCGCAATGTTTAAGCTGATGAGAAAGTTCAACCGGGCGGCTGTTTTGACTGATAAGGTATGGATACGGAAGGTCAGTGAGTTTGAAGGGTTTTTGTTTCCAGGTCTGGAAATCAAGGCCTTTAACAGAGACCAGAAGGAAGATGCGGAAGCTTGGTTGGAAAGTTAGGGGGACAGAAATAACAGCTAACTAGTTTGTTCTATGATTTATGCGTAATTTTATGAAAGAAATTATAACCATGCCAACCATATCAATGTTTTACGGGATTATCATCTACATGTATTTTTTTGATAATCGAAAACACAACAAACCGCATATACACGCTGAATATGGCGAATATGCTGCTGTTTTTGCTATTGAAGATGGTGAGCTGCTTGACGGCAAACTGCCGAGTAAAAAGCAAAAAATGGTTCAGGCATGGATTGCAATTCACGAGGAAGAGCTAATAGCTGATTGGAAACTTGCTGTTAAGGGTAAAGATTTATTTAATATTGATCCATTGAGGTAAACAAGATATGCTCGGTGTAAAAGATGTTTGGCATCATAGTGGGTATATACTCTATGTTGAGTTGACAAATAGCAAGAGTGGCTATTTTGATGTTTATCCTTATATCGACAAAGGGATTTTTGTCCAGCTAAAAGATATGAATTATTTGAAGATGGTAAAGCCTGACACCTTTGGTATATTCTGGCCCGAAGGTCAAGATTTCAGTGCTGATACCATTGAATATGAAATGAGAACCTGAAAATCTTGTTAATCCTGTCCTATTGGAATATTGCGGCAAGCGTTCAGACGAAAACCTAACCGGAGACGCAAAACCATATCAAGAAACTAATGTTATGCGATACTTGCAGGAAATTACGGAGAGAAAATGAACGTACACTACAGTATCTTAATCCAATGGTCTGATGATGATCAGTGCTACGTTGCGTCTCTTCCGGAGTTCGGTCCATATGCACATACTCATGGCGACACCTACGAGGAAGCTTTGGCGAGTGCGCAGGAGGTTCTAGATCTACTGGTCGAAGACGCCACCCCATTACCAATCCCTCGGACTTACCGTCCATATGAGATTACCGACGCACAGCGTACCTGACAACGTATTCCAGCCAACGCCGTCGAGCACCGTCGATTGAAGTGCGTGAAACCGTTGTGTTCGGAGAGATAATCGAAGAATATCCCGAAGTGGCAAACGCCGCCTGATAGTTGGGGAATGGGGCCAATTAATTGGTATCTGAATTTTCACTATACTGCATGAGCCAATGGTACAGGATTTTCAGGATTAACAGGATTTTTTCGTGGTTTGATGACATTAGCCTGCGCATCAAACCATCATTCCGGCGGACCTTGCCATCCCTGGCGACTGGATTCCGGCGTCCCAGCCGGAATGACGGCTTAACTTAATGGCATTGGTTCCGAGGGAGGCGGAGATTCAGTTGGTCAATTACTTGGTTGCAACGGGAATCAACATCCGACTACTGATCAATTTCGGAAAAAGTGTGAGCGTGCGGCGAAAATTCAGGACAACAAGAAAAAAATCCTGTTAATCCTGAAAATCTTGTTAATCCTGTACTATTAGAACATTGCGACGAATGCTCAGACGAATTCGGCAAGAGTGTAACCGTGCAACGAAAACTCAGGGCAACAAGAAAAAATCCTGTTAATCCTGAAAATCTTGTTAATCCTGTACTATTAGAATACTGCGACGAACGTTCAGACGAAACCCTAATCGGGCAAAGGCCGAGAGATAAATGGCAAACATCTATCTGACCATCGTACTCGCACCCCTGATAGGGGCCATTGTCGCCGGCTTCTTCGGTGGCCGGATCGGTCGCGCCGGGGCGCACTGGGTCACCATCCTCGGGGTCGGTGTCTCCACCCTGTTGTCCCTCTATGTGCTGAAGCGGTTCATCTTCAGCAACCAAGAGGTATTCAACCAGGCCGTCTATACCTGGATGGTCGCGGACGGCATCAGCTTCCAGATCGGCTTTCTGGTGGACAAGCTCACGGCGCTTATGATGGCCGTGGTGTCCTTCGTATCCCTGATGGTGCATATCTACACCGTCGGCTACATGGCCGACGACGAACACAACTGGCCCCAGGAATCCCTGGCCGGCCGTAATGGCTATCAGCGCTTCTTCAGCTATATTTCACTGTTCACCTTTTCGATGCTGATGCTGGTGATGTCCAACAACTTCCTCCAGCTCTTCTTCGGCTGGGAGGCAGTGGGCCTGGTCTCTTATCTGCTGATCGGCTTCTGGTCGGTGCGAGAAACCGCCATCTTCGCCAACCTCAAGGCCTTTCTGGTCAACCGGGTCGGAGATTTCGGCTTTATTCTGGGCATTGCCGCCATCGCCATGTACTTCGGGTCGCTGGATTACAGGGAGGTCTTCGCCATGGCCGCGGACCCTGCTCTCGGCTTTGCCGACAAGGAGGTGGACCTCTTCGGGGGCGTGTCGCTCATGTCGCTGATCTGTATCCTGCTGTTCGTCGGCGCCATGGGCAAATCCGCCCAGGTCCCCCTGCACGTGTGGCTGCCCGATTCCATGGAGGGTCCGACCCCGATTTCGGCCCTGATCCACGCCGCGACCATGGTCACGGCCGGTATCTTCATGGTGGCGCGCATGTCGCCCCTCTATGAGCTTTCAGAGACGGCACTCTCCTTCGTCATGGTGATCGGCGCGACCACGGCTTTTTTCATGGGCCTGATCGGCCTGGCGCAGAACGACATCAAGCGCGTGGTCGCCTACTCGACCCTGTCCCAGCTCGGCTATATGACCGCGGCCCTGGGGGCCTCCGCCTATGCCGCCGGCATTTTTCATCTGATGACGCACGCCTTTTTCAAGGCCCTGCTGTTCCTGGCGGCGGGCTCGGTCATCATCGCCATGCACCACGATCAGGATATCCGCAACATGGGCGGTATCCGCAAATACATGCCTTATACCTGGATCACCTTCCTGATCGGCACCCTGGCGCTGATCGGTTTTCCCGGCTTTTCGGGCTTCTTTTCCAAGGACGCTATCATCGCGGCGGTGAATGCCTCCCAGGTAGCCGGATCCGGTTATGCCTCAGTGTTGTTGACCATCGGCGTTTTTATTACCGCGCTCTACAGCTTCCGGCTGTATTTCATCGTTTTTCATGGCAAGGAGCGCATGGACGAACACACCCGCCATCACCTGCACGAGACGCCGGCGGTGGTCTGGGTGCCTTTGGTGCTGCTGGCGATTCCTTCCGTGTTCATCGGCTGGATCACCATCGAGCCCGTGCTGTTCGGAGACTGGTTCAAAGACGCCATCCAGGTGGCGCCGGAGCACGCCGTCCTCGCCCATGTGGGTGAGCACTACCACGGGCAGTGGAGTTTCGTGCTGCACGGTCTCATGGGGGCACCCTTCTGGTTGGCCCTGGCCGGTTTTGCGGTGGCGACCTACGTGTTCTGGTCCCGGTTCGCCAAGGACCCGCGGATCGAGGAGAAGCTGCGAACCAAGGTCGCCTGGCTCTACCAGATACTCGATCGCAAATACGGCTTCGACGATTTTTATCAGAGGTTCTTCGCCGCCGGCAGCCGGGGCATCGGCAGGGCTTTTTGGGCCGGTGGCGACCGTGCGGTCATCGACGGCGTGATCGTGGACGGCTCGGCCAGGACCGTTGGCTGGTTCGCCAAGCGCGCCCGTAAGCTCCAGACCGGCCGCCTGTATAGCTACGCAATCGCCATGATCTTAGGGCTGGTGGTCCTACAGGCGATCTTCGTCGTCTTCTGATCCTTTAAGAGACGTACCGGACATGCAATCATTCCCCCTTCTTTCCCTGACCATCTGGCTACCGATCATCGGCGGTATCGCCGTGCTCGGCAGCGGGGACAAGGCACCCGGCGTCTCCAAGTGGCTGGCCTTGGTGTTTGCGGTGGCTACCTTCCTGGTCAGCCTCGGGCTCTGGACCGGCTTCGATGCGGGCACGGCGGCGATGCAGTTCGTGGAGCGGAGCCCTTGGACCGAGACCTTCGACGTCTATTACTACTTAGGGGTAGACGGCATCTCCATGCCGCTGATTATCCTCACCACCTTCGTCACCATCTTCGTCATCGTCGCCGGTTGGGAAGTCATCCAATACAAGCCGTCCCACTACATGACCGCCTTCCTGATTATGGAGGGCCTGATGGTCGGTGTTTTTTCCGCGTTGGATGCCATCCTCTTTTATGTCTTCTGGGAGGCGATGCTGATCCCGATGTTCATTGTCATCGGGGTCTGGGGCGGTCCGAATCGGGTCTATGCCACCATCAAGTTCTTCCTCTTCACCTTCTTCGGCTCGGTCTTCATGCTGGTCGCCCTGATCTACATGTATTTTGGGGCAGGGACCTTCGAGATCGTCGCCTCGCAATCCGGTCTGCCGAGTTTTCACGGTCTGCGACTGGGCATGACCGAGCAGATACTGATCTTCATCGCCTTTCTGCTCGCCTTCGCGGTCAAGGTGCCCATGTGGCCCGTCCACACCTGGCTGCCGGATGCCCATGTGGAGGCCCCGACCGGCGGCTCCGTCATCCTGGCGGCCATTATGCTCAAGATCGGCGGCTACGGTTTTTTACGCTTCAGTCTTCCCATCACCCCGGACGCCGGCGCTTCCCTGGACTGGCTGATTATCGCCATGTCCCTGATCGCGGTGGTCTATATCGGCTTCGTGGCCCTGGTCCAGCAGGACATGAAGAAGCTCATCGCCTACTCGTCCATCGCCCATATGGGATTCGTGACCTTGGGTTTTTTCATTGTCTTCACCATCCTTGCCAAGGACACGGCCACCGGCAGCGGGGTGCTCGGCATCTCCGGCGGCATGGTGCAGATGATCTCCCATGGCTTTATCTCCGGGGCGCTCTTCCTGTGCGTGGGGGTGCTCTACGACCGGATTCACTCCCGTGAAATCTCCGCCTACGGGGGAGTGGTGAACACCATGCCCTTGTTCGGAGCTTTCATGGTCTTCTTCGCCATGGCCAATGCGGGTCTGCCGGGGACCTCCGGCTTCGTCGGCGAGTTCATGGTCATCCTGGCGAGTTTTCAAGCGGATTTCTGGTACGCCTTCCTGGCGGCGACCACCCTCATCCTGGGGGCCGCCTACACCCTGTGGATGGTCAAGCGCGTCATCTTCGGTCCGGTGGCTAACGATCAGGTAGCGGTTCTCAAGGACGCCAATGGCCGGGAGCTCTTCGTGCTCGGCAGCCTGGCCGCCGCCGTGCTTATACTCGGCATCTGGCCCGCGCCCCTGGTGGAGGTCATGGACGTCACTATCCAAAACCTGGTCCAGCAGGTCGCGGTGTCCAAGCTTCCGGTCGCCGCGGAGTCGGTCGCAGCTGTGCTTTTCTAGCTGTGAGGTCCCGAATGATTGCGCGCAATCTAAGACTGCTAACATGTGCATGCGATCTTATAAGGAAACTATTAGCGCAAAAAAATAATCAAAGTGATCGACTGTACATTTGCACTGAACGGAAAACCAATGAGCTCTTTTAAATGTGGAGCTATGTCGTTTCCTGCTTTCTCGGGTCTTGGCGAGCATGTTAATCGTCGCACTTCCGCGTGTATTTTAAACACAGGTCCTATACCACCGGGAACATATTATATATTTGATCGACAATCCGGCGGTTTACTTGGTCCGCTACGTGATTTATTCACTGGTAAAGATCAATGGTTCGCATTATATGCTGTTGATGGAAAAATCGATGACGAGGCATTTTGCAATAAAGTAAAATGAGGTAATTTCCGGCTCCATCCAAAAGGCATTCGCGGCATAAGTCGGGGCTGTATCACGATCGACAGCTCTCGTGATTATCAATTTCTAAGAGCCATTCTAAAAAATACAAAGCAAAAGGCAGTACCCGGTTCGGAATTGCTTGCTTACGGCAAGGTTGTTGTTAGGTGAGATGGATTAGAAACATTCTGGTTGTGCTTTGGTTGCTTTTAGGCACAAGTATTCTGGCACGTTGGTGGCTTGTAAACCCTGAGTATTTTCCCGCAATTCCTGAATCTTGGTGGGAGTGGTTTAGTAAAACGTATAGCGTGACATGTTGCGAGGAACAAGCTGATTTGGAAATGTTTGTGAGCCTGAGTATTTCCTTTATTGTTGTCTCACTACTCACAGTCATTTTCTCGATTATATTGTGCCGAATCAAAAAGTACTAAAATGGGCAGTGCTTAATGTGTAGTGATCGTGTCTTCTTCCAGCGAAGCAGGCAAAGGTTCAGTGGGAAATCCATCACTACCTGTTAAGCACTACCCTAAAATGAAGGTATTTTCTTATTCGGAGGCATGCCGAAATCTGTCGGAAATATTGGTACTTGCGCAATCGGAAGAGGTTGAAATACATAAAAGAGATGGGGCCGTATTCTGCCTCAAATCGAGAAAGATAAATAACAAATCACCTTTTGATGTTCCAGGGATCAGGACAAAGGCAACGACCCGAGATATATTGAATGTAGTTCGGGATTCCAGGAGTTGAAAGGGTGACTATTGGAAAGTTCATCGTATGCTAAAATTGAGTGATGAGCATCCATGAAATCGTGTGGTCGGAAGACCGCATTGAACATATCGCACGGCACAACGTATCTCCAGAAGAAGTTGAAGAAGTCTATCCTGAAAACAGACTCTATTCGGAAACTTGCCGAGTTTTGGGGTACCCATGATCTGACCGATTTTCTTGATGAACTTGAGGAAGTGACTGAACCGGTATTTACTGGAAGAGATATGGTAATGGAAATTCATCTTTCATCTGATGAAGTCGAGAAGGTTAGGAAAATCGCTAAATTCCAAGGTATCGGAGTGGCTGATTTAATCCACAAATGGATCGTGGAGCAGGCCTATCTTGTCCAGCGGGAACGCAAGATCGTATAACTTGGCGCTCAAGGCCGACCACCCGCCGTCGGGCTTTTGGGGTGTTGTTTTGGGCTAAATTGGCGGCGGGTGTCAGCTTAGAGGCTGTCTAAAAAAGGGCCGTAGGCGTAGTAGGCGTAGGCTGGGTTGAGGTACGAAACCCAGCTTTTGCGGTAACCTGGTTTGCTGGGTCTCGTCCCTCGATCCAGTCTACCTCTCTTAAATCTATGTGTTGGTTTTTAGACAGCCTCTTAGCTTCGGCATTAGGCATAGAGGGGGTAGCAGCGCATGCCATTTCCGAGCGCGGTGCGTGATGCAGCCCTCGTCGCAGCTAGTCGATGTTGTTGCGTGTGCCACACGTTCGGAGGCCGCAATATCGAGGTGCATCACATTGAGCCAGAGGCCAATGGCGGTTCGAACACAATCGAGAATGCGATACCGCTTTGTTTCCAATGCCACGCCGAGGCAGGACACTACAATCCACGTCACCCACGCGGCACTAAATATTCGGCCAGCGAGTTGCGACGCCATCGAGATGAGTGGTTCAAGATATGCGCGGATTCGGCGGCAGCCATGTCGTCACTTCGCAGCCGGTCTGTCATATTACCTCCGGAATGTGCTAGGTTCGATATCATTTCGATATCATAGAGCGGGAGGTGGGCACTCTTTGGTCCCACTTGGCCAACGAGCCGGAGTGTCGAGAAATGGTGCGCTTCCGCGGTGCAGGACTCGGTGGGTACTCTCAGGAAGGTGTGTGCTTCACTTTCGACGAATGGGAGTTGTTTCTCGTACGGGGCGGTCGATTTCTTATCTACCATAAGCACATGGAGCGCGGCGATTGGTGCTGGGCTACCCTCGGCGGACGGGAAGGAGACATGAATTACCCCCTATCGCTGGAGGTGTTGCAAGAGGAGTACCCGGAGTTGGCTACCAGCGCAGGATTGCAGCGCATCCGGGTGTTGGACTTGTAGTGCCGAACCTGTGAATCCTGAAAATCCTGTTAATCCTGTACCATTAGCAATCCGGTTTGCCTTTGACGAACCGAGCGGAACAGTCAAATGTCCTTCACTTTCGATAGCACCAACCTGATCCCCATCCTCCCCGAGATCGCCATCCTGGTGCTGGCCTGCACCGTGCTGGTAGTCGATCTCTATCTGAAGGAGGAGCAGAAAGGTATCAACCATATCATCACCATCGTCGGGCTGCTGATCGCCATCGGGATCACCGGCCTGGTCGGGGGCGGCGAGCGCCAGGTCGTATTCGACGGCAGCTACGTGCGCGATGCCATGAGCGACGCGCTCAAGATCCTCATCTTCATTGTGGGCCTGTTCGCCTTCGTCTATTCCAAGGACTATCTGCGCGACCGGGATATGTGGGCGGGTGAATACTATGTCCTGGGCCTGTTCGCGGTGCTCGGCATGTCGATCATGGTCTCGGCCAACAACCTGCTGGTCGTCTATCTGGGTCTGGAGCTGCTGGCCTTGTGCCTCTATGCCATGGTCGCCTTCGACCGCGACTCCACTAATGGCGCCGAGGCGGCCATGAAATACTTCGTGCTCGGGGCGCTCGGCTCGGGCATGCTGCTCTACGGCATGTCCATGATCTACGGGGCCACCGGCTCCATCGAGCTGGAGACCCTGGCCCGGACCGCGGTGGGGCAGGGGATGCAGAATCAGGTCCTGGTGTTCGGGCTCGTCTTCTTAGTGATCGGCATCGGGTTCAAGTTCGGTGCCGTGCCCTTCCACATGTGGGTCCCGGACGTCTATCAGGGCGCCCCGACCTCCGTGGCCCTGTTTCTGGGCAGCGCCCCCAAGATCGCCGCCTTCGCGCTGGCGATCCGCTTGCTCGAAAACGGTCTCGGCGGGCTGCACCCGGATTGGCAGGGCATGCTGATTATCCTGGCTGTGTTGTCCATGGGCCTGGGCAATCTGATCGCCATCGCCCAGACCAACCTCAAGCGCATGCTGGCCTACTCGACCATCTCCCACGTCGGCTTCATCTTCCTCGGGCTCCTGGCCGGCAGCAAACAGGGCTATGCCGCGGCCATGTTCTACGCCATCGTCTACGCCGTCATGGCGGCGGGCGCCTTCGGTCTGCTCCTGATCCTCAGCCGACGAGGCTTCGACGCCGAGGACCTGGAAGATCTCAAAGGACTCAATCAGCGTGATTCCTGGTACGCGGCCATGATGGCCCTCATCATGTTCTCCATGGCCGGGGTACCGCCCACCGTCGGTTTCATGGCCAAGCTGCTGGTGCTCGAATCCATCGTGCGCGTCGATCTCTGGTGGCTGGCCCTGATCGGCGTCTTCTTCTCCATCATCGGCGCCTTCTACTACCTGCGGGTCATCAAGCTCATGTATTTTGATCAACCGGTAACCCAGGAACCCCTGACGGCCGGCCCCGGCGCCCAGGTCGCCCTCTCGGTCAACGGCCTGGCTATGTTGATACTGGGCATCTTTCCCGCTTCCCTGCTGTCGGTTTGTCAGGGAGCCTTTCTCTGATTTGCAGACTGGGATTAGCTCGTGCGATAGGCATATCCCGTCGCCTGTGAATCCTTTAGGAGAAAAAAACCACAGAGACGCAGAGGGGTCTCCTCCGCATCTCTGCGGTTTGATTGTCGGGTTACGGCGCACTCGATCCCGCCTGCATACCTCAACATCGGAAGCCGCGCCTAATCCGATCTCCTTGTTTCGGTTGCGCCAGGCGCCGCAGGTTTCGGTGATGCCGGGGTAAGGTTGCCGCCGCACGCCAACGTACAGTATGGAAATGATGGATGCGAAATCCCCACCTTCGGAGAAATCCAAGCACGGTGCCGATGGCGTTATTGCGCTTTCGTATCTCTTTGACCGACCTCGTAACGATCATCCCTGGTTGGATGCCCTATCCGAACTCGACCACAGCGCCGTCATCGGGGAGCGGCAGGTCACCGCGAACTGGCGCATGGATCACCGGGTGGACCCATCCCGCGAGAAAGCCTTGCTTGTACCCGGAGGTTTCCCGGAAATCATCGGCCCTGGGGGCGAGCCATTTAGAGATGCTCGGGGCAAGTATTCCGAACAGTTTCTATGTCGCCCAGCCGTCGGTATGGGTATCGAGTCCGAGCCACCGGCCTACCTGGCTGATGCCAACCTGGGTAACCGGATTCCCGCTGATCGGATCTCCCCCGATCATAACCTCCTGCACCTGGCCTCGCTCAACGCCTTGCTGGGCCGAGCCTTGGAAGGCGGATACTCCAATGGTGATCTGGCGACTGAGATCGTGGCAGACATTGGCCAGTCATTGCCCGAGGAAATCGACGCTGCAACGGTAGATCATATCGCTACCTCGATTCAGAGTGCCGGGGAAGCATCGGTCCGGCGTCTGGCCAGCCTCATCTCCGATGCCCTGGGACCCATGGAGCCCCACTGGTGGGCCGTCTTTGCCCACGACATAAAAGAGTGGGTCTAGATAACTTTAGCCGCTGCTTCTCTCAGTAAAATGGGTATTATATCAATAAGTTTTCCTCCCGATAATTGAGAGCATGCTAAGGTTATGTTATGCAAGGGAAAAATAGGTATTTCAGGCGTTCACACCTTTCGGAAGCGAAATTCAGCGTGATTATCCGCTCTTTTGCGCACGATTTACCGGCCTCGAAAATCGC
>Ga0209454_1003183_pt1 | contig 11611 bp, 5 predicted proteins | sample WorMetHERISLAND1_2_FD_187400 | JGI IMG/M metagenome (GOLD analysis project Ga0209454, IMG submission 187400) | Marine gutless worms symbiont microbial communities from Max Planck institute for Marine Microbiology, Germany - Olavius geniculatus... | ecosystem: Host-associated > Annelida >...
GTATAAGAGCTGATGTAAAACGGCAAAAATCAAAAGTAAGCACGAAATAATGCACTAGCTTAGACACTTAATCTGTTCTCAGTAGCCAGATATAAATGTCTAAGCTAATACATAATGTTTTTGCTTATACTTTTGATTTTTGCCGTTTTACATCAGCGCTTATACAACATTAAATGAATTGCTTGCAGTTTTTTTCTTCAGCGTAACTTGAACTTAATTCTGCAAAGTGGTAAAGTCAAAAAACAAAGTTGACGATCAAGTGAAAGGCGACAATGTGCTATATGAGACAGTGCAGGGTGATATATTATCTGGGGTATGTGAATGATTAATGGGGAGAACACCGACCGGTGATGGCCGTTTACAAGTGACGCAACAGTCTGGCCGCAGACAGTGGAGACGCTTCCATGCGGCTGCTGCAGCTGCTGCTGCCTAACGTGACGACTCACAAGTCTGATGCGCCACTCGCTCATCCACGCATCTCAATCGTAGTTATGCGCTGATTGATAGTACGATATTTATACGCGGAGTATACAAACTGTCGCAAATGCACGCTCCTAACACTGTACACCGGTAAGTTTGGTAGGATTATACTTAGACAATAATAAACTTTAGCTAGCATTTGAGCTGTGCATACAGACAAATAAGAGCCGAAACAGTAAAACAGTGTGCATAACCTGATGCGAGCTCTTTCGGTGTCCGCCCTTTAATCTGGTGGGAAAATGTTTCGTCATATTGGGAGAACGACTTAAGATTGCGGCATCAACAGCATCAGGGCACTGCAATAGCAGAAAACGGGGAAGTTGCTTTTTACTTGGCATGACAGAACTGTAGGCCTACTGTACGTGTTATTTTTTTTTACGCGAAACTCATCTTAAAGCACGACAGAAGTGAAAAAAACTTATGTCAGCCTAGTATACGCATACTTAGCGAAGATCAAAATTCTGCGAATGGACGCCGGGTACGTCTTCAGGCCTCATTGCTTAACTGTAAGCTACTGTAATAGCCCACACAGAATCGCGATAAGTGTTTTGCTATCGCGACTCTGTGTAGGCTATGCCACAAAATATAGGCTTAATATCTGTGTAGTGACATTACTACTGCACATGTATTATATTTAGTGGCATACATACGACTCAAGTCTGAACATTAGTGGCCGCTGTTGCTCAGTGGTATTGCTGTGCTGCAGACAATAACATGTAGTTTAGTAATAGTGGCAGTTGTTCTTGTACGTCTTAATAATTAGTGCAGGTATTCGCACCAAATCATGAGTAAACGAGAACAAACGATAAGTGCAATAATAGACACATTAAAAAGTGACTGGGGATGCGGTTAGGGTCTGCAAATGATCTGCGACGTCACTAACATTATGGTTGCCATGGAGCCAGTCCAGTGGCAGCCGCCGCAACACTGCAGCATGCATCAGCGTCATTATCATCATGGACGTCTATTAGTAAAGTTGACAAATGCAACTTACACAAAATTAAGTTTAAAAAATCAAAGTAAATAATAACAATTACGCGGATAAAGAATACTAAAGTGAAATAAACGCTTTAGTGTGCCATTCACCATCCTGAATCTGCTGCGAATATTTGCATATCGTCGACATGCGATGTAGGAAGACTGAATACCACAATCAAGTACTATAAAATTGGGATTAGTAGACTGATAGGAGAAATGCGTTAGAGAGCAGGCAATCTTTTGAGTTAAACTAGCGCGCATAAAGAATTAAACCGCGAAAACAAACAAACAAATTTCGCTGAATAGCCTACGTGTTAAAACCACTGTCTGGAGTAAGTGAGTAAGTGTTGAACAAAGTTACACATTTCAGACAGTAGGTTAGCACAACTGGTCCCTATTTTACCTGCATTGTCGTTTGTTGGTTATGCATGACTGTACCGGCGAAGCTATTGACTCTTTATACCACTGCAGATACACCAGTATAGGCCTATGGATAGACAACACTGGGAGGTGATGAAGAAACGCACCAGTAATTCTGCGCGTCAAACTAGGTGATGCGGCAAAAAATAGAAAATAATCGGCTGATAAGGCGGGACCGGAAGACAGCCAAGGACAGTGCGGAGGTGGCGTGCTCAGGCGAACTGTTCCAGACACGAGCAACAGCGACCGTGAACGACAAACCGTCGTGAAGGAAGTTAACCAACGTTACGAGTAGCTTGATGCCATGTAGAACAGTAGAGTCATTAGTGTAAACCGTGCACGCACGGCTAGGATGTGTATGGTGTGCGATTCTACAGGCTGGTGAAGGTACGCAAAGAGAGATCTCGCGATGCAGCCAGGTGTCGACGCAGCAAAGAGAATGCAGAGTTCTACGAGTTGGCTCAGTTGCTGCCTCTGCCGCCTGCCATCACCGGACAGCTGGACAAGGCATCGGTCGTCAGGCTGACGATCAGCTACCTACGTCTACGACAAGTCTGCACTGACACTGCTGCCGCTGCTCAACAGTTAGCAGACGACTGCGCTCGCAGTCGTACGTAAAACAAACATAAGCTTACATATATTCCTACTTCATTACGTACGCGGCCGTCTTAATAAAAAGGCCGCTTTGTGGGTCTTGCTCGTCCGGCTCGTCCATCTGTCTGTTCGTCTGTCCCGTACGGTCTTCTACGAGGTAGATCGAAAATAAAAAAGCATAGCAAACGCAAATTGTCGTAAACGTTATTTACGGAATGAGTAATTAGCGTGCCGGTTTTCAGCTCAGAATTAGGTCAAAGGTCATGGTTAGCGCATTAGAGGTTTTGACGTTAATGCGCTATATAAATTTACATTTGACATTTGACATTTTGACATTTGACGTGGTTAAGGTTACGGTTATGGACGCCCAATGCGGGGTATAGCTAAGCGGACGGTTGTACAGTGTCGGCACTGGGACGACATATTTTTTTAGAACTCGACGCAACTTACGTTTATTCAATCGACCAGTTCTAAATCTAAGAAGCTGCCGCAAAGTCAAATGTAGCTCAAGGTTTTCATATGACCAAGTTCTGAATTAAACTTGTATTGAGGACAATATTTTTTAAGACAAACCAGTATTATAGCTTTTTTATATTATAAAAAAAATTTAAAATTGTGTTTGTTTTGTCTGTCATGCTGTTTTTTATCGGTGAGTAGGCCTTATTGATCTGTGAGTGTTTTATACCGTAAAATGTATTATGTTTAAACAACGTACGACATGTGGCAGAGCGGTTTAGAAAAGCAACTTTCAAATTACGGTATTGCAAAAAGCACACTGAATACAATCAAAAGAAAGCCACGTACACGCGTATACTTTAAACAGTGTGTATAGCGTGCTGCAAGCTGCAAGTACATAAGTGCATGAAGGACACTGCAGCGTTAAATGAACTTATACACTGTGTCCCAAAAAAAACATCCCCGACATTTTCAACTGTATCTTGAAAACCAGTTATCAAATTTTAATAATTTCTGGCACAAATATTCTTGACACAACTTGCCATCAAATGACCGTTCAGTTTTCCACCTCACCCAATGTATGCTTCTGCACTACCAAGGGAAAGCAGATCAACCGAAATATGCATTAAAATAAACAGAAAACCTGAAAAAAACATCCCCAACATTATCGATCGTACCTCGTACAAAGATTAGCAGATTTTAATAATAATTAGCAGAAATATTTATGACACAACTGGCTATGAAATAAGTGTTTTAGTTTTTACCTCACCCAACGTCTGCTTTTGCACTACCTGGGGAAAGCAAACCAGGCATAATACGTGTTAAAATGAATGGAAAAACGTCAATAAATTCTATCTGTCCTAATTTCTGGCCCCCAACAGCAGGTCTATTACAAGGTTTGACTGTCTTGCAGCAGTGTGTCTACCAGAAGAAGTTTAAGAATGTTTGTAACGTCAAGAAGTGACTGGTAAAGCCTGTATTGGCCAGGAGCAGAACATTATCGATACAGCAGCTGTCAAGTGGGCCAGTGTACAAGTGTCACAATGGGCCAACACCTCAAGCAGTTTTACTATAGGCAGTTGAAAAATGGATAACTGAATGAAATGTCAGCCGCAGTGTCAGAAATGTGAACAAAATTTGTTTTTACGCGTTATGTTAATTAAGCAATCGTGTCGCATTCAATAAAAAGTGATATTTTGTTTGTTCTATTTTCCCCAGGTAGTGTAGAAACAGATGTTGAGCGAGATGGGAAATTAAATTGTCACTCGACGACCAGTTGTCTCAGAAATATTCATACCAAAAATTATTAAAATCCGATAATCCTTCTTCACGTTACAATCGAAAATGTCGGGGATGTTTTTTGGGACACAGTGTAGATCATCAAAACCATGTATGCTAACTGCTGGGCTACATTACAGCACCGCGATCTTTCGCGTTCATGTTTAGTTTTGATTACGTGTGATAGGTGTGATTTTCGTTTCGATTTATTATTACAGCCCGCGGAAGCATCGGCGGTATTGTTTTCAGCATCGTCGCTAAGTTTTTTTGTCAACACGATGACTCAAAAAAACGCTGCACTGTAAGTTTGATGAAATTTTGCATGAATATGCTTTGACATTTTCTAGAAATCTCTTGAATATAAAGATTTTTAGTCATGACCAGTTTGCAGTAGCTAAGATGCGCTTAGCTCGCCACTACAGTGTTCGTGCTGTCGCATGTAATAATTCTCCTTCAAATAAGTCCGACAATTCACTTCGTATCTAAGTCTGCGTCAATGGTCGTTTGTTTCAGTTGGTGCGAAAATCTCGCAGCGAAGTCACGCGAATCACGATTCGCCAGAGTCTGCGAATGTGGAAACATTTGACAAACACCATGCGGCCCATCTGCTCCAGGTTCTACACTTCCAGCTTCTGCATTCTACTGGAAATTAATTTAGCCGGAAGACGAATACACCCTGTATTTCAAAATATTATAATACCTCGTATACCGCTCGGCGCTCGTGGGCAAATTTAAACCATCACTGGCCATCAGTTATGGTATAGGCCAAGTGTAACAAAATATACCAAAATGCCGTGCCATTTTTAAGCAATTTTATTTCTCTTGCAAACTTCGCTGTATTGGAGTGAATGCAGAAGATGCCCCTCGAACAGTGAGATGTGGTTTTTTGCTCCGAATGTTATTGCAAGCAAAACAATGTGACATTCTGACGATATCTGTGATTGTCCTGAATTTTAATACGCTGACTGCATTACGAAACAAAATGTTGCATCGCTGTCGTAAGGTTCATTGGCCCAATATTAGCGACTGTAACTTGTAAGTAAGACATTACTTTGACGCAGTTTTATTTGTTACTAAGCGTTGTAATTTTAACACTACGCGCACTAAACTGGTTTTGATAAACACGCAGATGCACAATTTATATTGCAAGTTATCTTTCAAAAGATTAATCATAAGTTTACACGTTGTAGAAAATAGAATTTCGGTAGTAGTGAAACGAGCGATTTGATTGCAGCGTCGCAACGTCGTTCTACCGTGTACGTATCTTGTATATCGTTACTGCGGTGACTTAGTTGTCCTCCCACCAACTGCCCAGTCGCCGACGCTGATGCTGAGTAATTTATGAGAGGCGCCACCTAAACAGATTTGTACGCAATTTCTGCGCCAAACTCCATTTCCGCGATTAGCTCGTCCCTATACCGCGGCCGTCACCCGGTCAGTAAGTAAGTAAGTAGAGCGATTATAGTGTCCAAAGTAGGCCTAACAAAGCATCACCGCGCGGGCATTGTACTAACTAAAGGATCTGGGAACTGAGATACGAGATGGAGAAAATATAGCCACGGAGTAGTGAAGTAAGTAAGTAAGCAGAATGGAAATAATGTTTCATTGTTGACTACGGATGGACGCAGGCGCTGGACGGCTTTCTTCTGGTGCTGTCGAACGACGGTCGAGTGCTGTACGTGTCTGAGACAGTCTCCGTCTACCTCGGACTGTCGCAGGTAGATTAGACTGTCACCATCTCTACGATCTCTTGTCGTTTTTCGTTAATAGAAACATTTACAATAATTTGTAAACACGTCCACTCTACGTGTATTTGACTGTACCAAGAATTTAATACTTTTGTGTTTATTGATTACGAGGTTGATGTTAATGCTGACGATCGTGATAGTGAATAAAATTTAAAAAAGCAACACATCTATGTTTTTTCACATATTCGCCATATATTCGTCATTTTTCGCATTTCTTCCAATGCTGCACTCGAACGTAAAAGGGGCCATACTTGCAATGCGACGTTTAACGTGTTTGGTTGCGTTGCCAAAATTAATGAAACGTCTAGCGGACTTCGTTGATTAATAACTCTATACTCCGAGAATTATTGCGCGCTTGAATCGGCTGCAGTTTTGTCGTGCGATGCTATAAGGGTCAGCCATGTTCGTAATATTTTTCAGTTCAACGTCGCTGATAGAACGTTGCTTCGCTGTTATCTGATGAACATCGCCAGTTATAGTTTTCTTCGTCGTGTTGCACGTTTATGCACGACTCAATCGAGTAGCAATTAATTACGGTCCTGTGCTAGTCGGTCGCTCGTCGGTTTATTTCGACATCTCGTAGGTACGGTATCGCACGCTCAGATCACGTGCGGACACGTGCGCTAGTCTATCGCGGGTCTCGCTGCTCGGTGTCGACGCTCGTCAGAGTGTGACGTCACGGGCACCTTGCTGCAGCATTCGCCCACAGTGACGTCATCTGCTGTAACTTCACTGCTGAAGTAAGTAAGTAAGTACGTTTTATTGTCTCAATGGCAAGAGAATCCCGCTAGGTTGCACTCCATTACGCGACTGATTAACTCAATTTATTTTGCGAATGCTGAAAGGAATTGTAGGCAGCGGCTCGATAGCAGAAATAGCTTATTCACGCTAGCTCATCATACTTCTTTCTTCTAATAATTTATTTTTTTCTATTTAGTAAATTTTTATCAAATCTTAATATGCGAGGCACGTGGTACTCAATTTACTTACCCCGAGATGATGAATGTCTGAGTTAACCTGGCTATACCCACCCACATTGTTATTCTGTTAAGATGGATTCCCCAAGACGTCTCACTGCTAATTTGGCTTTCTTAGCGATAAGGCATCAGGAGTACTCTAGCTACTTTAGCGCTCGTTAATTACGGCGGCGTAATTGACTAAACAGCGCGTGACATCACGACGTCATTAATCACCGGCGTGATGACGTCAACTTGTCACGTGACGTCACAGCAACACGATGTATCTGCGCCCCGCCAGAGGTCGCCACTATGATGTCACTCGCCGCGTCACGCCATTGAAAGTCTAAATCAACGTATCGCCAGGGAGGCACGGACGACAGTTATCTACTTGACCGGCGACCCGCTCGCTACGTCATTCAGATATTTGCAGCCGACTGCGGACCTGTTACAGCGCCGCTTCAAAGCGTCGTAGTTTGCTATTTGTTCCGCTGGCGTCACACACAGCGAGTCAGTGTCATAAAACAGCGTACATAACACTGTCGTCATAACTACCCACAGCGCCCTGATGTATGCCTAGATGTTTTTACTATACGGCGTTTGACTGCTTAGGCCGAAAAAATACCCGTGCTTCCGGTTGCGACCGTCCCTAGAAAAAAAACCGCGTCCATAAAATTGCTAGTAAACCCTCAAAAATATCAGTGTGATTTTTAGTTTGCTTTTAAAGTTTTACGGTAAAACTGCTTGCATTTAATCTGTTATGCTGCAGTATATTTTACTTTTGTTATCGTGGGTACTGTTTGGTCTGTTTTTTTCCAACCCCTGTCCTTACTCCAACCGGAAACACAAAAATTTTTTAAGCCGTACACACACATATCCATTATACTGCGTTTAGTGGGATGAAAAGATTCTGTGCCTCTTTGTGTTTGTTAGCTTAGACCTACAGCGTGCGACCTTCTTCATCTAATAAGTAATAAATTACATTTTGCAAGCAAGTTGTTTGCAACAGTTATGGTATAGATACGACGATTTCTACTTTTTACATATTCTGTAAAAATAAAAACTGATAAAAAGCTTTGAAGTGGCCGGGATGAGATCATTCGATGTGTTGGGTCGTTTCAGGTCGAAATGACCGGAAGTAGTATTCTGGAGTACGTGCATCGGTTGGACCAGCAGGAAGTGGTGCAGCAGTTTCACCTGACTCCGCCCACCTGGATGATAACGTCACTGATGACGTCATCGCCCGCTCACCTCTATTACTCGGAGGACGACGAGTGTTTAGACGACAGCAGAGCAACACGCGCGTCTTCGTTATCTAACGGTTTGCTATCATCTATAATGTTTTTTATTCATTGCAGCTCTGGCGCTGCTGATAGGCCGAATTACGGATCATGTTTGTCCGTTTGTCTGTCTGTCGCGTATGGACTCATATCTTGATAACAAAAAAGACGCACAAAAACCAAAATTGTTGTGACGTTCGGCAGGGCAAGAGTAAACAGTATGTTAGATTTTATTCCAAAAAAATCAAAGTCAGGACTAAGTTTAGAGTTCCGCCGCTCTAATCGGACGGCCGCAGCACATGTCGTTACTGGGCCGACATACTTTGTTAATTAAATACGCAGTTGGCTGGCTTACAGCGCCTTGCATTTCTTTGAAACAATATTACAGTTATTTAACCACAATGCCGATAATTACAAGTTCTTTTGACGCCGTAAATCAGATTGAGATTTTGTTATCGTAGAGCACGAGCTATGGCCATAATTCTCTGAGTAAGTAAGTAAATAAGCCATAAGTAATAAGCAATAAGTAAACTGATAAATAAATATATAGCGCAATAACAGTAATTATTATTATTGCTAAATGATTGATATTTGAGCTACAGGTGAGAGTTGCGATCAGCTGACCGAGGCGTGTCTGTGCGTTCGCATCAAATCAACTTTGGCCAAGCGCGGAGTTCACATCAAGTCCGCAGGATATCGAGTACGACTCAGTTACAGATTTGTCACTTTGGGTCTTTGACTACATTGTAACAGTCTGCGTTTGACATTTTTCAGTCAAAGATTGCTGGCAAGTGGTAACCTGTCATATACTACAGTTGTAAAAACGTCAAAAAATCTCAAGAAGCGTTTCTAAACGTAATAATAAACGTTACCACCGTTTTTCTTGTTTTGGACGTATTGACATTAACTAACTAAAATTACTGGACCTAAGTACTAGCAACAGACTTATGTGGCATTGTTTTGAATACGAATTACTCTATTATTTCATCGGCGAGTACTGTGGACGTTTATCAACGTTTATTACAACTATGGCATATACATGTACCCCTCTGATGATACAACCATCGGTTGTGTTGTGAAGGTGGTGCAGTTATGTGGGAGGTCAAGGGTCACGAAGGGGTCAGGGTCAGGGTCGGTGGGGTCATTGATGCTGGCTGCGCTGGTTCTTCCTCTGCCGACGTTGAGTGAACTGATCGTTGACAGCAGCGCGTTCGTCGTTAGACTCGGCGTCGATTTTAGCGTCTTGCACTGCGACTCCAGGTACAACTAACCACCATATCGCTGTAAAGTGCGGCCGTCCGCTCCATGGACTTAAATGATAACATAAACCAGTCACTTACTTATTTTGAATTTTAGTTGAAGGTCTGCTTTTACGTTGGCTAGCGTCACGAATCACGATACATTCTGCTAGGCCGTGTTCACACGGAATTTGCATCATTTTCTTGAGGCTTCTGTCGTTCGGTGATCTTAATCTTTAACCTTTTGAGCAGAAAATTAGCACACCTGTTAGTTACTGCAGCCCTGAACAATGTTCACGCCGATTTGGACTGTTAGGCTTTCAAGCTTTTTTTTCGAATTTTCAAGCTATGAGCCTGTACGGATGAACGGACGGGCGGACAGACGAGACCCGTAATGCGGCCTATCAGAACAACAAGGGCACGGCGGCACTAGCCGACATCGTTTCTATCGTGTTATTTCAACTATATTTTGCAAAAAAAAGTCTGTCTTCACGATCTTAAACGATTTCATTTGTACCTGAGTAACTTGTTAAATACTTGAGGATATGAGGCGGATCATAACAAACATAGCGGTGAGAGTTGCTTAGCAACAGCATCTGGTCAGCTTCCGGCTTGGCTTGCCACCGGCGTTGCCTGGCACAATTCGTTCATAAGAATACGGTAGCTCGGTAGCGCAGCTGTTGAGCGTCGGACTCGCGATCAATGGTCCTGGGTTCGACCATCAGTCGGGTCGCTGTCAGATGGTTTTCACTAAGCCTGTACTTGGATGGGCGACTGTCTGCAGGCAGGTAAGCCTACTCGTTATAATATAACCAACCACCCGGGTCAACTCAGCATTCCGTCTCTTCTGGGTATAAGTAAATTGACAAGTGACATCCTGCACTGACAGACATGTAGTCTGTAACTTAGCTGCAAAAAAGTAGGACGTCCGTAATGCACTGGTGCTACGTTGTGCTCTGTAGGATGGCGGAAGTGACGTCACTGACTGCTGCAGACGATGTCATTGGCCGCAGCCTTTACCAGTTCTGTCACGTGAACGATGTAGCTACGTTACGTCACGCTCACGTAGAAGGTGAGTTGAGGTCATCATTTTACTCGATTACATTGTACAACAGCTGCTCTGTTGCGTCGCCTCAACCACGCTAAACTATAGAAGTACATGAGTTAGCATTCAGTGCATTCTGATCTTTGCCGCCCATGCAGAGAGGTTGAGTTCAGCATACACTTACAGCTGATCAAAAACTGCAAATTTGTACGTTGTACACTAACGTGGCAGAGCTGTCGAGCGTTTCGTGAGCAGTAGCTTGGATTTCTTCTATTAGTTTGTCAAAGTGATTGCACCGGGTTGACAGCTGTTGGCGCTTTTTGGTTTAAGAAGCGTCGTACAGGCATCGAACAGATCATTAGTATGCAAATAAGCAGGATCAGGTGCGGTGTCTAACGATGTTTGTCACGGATCGTCTATAGATGCGAACTTGCGAAGCGGCGAACAAATAGTCTGTCAGTCGCTCACTCGCTCGCTTAAGGGATTCGTAGCCTACACGTGCCGTGCGATAAGATACGGTCGCCGTCGACTCCGTTTACTGTTTCATTCCCATATCAGAGTGAAACGTGTCGCTCTACAAACTTGCAAAGAAGTTGTAGGGCCTATTTTATCGCAAGGATTCGCATGTATTGCAGTAAAACAATATGAGGAGTTTTACAGTTCTTTAAGCATGACTTAGGCTACCGGGTACTTATTTTTTATCTTATCGCCCATGTCCGAGAGCCCCTAACCAGTTGCTTCGTCAAACGCTTGTGTCGTCTCGCAGGCACAACACAAATCTTTCTGTCAACTGCAGCGCATTAAGCAACTTTAATTTGTTTGACATTTATGTATAAATGCCGAAGACGTGGTCTTAGGTTAAACGTGCATGATCCTGCCGTCGTGGATTCGCGGAAACCAGTGAAACGTATAGACTAGGCCTAACGCGTCCATAGGCCCGTACCAAGTTGAGCTCGTTCCATCGCTAAAGTTAAACAACGTCGGGCCCGGGTAGTACTTGCATGAGTTACGGTGAGAATACCAGGTGCTGTAGACTTTTAATACCAGGTGCTGTAGACTTTTACCTCTTATTCTGCGACTTTGACGGACGACATTTTGCAAATAACAAATGAGTTCATGTTGGTTGTGTAGTGTTGAA
>Ga0209454_1003185_pt1 | contig 11607 bp, 8 predicted proteins | sample WorMetHERISLAND1_2_FD_187400 | JGI IMG/M metagenome (GOLD analysis project Ga0209454, IMG submission 187400) | Marine gutless worms symbiont microbial communities from Max Planck institute for Marine Microbiology, Germany - Olavius geniculatus... | ecosystem: Host-associated > Annelida >...
GTTTTTTATTTTTCGTTTCAGTTTAAATATTTTACTTATGTTCTATTTTTACAGCTATCATTTTACTATTTCATTTTTATTTTTCTGTTGGTTTACAGTTTTAGCTCATGCCCCATTTATCTAAAAATCGGTTTACAATTGCTTTTTGGGTAGGGAGCCTAATTTCGCGGTACACAAAAAACGAGCGAACAGACACTGGTGACGACACATAACCCTTTCTGTGTCAGCAGAACTGAAGTAGCCCCCCCCTGTTAAACGTCAGGAACAGAACAGAGCGAGCCTGTTCGTATTCGGTCGATGTTTAGTACCGTACGTCGTTCTCAGAGGGACTAAGTTTCTGGCCGGCCGTCTGTCGAACGAGAGTTAGTCGAAGCCTGAGTCCGGCCGGCTGCGGATGCTAGCGGAGATACGTGCGCTGGCAAGAGAACATTACGTCAAGCGGGATTAGAGTGACTCTCCTCGACGGATTAGCGATAGACTGCTGTAGTAGTCTATGGATGGTAATGTGACGATTTCTACACTTCCTTCATGTCCGGAGTGTTACGTTCTATGCACATGGGTGGGGACTGGGAACGGGAGGGTATTTAAGGTCAGTCTTTGGTGCTGCATTAGCCCCAATGCCACACTTAATAAAATTACGTCCTGGTTTTTTATTTAGCACCATAAAAAGATTTATTTATATATAACAAGTACCAAAATTAGCAGTTTTTCTTGCCAGGACTAAATCTACCACAAAAATTATTAGGCTAACCAACCACGATTTACTTCTCTGCCTTTCCTGCAGCGGCTACCCACTTTCTCCCGCCACGTACATAAATGGTCAACCGGGGCATTAAAGGCCGCGTAGTAAGGGACAGACATCGTCACACAATCCTACGGATTAGCTCATCGGCCTAGCAGTGCGGCTGAACGACGGACGAGCAAGCGATGAGTCCGGCGCATTGATAGGACCCGAGATACGAAACTCCGGGATCAGGTGAAGCAGCAACAGTACCGGCACCGGAAGAGTCGCTTTCTGTCGTTTAGTCGAGGGCGACGCCGGCCACCGTGAAAAATTGATGCGCAACGACGACGACGCTGAAGACGACCAGCGAACAAGTGCGCCGCGAGGAATTGTGTCCGCGCGGACCTAACGGACGAACACTGCTGCTCGGAGTGACTTTTTTAGTGACTGACGTTACTTGTTGATCTCCCGCGTTGTCAGCTACCTCTTAGCTACAGTCTGCAATTGCAAGTCGTACTCTTTTGCCAGTATTCTTTTCGTATTCTGCCAAAAACGAAACACCGCCTGCCGTTTTTTGTGCATAAAATTACGACAGTAAAACTTGCAAGTAATGGAGGAGTTTTAGCTCACTTGATAGGCCTGCGTGTAAGTGTAGAATGTAACCATACATTTCTCAAATAGGTCTACTGAGTAATATTTGAGCTATTGTTTACAAATCTCTGTTTCATTTCAGAGTACAATTACCTCGTATCGACGTGTGTCCGTGTGTAAGTTTATTGTAAAGTTCTGAATAAATTCTAATTACATTTTCTAAACAAGAAGCGTGTTTCGGGACTCTATCCCTGGTACAAACACTTTCCACGACTTCTACAGCACCACCAAACATATATATCTTGGCGAACTTTTAAACTTCATGCATATTTCTCTGCGTCGTTTATGTTTTATTTACGACCTAAAATGTCAGTGTTGTCGGTCTAGAAAGCAGTTTGGTCATATCGCCAGAGCGGAATCAGAATCAACGCTCATCGACGCTGGATTTGTCGTTTATCTATTGGGTAATTGAGTACTTAGTACGAAATTATACTACTCCAAACAGTGGTCTAACCCCTTAAACTGCATCTGCCAAATTGTGTATGCAAAGAGATTCGACGCACAGCTAATAATTCGAGAACAAGTTTTCCCTTAACACTTACTTTTTAGCTATAGAGTGCATTCGTTATATGCAGACAGACGGACAGACGGACGACAACCGTAGCTGTAGCGCGTCCAAACTATTAAAAACTAGACCACTCAAGACGAACGATAGACGACAGGTTCTGGTCTGCTAGGTTACTGACTGTCAGCTATGCGGGTGGTCTTAGAAGTCTGCCGACGTTCGGTTTATCTTTCCGCGCATACAATGACACGGTGACGCTGTCGAATGCGGTTTGTCTGCCTTCGGATAATCTCATTTAACGAAACGTCGCTATAGATGGACGGGTCACTGAAGAGAACAGAGCCGCACTGACTGCTGCTCACCCGTTCAATAGATAACGACTGAAGCCGAATGTTCGACGATCGACAAACAGTACAGTTCCGAACATAAATGTAAATGTAACAAACGTTTTTACTATGTTTTTATCGTTTAAAAATTTTTTTTAATTACTTAAAAACGTTCTGGTTTAGGCCCATTTTAGGCACTTCCTTTCCTAAATTTTGAAAAAAAGTCTGTCGGAAAATCGTTTTCTTGGACTCGGAAAAAATACAGCTTTATATTTTATGGCTCCCGGGGCCCGGATGGAAGCAATTTGTGGTACAGCATGTAGTACAACACAATCGAAGTGAATGGAGTTGTGGCTTGAATGAACGAAGCTTGTCAGATGCGCTTGTCAGTCGCTGAAGCCGGCGTCATCTCTGTGACGTCATCTCGTGACGTCATCGTTATCAATGCACCAATCAGCGAGGTGTGTCCGACGCTGATGACGATGACAAGCGTAAAACAGAAAATAATTGTTTTCGGTTTATTAAAACACTATCGGCTTCTGCTTAGTGTTTACGTTCGAGTATCTGCCCAATTGATCGAGCTCGCAATGTATTCAAAGCCGTGCTATTTCTGTCTCATAGCCATTTGGCTGGATTGAAGAAAAGACATGCAAAAAAAAGCAATCATGGAAAAAATTGGGAAAGGGGGATGTAAACAGTGGCTTCTATCCCTATACCTTGTGGGCGAAGCTGGCGACCAGTGAAAAATGGGGGGACTTTTGTTTGTTATGAGTGCAGATCAAAACTTTCCCCTATTTTTACTGGACAATCAACACCCTTAACAAAACTTTTCCTTTAGAAAGGGGAAGAACCCAAAAAGGTGAAACATGAGTGGGAAAGTGAGGGAGGAACTTCCGTCTGAAAATGGGTGGGGCGGGACTTGATCCCAAAAGTAGAAGGAAACTGAGCCCAAAAATAAAGGGGAATAATTGCGCCCGATTTAGATTCCAAATTTGGGGGATAGAAGCCACTGGAAATAAAAAGAGAGAAAGAAAAAGAGAAAGAAAAAGAGATGTGAAAAAGAAAAGATGGTCTTACATTGTGAAATCCTGCGTATATATGCTAGTCTGGGATAACAAATGGGCGTGGCCAGCCAGTCATCGAAGCATGCGTGCGTGCGTGTGCATGAGTGAATCGAATATTGACACTAATCGAGCTGACAGTCGATAACGCCGACCGTTGACTGAATACAGTCCGACTGAAGTATGATCGATAATAGTCATAATGCTGCTGCGAGTCGTTTCGTTGACGTAGCCGCCACGCGGAAAAGATCACGGAGTCATAGACATCGTATTAATAACGACTACAGGCCGCTTTTCAGTAGAACACTGCGTCCCTTATAAAAGTGGCTTTTAAAACAGTTATAACAAACAGTTATAACTGAGCAAAAACTTACACATCTTGTTTGGAATTTTAAATATAATAACTCAGCTGTAACTCAAGTAAAGAAAAATGACATATCAGGTTGGAAACAAGAAGCCCAACTGTCGCTAAGATAGCCGACCTCGATGGTTGCCAGTGACCTTCAAGATCATCTAAGGTCGATGATTTTTTTTATCTCATCTAAAAGGACGTATGCGATGATCTACTAGTGATGAATAGCACCCTAGGCCCTATCTCTCACTTTTTCTGAGATATGGTTAGTTTTTCTTTAAAAACGCACATCCCTTACCGTCTTTTATTTAACCTCAAATTTGAAAATGTTTTCCTTGCACTAGATCGCTGAAATTTTGCACGCCTATGTTTACGACACGACTAATTATTCATGTAAAAGTTTTTCCCTACGACCTAACGCATAGCCACAATACATCCGTTACAGTTAGACGACGGACAGACCGACGACAGAGGACAACCGTACTATAAGCTCGATTGTTACTCAACTAATGTCAGCTAAAAAAATCACACGACAACGCCAATTTCATTAACATTTGAAGTGCATCACTGAAAGAGTAAGAAAGCAAATACCGGCTGAAAAGGTAAACTGAAGCGAAGCAGCAAACTGTTAGTGCTTTGTAATACATGTACTATTCTAGTTGCCAAAACTGGTCAGAATCTGTTAGATTTTCAATCTGGATCAAACTACTGTGCTGCGTAAAATACGGCGCAACTGATTGCGCTGAAAATGTGTCTTAAAGTCGTACGTACCTGAGTTTCGTGGCGTTGGCGACGGAAAGCTAGTTCCCGCAGTAAGATGAGCTGTCGTTGTCATCAGCATCAGCATTTTTATCATCATTTTGGTCACCAGTCGACCGCGTGTGCCACCGGTCCCGGCCATGGCATGTATAGTATAAGTGAGGGATCTACAAGATCCGGAACGTCAATGTCGATGAGCTTCCGTCTTGTTGCTACCGAATGCGCGTGCAGAGCGATGTAACTGAACTGAACTGAACGAACACGGTTTAGTTTTTGACGAAATGCCGTGCAATGGGCAAGCAGTGATGCATTACAATAATAAGCATCATCTAACGGCGTCGATGACCTACGTGATTACGCGCACGTACGAATCAACCAATGACCAATGGGCTCGTCCTGCTTGCCCATTGGTAGTTCGTCAGAAACTGAACCATATCAGTTCAGTTCAGTTACGTCGCCGTGTACGTGCGCCTCAATGCCTCAGTGGCGTCGCGGCAGGAGGGGCAAAGAGCATTGCTCCGCAAAATTTTGGGCTGTCAGAAATTTTTTTCTGTCAGAAAAAACCCATTAAAATCTATGACTGGAAAGCAAAAACCCATCTTGGGGAAAACGTAGGAAGAAAATTGGGATTTTTTTGGCACTCATAACCTCCGCTGTGCTGTCCGTCAAGAACATTGCAACTTTCTAGACTCTGCTTCGTCTACTTTTGTAACCGACGACGCCACGCGATTGTCACTGTATTAGCCTATACCTGACTTACTGCTGGCCGCTGTACGAGCGCTGAACTGAAACTGAAGTCGACTTGACAGTGTGGCTGATGACACGCAGACTTCGTCACCGCAGGGCAACATGTCAGCAGCAGCAGCAGCAGCAGCATCGGGTGTAGGACATCTCCCCCCGCACATTCTCCCAGGACGTTTCCCCTCCGACTTCGAACGTGTAGTTACTTTGAGCGTTGCAAGGAATTTTTGCTCAGGCTTAGTGTGAAAACCTGGAGATGATGCGCTGTGGGTGATTTTCGTTATTTGGCTTGGGGGAATGTCCTAGGCACTGGAAAAGCAAAGGGGGCGTCCCGGAGGGGAAAATGTCCGGGGGGAAACGTCCGTCTCCCGCAGCATCAACGGCTGGAGGCGCCGCAATCGACACCGGCCAATCACGTATACGCGCCTGTGATCACGCTATACCGTCTCGTCTTTCTCAATTTATTTTTCGCCACCGACGACTCCTTCATTTTCTTACCTGCCCTGCCTCGCGACGTCCGTGACGGTCTTTGAAAAATCGTGCGTGCCCCGGTACAACGTTTTAATTAATTCCAGTTCGACAAAACAAACGTCAAATTTTATTCGTCAATTGGATTGCATAGGTATCATATAAAAATTGTTTCACACGTTGTGGTCATCGCTTTTCATGATAGTACGATTCCCACAAAATAACGAAAGTTACAATAAACCTGCAATAGCAGTGTGTCCATGGATGGGTGCAGATGCTGCACTAGGCCTATAAATGTACACGGTACGGCACAAAAGTCTATAACTTCGTCATTTTTTAACAGAATCAAATTTTATTTGGCAGTTAAATGTAACAGGTTTCAGCAAATAAACCTGTAAAATTCCAAATTAAAATTCCAAGCGGTTGCAGAGAAAACGGCAAAAAACTTTAGGGGGCTACTTTTTTGCCGCACCCTGTATGTTTTCGCTTTTGCTCTATGGCACTCCAATGGGTTTCAGAGACGGCAAGCTACACGATGAAAAGTCCGATTTTTACGCCAGACTCCAGCAGAAAGAAGAAAATAATTCCTATAGATCCAGATTCGGATATCTTTAAAATCAAATCGGATGTCTGTTGTCTCACAGCCTACCCTACTTCGATTTTTAAATATCCACAATTTTCGGTGCATTTATTATTAAAAAATAACAAATAGAGACATAAATCTCCATCACGGATGTGATTTGACAAAGTAAAAATAAATGCTGACAATGAATACGCTATGATATATGCGTTAAATGAAATACATATGTCCATTAACGTACGACCTAAGCTTTCACACTGGCAAAAGACCTCGCACTTATAGGCCACTAAGGTCGGCCTACGGTTAGTGAGTCAGCAGTCAAAAATTTAAAAAACTCGGAATTTCCGGAGGTCTATCTTTCCTACAAAGCTGATGTCGTTACTTGTAGCGCAACAAACAGTACTTACGCTGAAACTAAAAGGCATTATTACACGGTATATACAAATAAACCGCAAAAAATAAACCTAAGCCCTATTACTTCTGTTTCTTGTTGATTGCTTGAGCGAATGCACGGCAAACACTCTGGTAAAATTAATACCCCGTTTACACGATCAAGGTGGCTCGACGAGCTGCTATATGTTAGCTGGACGAGCCAGCTCGATGTTTGCTCGATCGTGTAAACGGGGTACAAGAGACCAAATCTAGTAGGCCTACCACAGATTCCCAATATTGTCCCGCAATCACGAACACGTGAAAAAGTGGCCAAGATCGACATTCGCAAACGAAAACCGCTGGCATAATAGTAGACTACTGACGTCTAGCGAATAATATTTAAGCTGCAGTTCATGTTCACTCATTAACCAGTGCCTATATATTTTGGAGTAACCTAACGAAATATACTAAATAAAATGTAGTAGGCTATATTTGGCCTATACAGTGACAACTGCATGGCAAGACTGAACTGGATCCGGTACTGTTAGTATGGCGTACCGGCACTTCTTTTGGAAGTGGTACGTCTTACCGGCTGTTTTGTTAGCATCACAATGGCGGTACGCTGTCTATCTGCAAGTTTCAAAATGTCACAAAAATACCCAATTGCTACGTACTGTATGCGTTTCTATAGATCAAAATGCACCAAAACTTTTTTTGGCCAAGGCTCTGATAAGGGCGGTTCTGATAATCTCATCGGATCCCGATGGGGAAGCTTACAAAAATACGACGCTCCCGCGGCCCTCTGATTGGCCGGAAAGAGCGATCTCCCCCACCCCTCCTATTTCCCTTTCCTTGACGCATTTGTTGGCATCTCCATTTAAGCTTTTTCGGCGCCACGATTCTTGGCGCTTCAAGATCGGCCCATGCAGTACCGCCAATTCGTTTCTACAAATTAAGCACTGGCTATTGGCGCCGCTGAGTGACAATGTTGATAATGTACATATTTTGTCACTTATGCAGTGGTGTAGCGAGAATCTGCATGTAGAGGGTACTGGAGGGGTAGAGTATAGGAAGGGGTTTCCCTCCCCACCAGGGGAAGGGTCTGGGTGGGGGCTGTACTCTTTTCCAGAAAACTGTTAGTTTTTGGTGCTAAAATAAGGCGTTTTCGTGCATTTTTGGCACTATTTTAGATAACTCAATAAGCTTCTAGGGGGTCACGTGCCCCCAGTGCCCCCCTATGGCTACGCCAGTGCACTTCTGTCCCAAATCCCGGTCCCACATTTCCCCGAGTCGGGACGGACACCCTACAGGGTTCTTTATGCTGTCGTTGACGTTGGTGAAGCTGGCACGGTGATGACGACCTGGGCGTCACAGACTCACAGTCACTCAGAAGTCTTCGAACTCTTTGCTGCACCTGTTGGTCGCCGCCACGTGGATCGGTTCCTCGTCGTACTCGTCGAAATGGCTGTCATCACCCGGCCCTGAGCACTCGGGAATGTACGGCGCTTTTATCTGCGGACACGTTTCAATTAAGCCATGCCTCTTATCTCACGGCTACTGCATAATAATGCAACAAACAAAACTATGCTCACAAAACCAGACTGTCGAGCCTTGCGCTCGGCTAAATTTGTCCGCGGTAGCCGCCGTGGCGTGCTGCGATATTTATAGCAATGATGTCAACAGACTAGTTATCGGCAGCATGGTCCTATTTCGCAATAAAAAAAGTATGCGAAAATCCGATCCTGTGACTTTGACTTTCAACCTATGACCTTGAAATTCAATAAGGCTCTTGCGGTTGTCGAGCTACATGTAGGCTACGTGCAAAATTTCTTCAACCTAAGTTTAGCGGTTCGTCACTTATCAGAGAAACAAACAGAAAAAACTAAGCCACGATGCTAAAACAATAAACCTCACTGTTGTCCCTACTGCAGTAAAAACGCATTATTGGCTGAATTATGGCTAGTACTATTCCCTGCGGTATATAGACGTGGTCCATACCTTGTGTTCAAACAAGGCGATCCAGTCTGTCTCTGAGAAGAACCGGTGCGTCTTAATGTCGGTGACTCCGGGCTTCATGCAGCCAAACCTCCTCGTGATATCGACTTGCAGAAAGTTTGTGATGAGGTCGCGCAGGTCGGCACCAAACTCCGGCGGAAACCTTACCTGTATGTATATGCAGCGTACACACGTCATCGTCCATTTTCAATAGATATCTGTTTAATTTAGTGTAGAGGTAGTGCAGTGTTTAACGCTTGTTTTGTCTATTTCTTGGAGTGTTATCTACACTGTGTCCCAAAAACGTCCCATTTTGTCATTTTACATATCTTCGCCAAATATTAACTAATTTTTAAAAAACTTTTTACCGGCACATACCGTAGACAATTGGCAATAAAGTAATTGTTAAATACCCCACCACACTTTAACTATGTCGCTACACTACCATGTAAAACATAATTTTTTTAAAATCACTAAAATCACTATAATACATATGCAAAAAGCATCTTTTAAAACATTTTAAACTAACTTTCATACAATAATTAAATTTAATCTAGTTTTACATGCATTTGTGATGTTTGTAAACAAAAGCAGATGATGTTGTCGTAAATAATAATTTTTTAATGCTTTGACAATATACCGGTGATGTAAGTCGCCATTTAGCAGTGGAGACAAAGCTCTGATTAAAAACTTGTACCGTTTCAAAAAAATACAGTTTTCGGAGCATACTGGCAGAATTTTTAAAGATAAACTGCAACAGGAAAAAAGTACGAATGTTATTAAAAGAGATTTGGGAAACATGCAGCATCGACCAAAGGCATGAGACCGGCAGACTGAAGCATACACGTACTGAAGAGAACGTGATCACTGTGGATGAAATGGTAGCTTTGCTAAACCACAAAGGCCAGAAACAAACATATCGTTTAACATGCCAGATATCCAAAGAAATGGATCTAACAAACGTACGGATCATTCACTGCATTTTTCAATGATTTTTGGTCAGAAGTCTAGGCCCTTATTTTGTTTACCAACACGCTTGCTGTCTATTATTGTTAGTTTTTCTTTCATTTATATTTTACAAGGTAGTCTAGCGACACAGTTAACGTGTGGCGAGATATTCACTGATCATTTTATTGCTAATCTGCAAAATGCATCAATGAAATAATTTTAAAAATCGGTTAATATTTGGCGAAGATATGAGCATCACAAAATGGGACGTTTTGGGGACACCGTGTAATGTTTGTTTATCCAGTGTTAATGCACGTTTGTTGCGTCTCAATAAATGTGTGAAATAAAAACGAATAATTTCTCAGGGCCGCATTCAGTGCCAGCAACGTGACTTGGAAAAAAAATTGTCGAAAATCTTATTTTTGTCAAAAAATTATTGTAGCTTAAAACCGCAAAACTTGGGGCTAGAAACCGCTCATTTTTGGCAGATATTTTGGGGACAAATAGAACTTTGCTCTGTAACCTGTTCGGTAAAAATGTGGGGGCCCGCCCTTACACAAATTTTCTGACACTGATGTATAATAACTTTAAAAAGAACTTACCGTTATTACAACTGCACGCAGTTTTTAGCATTTGCTACTAATAACTGACTTAAAAACGGATTTCTAAATTCAAAAGCTATCTTGTTGGCTGAAAAATGTCGCAACACACCGAAAAGAAACCCCATCAGAAAATGCCGCGCTTCTGTTTGGCATTTACCTGTGAAATTTTTTTGCAAACAAGTATCAAGTAAGTAAACGGCTAAAAATGCAAAATATAAACTACGGATTCCGATTAAAGAAACTTTAATACACCGCATGTAATAACAATAGGTGAGCTTAAGCAGCAGACGCAATGACGCAGAATGTTGCACTGATAATTTAAACTAACATCGCCATGAAAAGAACTAGCAAGTAAACTTAGTCTCCTGAAAAAGTCGCGGCGATTTTAATGCTAAGAACAGGGACAAAGAATGTGAAAAAAAAATGTTGAAGTTTACCTTCCCGGCAACAATCTGCTGATAAATCTGTATCGGCTCGTCGGCTAGGAATGGCGGAAAACCGGCGGCCATTTCGTAGACCAGTACGCCAAACGACCACCAGTCGACCGATTTGTTGTAACCCTAATATCAGTATCACAAACAGGCTAACACACTGCAAACTTTAACTTGATCTAAAATATTTCAGACAGGGTAATATAAGGAAGAAGACTGACTATCTGAGCAGAAAAATCCATATCAGTGTACTTTTAATTAACCAGCCTACCCAAATTTAAATTTACCTATTCGGGGTGGACAAAAGAAAGCAAAGTCAGTCAATCAACAGTAATCACTCTGGAAGCAGAACTAAGGCAAACTTTGTTAATCGCAGAAATGCAGACATGGCGTTACCGGTTATGTGAAGATGCGTCAGAACGGGGGAGAAAAAGACAGAATGCGAGGGCTGAGGGCATATGGTAGGCGCGGTCTTAATTTTTGTGTTCAAGTGGCAAGCGCATACTGTCCGTACGTGTGTGTGTGTGTTTTTTTAACATTTCACGTAGCATAATTACAAGCTTATTCAGATATGAAATGAAAAACAACATCCTCTGGAATCGTGGCGTGAAAATTTTTCCAGTTTCGTACGAATTTCTATGGCGGGGGTACCCCCATTTGGTCTAATGCAATTTGGTCTAAATTATTCCGTTTCGCCTCATTCATATACATAACCCTAGGCTTACTTCTAACCCTAACGGTAACCCTAACCCTAACCAGTGACCGTTAACGATAAATCTATCTCTAACCTTAACCGTAAACGTAGGGCTAGGCGCGAAATGAACGAACACCCTATAGGCCATCGTGAGTATCAGGCGGTGAGATTTGTGGCGCAAAAGTCTAATAAACATTTTAAAAAAGGTAAAAGGAGCCATGCCCCAGCTGGGGCGTAGGCGGGGTGCTCATCTCCCACTGGCGGCCGTTGAGCCCGTATAAACCGCTTGAGTCCGTGACGCATGGCCAGTGCGACGCCAGACCTACGGTTACCTTCCCAGCCGCGGGGCATCACCGCCCTTTGACCGGTACCAAATTATACTGCTTGGTGACAGAGGC
>Ga0209454_1003187_pt1 | contig 11604 bp, 7 predicted proteins | sample WorMetHERISLAND1_2_FD_187400 | JGI IMG/M metagenome (GOLD analysis project Ga0209454, IMG submission 187400) | Marine gutless worms symbiont microbial communities from Max Planck institute for Marine Microbiology, Germany - Olavius geniculatus... | ecosystem: Host-associated > Annelida >...
GTGGGCAAATGTGCAGCAAAAATGACAGAAAATGCCAAAAAATATTTCATGCAGAAAATTGTCAGAAAAAAAAATCATTGCACCACAACACAAAAGAACAAAATGCAGCTCTTATTAACGAACTTCAACATTGCAAAAATGCACAAGTTAAGAAACAAAATTGGTCTTAGAAAACAATCACCTGCAGATATGTTAATCAGTGAATAATTTCTGCATATGCAAGCTCAGAGACACACTCAAATCATATTTCATGCTGATTCAATCTACAAGTCAGAAGAAAATAACCATTTCTCAGCAGAGCAACTACTGGTATTTGTCAATCAGCAAACATTAACAGATGCATTTAACCATTACACTATTTCCTGATCAAGTCCAGTTGTTGGCTGAAAGTCTGCAAGTTTCTCTAGATTCAGTTTCTCTGAAAAGTTTCACACTCAATTCTTAATCCAATCCCACCATATTCATCATAAAAATAACCACAGCTGGTAGCCAATACAGCAATCAACCAGTGCCTCAGATTCGGCGAGTTTTTAGCAAACATTATTGTGCACTTTATGAATTTATTTACTTACTTACTTACTTGAAATGTTACAGTCTATGCACAATCTAACACATAAAGACAACTAACTGACAGAATTCTGCTGAGTAGTGCAAAAAAACAGCTTTAGCTAACACATACAGGCAAGCAGTTTGTTAACCGTAACTCACTGGAATTATGTGAGATGAGTGCGTTTCTTCAAGGCGCTGTCGTAGCCACAGAAAGTCATTATACCGTCTCCGTACTTGATACTCATTACTATCCAGATCACAGCGAGTGGTCTACAAAACAGAGTTAAATCTGAAACTTTCAACACACGTGTAAATTGCAAAAACATAAACAATCAATGATACAGACTGACGTATTTCTATACCACAAAGAAAGTGAAATGCCACAATGTGCTTAAATGGCTCAGTAAAACAATCAGCAACGATTCGTTACCGTCACAAACGCATAAACAGCTCACTTTCGTTATGACGCGAAATGTAATGAACGTCTCCATAGCTGTGACATGTTTCTCGGGATTGTCGACATGCACAAAGATATCATGTTCATCGGTATCTAGGTAACTGCTGTCATTTAACTTTGCAACATGGTGACAGTTACTTTTGCCACTGCTGCCGATCGTAATACCATCCAGTTCAAGCTTGCTAGTTGAAGTCGGGCTGATCTGAGATAGATAGTACTGCAACAGAACAGAAATATAAACCACACCATGTTAAAACTGCTACCAATGTATTTTTAAGTGAGAAATAAAAATGCAATGGCAAACAAAATGCAAAGATACCGGTACATAAAAATGACAACAACTGTGTGTCAGACTTCTGGATCTAGATCATTAGTAAGCAGAAAAGGCAGCAATTCTTGTGCATGCTTTCGTGATGACATACACTGACTACTGCAATGCTATCTATGCAGGCCCTCCAAAGATGATCACAGATGAGTTGCAACAAGTGCGCAATACTGCCACCCGAGTAGTCAGCAACACACAGAAGTTCGATCATGATCTGTCGACACTCCTGCATGACAAACTGCACTTGCTGGATGTGCCAGAGAAAACCACCTTCAAGCTCAACCTCATGACATACCGTTGCCTGCATGGACAAGCACCTCGGTACCTTGCCGATTACATCACTTTAGCCATCGAAGTCACATCTTGACATCGCCTACATTCCAGCAATCGACACCGGCTGATGTACCTCGCTGTCGACTCAACATGTACGGTCATCGAGTTTTTCCGGTTCCTGGTTCAACGGTCTAGAATTCACTGCCAGATGAACTCAAGAGCTCCAGCTTCAGTTGTTTAAAACAATCCTCTCTTAGCTTTTACTAGTGTGATTAGCACACTAAGGCTAATTCTGAATGTTTTGCACTATAAAAATTCATGTTTTACTTATTTGCTTACTTACTTTAGAGCATTCCGCCTATGGTACCATCAAGACGGCACCAGAGAAAATTTCTCTCGAGTACCGTCAAGACTTAGCCAGGATGTACAACCACCAAATAGTGGTCACAAATACCGGCCAAGGCCGTCTGTGTCCAATACCACCGTGTCCGTGCCAAGCAGCCTTTGTCGCTTGCCATCGGCATGCACACGGCGACACCAGAGCAACTGCCCGACCTCGGCTGTAGCCTCATGGGTCGGCAGTCCAGCCAAGCAGGTCCTCAAGCTAGGAACTATCATTGGATAGCCGCTTGACAAGTTTTTTCAACTGCCTGCACCAACCTCAATATCTAAGCCATACTGCACAGTAATATATGGTGTCCAGTGTCCACTATTGTTAACATAATTTTTTAAAAATCTTTCTAAAATGCTAACCCTAACCCAAACCCTAACCCTAATCATAATCAATGAACCATACACGATATAGACACAAACTGTTGTCTCTGCCGGCTTGCCCTACCGCCATAACCGATAACCACTCGCAACGTGGCGCCACATGTTGCACGCAAGGTAAAAGTCATATTCTACAAAAAAACAACTTTGGCCCGAGCTATAATCTGATATAGTACTGAAAAGGCCTGATCTAATATGTTATAGTGTCTTGGCATGGTTTATAGACCTTCCATATATATCTACCACTAAAATTATTGATATTCAAATTGGAATAGGCTACTTGACGGCACCGGAGAAAATTTCACTCGAGTACCGTCTAGAAGGGACCGTAGCCACTTCGCAACGGCGGTGTCTGGCTTTTTTGCCCCTTTGCCGGATTGCCCCCGGGCTTGTTCGCCTCCTAGCTCGTTCGCCTCCTGGCTGATTTGCCCCCTGGCTTGTTCGCCCCCTGTGCCTGGCTGATTCACCCAGTGGCTTGTTCACCCCTTGGCTCGTTCGCCCTCTGGCTTGTTCACCCCCTGTTCCTGGCTGATTCGCCCCCTAGCTTGTTCGCTCTCTGGCTTGTTCGCCCCCTGGCTCGTTTGTCCCCTTACCTTGGACGTTTCATCCTCGTTGAATACCATTAATTCGACATCGAGGTTTATACGTAATAATTGTCCTTATGCCTGGACAGTTTATGCATGATGATGAGAATAAACGATTGTGTGAATGTTTAATGCTTTGTTCAATTCTGAAATAAAATCTTTAGGCCTATACACTTATTTTATTTTACATGTACAAAGTTTTAGTACGCTTTCTCGCCTTAAAATGTTTGCAATGATGTCTGACGCTCTCTATAGATCTAGGCGTTCGTCAAGCGTTTACTAGGCCTAGACCCAAGTATACCTGTAAAAATTCATTTCAAAGGAAGCTTGATGTTGACACATAGAGCGCGTTGAATTCAAACACACTTAGTGCGATCAGAGTGGGGTCTGTGATGCAGCTTTGAGACATACCACCACCTGGTGACAGTGGTGAGGTAATGAGTGTTTTAGCTGACCGTACTTAAGTAACAGTCGTTGTCGACCGTCGTCTGTCTGTTACTTACTTTTGCCATTCTGTAAATTGAAACACAAACACAAGCCTCAATAATGAATCACAGGTATATTCAATGGGGGGAGCAAATCAGCCAAAGGGCGAACAAGTAAGGGGGCGAATTAGCCATGGCGCACAGCGTCATATTCAGTATCTGTAGGTGTACATCGCTATTGCTATTGAACTCCGCCGTCAACGTCGGCTAGGGGCGAATCAGCCAGGGGGCGAACGAGCCAGGGGCGAACAAGTCAAGGGGCGAACCGGCAAAAAGCCATAATTCGTAACAGCAAGAAGGGGAAAGGCGGAGCGGGCAGAAATGTGAACTCACGTCAAAGTCGAATTCATCAGACTCGTCATCAACAGCGGCAGACAGATGATAGTTTACGCCCAGCGGGTCCCTGAACTCAGCAGACGACGAAGAAATCGTTTGACCATCATCCACTGCAAACACTTCTGCCATCATATCGCCGGCTGATAACGAGTGACACACTGACACAGTGCGCATGCGTATTGCCTACTGTAGTAAGTTCATTCTCCCCTCCTCTGTTTCAGCAGCTGGCACAGATCGTACCGTGGATGATGTCGCGCAAAAATGGCTCGCATTCGTTGCTTCTGAAATCAGCACTGATTACCATCGTCGAAAAATGTTAACTTCGTCATATGCCGGTGCCCGTTGTAGCTCTAGTCGTTTTAGGTCTCTGTTCATTACTTGTTCATTACTTACTTAATTTATCTCAAAATAATTACATTATATATTACTCTATGATGAAGCATTCGGCTCTTTGGTAGTGGTAAACATAGACAAAACATTACAAATTTTACAATGACGTCTGAAAACAAAAGCAAACCGAAAAGTGAAGGTAAATGCGAACATCGAGTTGTTCTAAATTACAAATAAAAATAAGTTGAATGAAAACCCAATTAAGCTGAAAGACAGTGGACCTTGACTAGCCACTAGCCAGACGTCAAGGGAGTTACGTTGGCTTACCCACCCAAATAATGCTGCCACTGCATATATAATATATATAATGTATATATTATATGTAATATATATGTTACTTATAAATACTAATGTCTGTGTAGTGTCGCTGGTCAACTGTAATTACTGTTTGTTGCAGGCGAGAAGCACGCCCGGCAGTTTGATTTTATGGCAATGTTCGAGGAATCTCGAAAAACAGCTGTTGAAAGAAGTCAGCCCGTTTTAGGCAAGTGCTTTATTGTTGTTAATACACGAGTTGGTTTAACTGTTTTTTGCTTAGTTAACATCAGTATGATCACTAACGTAATCCGCGTATTTTTCATTTTTTTATAGAGATATGTAGCTGAGAACTAATAGGCATAAGCTGCAGGAGTTCGTCAAATTAGCACTTTTATTGACTAGTTGGCTAATTTGTATATCTAAGTATTAGTTACGTACTGCTTTAACCTGTAAGTTTTATTTGTAGATAGCTGTGAAGTGTTTTTTACATGAGTGCATTGAATGTGACAGCTCAGCGTGAAGAGAGGATGGCTGAGGAGGAGCGACAACGTCTGCTGTCATCAGTTAATCACACCAACAATGACGATGATGATGCTGCGGATGTAAAACATGCTCACAGTCATTCCTTGTCAGTCCCTATTGATGTCGCATCATCTATAAAAGACGTTCACATCAATGAAGCTCATCGGAGCAAAGCTGCCAGCTTATTTCGACGATCTGTTTCTTTAGCTGGCAAGACCCACAGACGAGTCATCAACAGGTACAGTGATAGTGATGATGAGGACATTATTGGTCCCCCAGTTCCTTCCACAGATGCTGATCCACAGCAGTTGCAGCACACGGACAGTGACAGTGAAATTGGGCCACCAGCACCACCCGCTGTTTCATCACAGGATAGCAAACAAGGTTCCGCTGAGCAGAATGAAAGTAGTGATGAGGAGATTGGTCCAGCAGTGCCGGATTCAGCAGCAGCAGCATCTGGTGGTAAACAAGATGAGATCAACTCACAGGAAGATAGGCTGGCTGGCAGTGATGATGATGATGATGATGATGATGATGACAATGATGATAGCAATGATGAGGTTACAGTTTGCACATGTTTCTTATGCATTTATAATGTTTATCTCAGCAAATCTGTTGTAACAGTAATCTAAGTATTCTATGTTTTTTTAATTTTAGCTAGAGTTTGATTCTTATTAAGATGTACAGGGTGGGCCAAAAAAAAACATGGCACTTTTTTATTGTCCATATCTTCACCAAATGTTAACGGATTTTCAAAAGTCCTCAACTTCCCAATTCAGTGGACAGTTAGCAATAAGATGGTTATTGAATATCCCACCACACTTTAACTGTGTCGCTACATTGCCTTGTGAAATATAAATGTACAGAAAACTAGCAGTATTAGGCAGCATGCATATTGGTAAACAAAAAAACACTTCAGACAAAAAACACAGTGAATGATTTGTACGATGCTACACTGTGTTAGATCCGTTCCTTTGGATATGTGGCTTGTTGAATGATGTGTTTGTTTCTGGCCTTCCTGCCTTAGCGGGGCTACCAGTTCTTTCACAGTGGTCATGTTCTTTTCATTGTGTGCATGCGTCAGTCTGTCAGACTCGTGCTTTTGGTTGGTGCTTTGTGTTTGCCAAATCTTTTTAATAACATGCCCAGTCTTTTTTTGCAGTTTATCTTCGAAAATTTTGTCAGTATCCTTTGAAAGTTGCATCTTTAGGCTGGTACACGTTCTTAATAAAAGCCCTGTCTCCATTGTTAAATGGCATGTTACATTACCAGTATGCTGTCACTGCATTGAAAATTATTATTGAAAACAAATTTTTTTTGTTTACAAAAAGCAGAATTGTATCTGGTACTAAATATAATTTAATTTTCATATAAAAAATTGGTACAATTTTTGTCAGAAATATAATTTTTTTGTATATGCATTATAGTAATTTTGGTCATTTTTGAACATTTACGTTTTACACAGTAGTGTAGCAACGCAGTTGGAGCGTGGTGGGATATATAATAATCAGATTATTGCAAATCATCTGCAGAGTGCGCCAGTGAAAGAATTGTGAAAATTTATCAATTATCGGCAAAGATATTGACAAAAGTAAAGTGTCACGTTTTTTTATGGCCCACAGTGTACAGGGTGGGCCAAAAAAACCGGACCTGTTTGAGTGTTGATAACTCAGCGATGGTTAGTGGTAGAAAGATGTGTGATACGTCAGAAGTTTCAGAATGCTGTAAGGAATAAATGACTTATTTGCATAGGCATAGTGAAGCATTGAAATATTTTTGCCTAATTTGTGTAAATCTTTATTACCCCTGAAATTAAGCATTTGCCTGCACTCCCATGTGCCCGAGTTCATTGAACTCAAAAACTCACTGCCAAAAAGTCCAAATTTAAATTTTGTGAATTATTCAGTGTGGGGGCATTGCAACAGATAGTATGGTCACAAAATTTCAGTAACTGACCAGCTAAAGTGTGTGTTAATCGAATGCTGGGCTCAGCTGATCCTGAACACAATGACTCATTGACTCCAGCGATCGATCAGCTGTCTAAAAGGACTGATGACGGTTATGAATGCAAAAGCTGGGCAATTGCCTATGTCGAATTTTATCTAAACTCAATATATGTGTTAATGATTGTTGATATTTCACTGTATGCTGAATGAAAATCAACTTAAATTCATGAGTCACTGCCAATTTAGCATGATTTTAAGGGTGGGGCAGATTTGTGTAAATCAGGCAAAGAATATTTCAATGCTGAGACACGCAAGTTGTACACTTTTCCTGTACACAATTTTGAAACTTTTGGCATATTACGCGCCTTTCCATCAATAAACATCGCTAAGTTATAAAAGCTCAAATGTCCATGTTAAATCCATATGTTACAGTCAAATTTGGCAGAATTTCAGGGGTGACGAATATTTATACAAATTAGGCAAAGAATATTTAAATGCTTTACTATGCAAGTTTGTCATTTATTTCTTACAGCATTCTGAAACTTTTGACATATCACATGTCTTTCTACCACTAACCATCACTGAGTTATCAACGCTCAAACAGGTCCGGTTTTTTGGCCCACCCTGTATTTGTTTTTGGATAAATAGAAAAATGTATTTCTACTTGGAAAAATGATGCTTTTGTAAGAATGTACTCAGTTAGAAGTTAATGGTTAAAGGTAGTGATATAGCTCTTAATGGGAAGCTTATCTCAGAGCTACTGAGCATCACCTGCCATATGGGATCACACAGTGTTACCTGCCACCCAACACAGGTGAACGCGCCTCACCTTAACCCCAGCTAGATAGGCTGGTACTCGATTTACCTACCCCATAGGGATGGAAGGCTGAGTTGACCTAGGGAAATGATCATCTTGCATTTAACCTCTTTTTCTATCTGGCATTTATTAAAACATTACTGATTAAAATTACATCTGTGTATATTAGGTTTTGGAAATTTAGTTAATTTTGTATATGGCTTAATTGTAACAAACAGAAGTAGTGCAATTCAGTTATTTATATTTCAGTATTAGTTGTGCACAGTTATTAGTACTGCTTTAAAAGAATTCTGTAGTACAGAGAAAGAACTGAAAATTGATTACACTTTAATTTGGTGGAAAGGTTATAACTTGTAAAGCTCGACAGTCATTTAGTTAATTAATCTTTAATATCAGCAGTTGTAATTTATGGCAGTTTTTAAGATATTATGATATTGTGCGATAGGATCCACTGAGGCGTATTCCTCGAGATAGTGCTGTGACATTGGAGCATGGAAGAAAACCAGTAAGATCATTTTGGTCTTATGTTGTAATCTGTTAACTCTTGCATTACTGGAGCATTAATCTGCTGTATTTAGGATAAGTTGACTGCTTTTTGTACATTGGTATCAATGACATAAACATGTATATACCAGTATTGCTGTGTTTTACATCTTTTGCTAAATATTACTTAATGGCAAATGTGACAGTGTGAATGGTTTTTGTTTGATCATTGTATTCTGTCATCAGTATATTTTGAAAGTATTCAAGGTGTTTTGTCAATTACTGCACTTCTTTCTGTTATACTATCTGCATTGCTGTTTTGGTTGTTTAAGCACGGTTTGATGTGTAACCGTGTCGCGCATTTTGTCAGATTTCGGCACTGAGTCTTGATCCATCTGGTGCACGGCTTGTGACTGGTGGGTACGAATATGATGTCAAGTTTTGGGACTTTGCTGGGATGGATTCTTCCCTGAGGTCTTTCAGAACAATAACTCCATGTGAGAGGTTCGCTGTTTAATCAGTTATGTTGCACAGTGTGATTATTTCTGTTGTTGCTTCGCCGTGACTGTTCCTAAGTTTATTAGAGAAAAATGCTGCAAGATATTTTATTCGCCTATTCAGATATTTCCACTAATATTATACTACTACTTCTACTGCTACTATTGCTACGCTGTTGATTTGTTGTGACTCAGATTTTTTATGTCAGCTTATCTGTGTTTATAATAAAAGTCGGCATTTTGTTCAAGTGATTGCTGTCACAATGTTGTCTTATGTATAACACTTGGCAGATATGTTAATATTTCCTGTTGATTATTAATGTAAACAGATATAAAGGTAGAGATAACACGAACTTACATATTGTGCCATGTTATAGAATCTATGTTGGTATGAACTATATAGCATGTTGCTGTGAGTGTCCATTGTCCACGTCGTTTCTTTAGCATAACCTGTTCTCGGTTTTCCTCTGTACTCGTGACTGACCTGTGTTAGCAATTTGTATAATCAATGACATTAGTAAAGGAGGTACTATTCAGCAAAATTGTCTCAGTGCACTTTGATAAGGGATCTTTTTATACAAATGGTTCACCTGATCGCACGATGTTGTTGTTTTGCTATAAGATTAAGTGGTTCATATAGCTTCGCATAGGAAACCCATGTCAGAGTTATGGAGTGTCACCTGACATATGAGACCACCCAACATTAACTGCCACCTGACGCAGGTGAACACTCCCTACTTTGACCCCAGCCAGGCAGGTTGGTACTCGATTTATTTACTTCAAATGGATGGAAGGCGGAGTCCACCTGGGTGGTCGGTTGTCAGAATTTACCTGCCTCAAACAGCCACCCTTTTAGATACTAACTGTCCACAGCACAGGGCAACTACATTAATCGGACACTAACCACTAGACCTTGCCACCATGTGTGAAGTCCGTGACGATTTTGTGTGCTGTTTGCAGCCATGCTATCCGTGATTTGAAGTTCAGTCCAACAGGTAATGCAGTTCTCGTCATATCGGGCAATGCTCAGGCCAAGGTGCTGGACAGGGATGCTCACGAGCTGCTTGAGTGTCCCAAGGGTGATCAGTACATCATTGACATGGCCAGCACAAAGGTATAAAATGCTATTGATTGATTGGTGCACTGTAAAAGGCGTTTAACCAGACATGACTGTCTATGAAGATTATTGTCACATGCAGATAGGACAAAATCATGAGCACGTAAACTGTCAGAGTGCTGAGTGTAGTAGGTCAACAGTTCACAGAGGCAGTGGTTAGATTTCTTGACGTTATTAAATAGGTTATCAGAGCAGGCATTAATAATGTCACTGATGGATATTTGCTAAACAATATAACCAAAACTGTAGAACTGCTTAAGGGTAGATTGTTGTTTATTATAGTTAGTGAATTGTGCTAATGCATCGGCTTTGTATGTGTCAGGGCCACACAGCTATGCTGAACGCTGGTTGTTGGCATCCAAAGAATAAGGAAGAGTTTATGACATGCTCTAATGATGGGTATTTGCATTTTTAAAAATATTTTAAATGTATAAATAACTTTTTACTATACCCTTTGACTACATTGTGCAGAATCATATGGTCAATGGAGTTAGTAGAATTGGACTATACATGCATAAATGAGGATTTTTGTGAATTCATTTTGCATTTGTCGAATGAATGAGCTTACCGGTATTTCATTTTTCATTGAGTGGATACCTATTGACACTTAACGGATGATGTATATTGTTATTGATTCTGTTGGTTGTATTATAAATGAGTTTGTTTATGTGAATGAATCCATGTATGGCTTTTAATCTGCAATGTTAATTTTTTGCTACTCATGTTTCATGACTCTCCTGGAAGTTACCAGAATGTATCTTGGAGTTAAAAATATTAGTTGAAACTTATGTTCAAAGTCATTGAGCATGTGAGCACTGTTAAAATGCTAATTACTTTATTTGCATAAAAACAGTGTCTGTTTTACAGCAGATGTATTTGTGATAATACTGCTGATTGATATGTACGATTGTGTGAATGGTACGTTGCACTCAGAACACTGCGGCTGTGGGACGTCAACGGTGGTAAGAAGCACAAGAGTATAATCAAGCCAAAGACCGTGCAAGGCCGACGGACAATTCCAACTACGTGCACATACAGTCAGGAAGGTCGTTGGATTGCTGCCGGCTGCCAGGACGGCTCCATTCAGATCTGGGATCACACTAAACTCTTTGTACGTTCTCAGCTCTCCGTGTCTGACTTTACACAGTTAAACAGTGGGCTAAATGGTGTGTATCGCACTATAGCTTGTTGATCGAAACCTGCCATATGGGATCACTCAGTGTTACCTGCCGGCCGATGCAGGTGAAAGTACCCCTCCTTAACCTCAGCCAGGCAGTAAAGTACTCAATTTATCAATACCCCCGAAGGATAGAAAGCTGAGTTGTTAGTTGCATACCAAGATGGTTTACCTGTCCAGAAAAGTTGCCTATTCAGATACTAACCTGGTCTGACGTAGGGCCTTTTGAGAGAGAGAGAGAGAGAGAGAGAGAGAGAGCAAGTTAGCAAGTGAGACACAACAAGTTAACCACAACACCGTGGCACATGTGTCTGGCTGCATTTGACCATCTTGCCTTGGATGCACGGGATCGAATTAGTGATCTAGCACTTGTGCAGCTGGTTTCTACTGGCTGTGCCAACTTCGTCGCATTCGGCGGTCGCTTGTTGAAGAATCGGCAGCAACTCTTGTGCATGCTTTCGTGACGTCACGGATTGATTATTGCAATGCTATCTATGCAGGAGCTCCGAAGACGATCACTGACAAGCTGCAACGAGTGCTCAACGCCGCCGCTCGAGTAGTCAGCGACACGAAGAAATTTGATCGTGGTCTGTCGAGACTCCTTCATGACAAACTGC
>Ga0209454_1003188_pt1 | contig 11601 bp, 11 predicted proteins | sample WorMetHERISLAND1_2_FD_187400 | JGI IMG/M metagenome (GOLD analysis project Ga0209454, IMG submission 187400) | Marine gutless worms symbiont microbial communities from Max Planck institute for Marine Microbiology, Germany - Olavius geniculatus... | ecosystem: Host-associated > Annelida >...
AGAAAGGTGTGTTTTACTGATGTATAGACAATAACAAAAATTTTGGTCTAATATATCGAGGCTCAAAACTTTTTGCCTGCCCCTTTTTTGGGCCCACCCTGTAAAAAACTGCATGCCGACCAGGGACGTCCACTCCATTGACAGGTGGAAGCACTATGATTCCTGGGAAAAGTAGGCCTAAGATAGCTTATAGCAATTAAACTCGGGGAATTTTTCCCGTTGGCGAAATGTTGTTTCCCCTCGGAAATGTTGGAAATTAATGGTTCCACAGACGCGCTGTATTGCCGACACAGAAGTGAGTGGAAATAAAATAGCCAAGAAGTCTGAAGTCAAAAGTTCAACTCACGGCTCGTGCTGGCCGTTACGTAAGACGACAGAGGCGGAGAAAGAGCAGCGATGCGTTGACGCAGGTCGACGATGACGCGTTGACGCACGGCCGCCGGACTGCGATCAACGACTGTAGGCTCAAAATTATCAGTACTGTCCGCGGTAGTACTTTCACTCCAGCGCTGCAGTCCTCGATATTCCGATGATATGCCGTCGTCAATAGCGTCATCGTTGTGTTCACCGCCATTCACCTGCGGCCCAGCAGTGGCTGCTATCTCCCCAAATCTGGAGTCGAAATCGGGCGCAACTTCCCCTCCCCCACATTCGGCTTAGGTTCCCCCAATTTCAAGCAATTTCGGACTCAAATCCCCCTTAGACTTATTCTCCTTTCTAGGGTGATTTTTTTGCTAAAGGTGTAGGCTTAGATTGAAAAATAGCGGGAAGTCAAAAATAGGAAGGGGAAGTTTTGTTAAGTATTGATTGCCCAGTAAAAAAGTCTTGTTAAAGGTGTAGATCGCCCAGTAAAAATAGGCGAGGGGGAGTTTTGATCTACACCCTTAACAAAACTTTTCCTTATTTTTCACTTGCGCCCACCCAAGGCCGTCTTTTGCCAGCGCGGGCCCTTGGCACTGACTGATCCGCGGGGCCCCTTTTACCACACCACTGTCTGCTATCTGTGACCACACCACGCCAGAAACTGTATGATAGGCCCAAGTCTGTAATGTATAGGCCTGTATCTTCTGTGTTTAGGGCGTTTTGGACCCTAGACTAACTTCCTCCCCACCCTCCCCTCCAACATTTTCCAGACCGTTTAATTGAGTTCAAGTTTCGACGTTAGGCCTAATTCATCCCCTGGGGCGATGAAAATTAGATTGATCGATCGATCGATCCATCGTCAGTTGCGCCGGTCACCGCCGTAGCACGAAAAGGGGCGCAGGGCTTTTGTCACAGTGCCAAAGTGCCACCCCGTAGAAGACGAGCCTGCGCCCACCAGGTATATGGATAGAAGCTACTGCGGCCCAGTCAATATCAATCACCCACGCTGCTCGTTTCCATTCCGTCTCTTCGTGCAATATACGACCGTCTCTTTCAGTCAACAAACAAAGACGTCGGTCGGCACGCCTTGACATTACGACATATGGGCTAATTGAGGACCGACCGACGACAAACCTCACGTCCTGATAAATGTCAAGTGGCCGTCCATATCTCTGCAACCGGCTATTTGATTTCAATCGCTAGTAGTATAACCTGTGGCGAAAAATCTTGCCCATATTTTTAGACTTATTTAATATCAAGTTTGTACACCGACAAAAATACAAATGAGTGAAAGAAATTTCATCAAAATTACAAAAAAAATAATACAATAAAATAAAAAAAGTACACGATACACAATGTGCCGCAGCTCAAAGAACTAAGCATCAGAACTAAACATCAATCAGTACATAAAGACATCAAGTAGGCTAGCTTTGCCGAGTAGAAGCCGATAGTGATACGGATGTGGACTGCAAAAACCCATAAATTATTGCGGGACACTAACGAGAAGTAAAAATTAATAGATTTTGTTGGACTATGCCTATGTCTACCCGTGGGTCTCGACCAATCATTTGTTAACGGCATGTCAGCGAGACAAGAGTGAATATGAACTGAAGAGAAAAGAGTGTCGACAAACTTGGTGTTCAATTGCACTGTCTGCATGCTGCCGAAGGGCTTTGGCGACGATCGTCTTAACAGTTTCCAACGACGACCAGCACAGTCCCCACCACACCTGACCGCTGTACACCGCATCCAGTAGCCGGCGTGCCAGTGACCGCTGGTAGGAGCAGCAGTCCATGGGAACTTCCTCTGGTTGAGAGTCTTCAGTGCTGGTAGATAGTCTCCAGTCGTCTAACTCGTATGGGTCAGTTTCAGTGGCGGGAAACGGCCGGCAGATGGGCAGCTGGTAGTCAGGGATGGCGTTCGCTATTCGTCGTTCTTCGATAGCGGCTCTGATGGCTTGGTCAAGTTGATCGGCGTCCACGAACAAGTTTTCGACGCGCTCTACTTGACGCACTCGGCGTGCACGGAACATGCCTAGTTGACACACGGCCGAGTATTACGAACAATCGTAAAGCGGTGTACACGTTTCCGGTACCGATGTTTATCGATGTTTATATGATACAGTAGGCTTAACAAAGAGTGCATTTACATTTTAGGTCTACACATTTTTTCAGCATTTCAAAAACAATGGCCAGTTATGTCAAAAATGTTTATACCAAAAACTATAAAAAAAATCTTGTTTTCTTTTTCCAAGTTTCTATCAGTAATGTCAGGGTTGTTTTTTTGGCGTTTTTTGTTCATTTTAACGGTGATTTCACGTGTTTTAATTTCTCCAGGTAGTGCAGAAGCATATGTTGGGTGAGATAAAAACTTGAATAACCGTTTGATGGCAAGTTGTGTCTAGAATAGTTGTACCAAAAAAGTATTAAAATCCGATAATCCGTTTTTATGTTATGATCGATAAATTTTTTGTGTTTTTATGCCTCACAGTGTAGTTTTACGTCTGACCTGGTCTAACTATTCTTTTCTTTCTACGAACGTTTTTGTTGTTAATTTTTTGACCCTCGAAAAGTGGCTAGCCCAAACACCTTAAATATGAGCTTAAAACTGTTGAAAGAAACCAGTGGGTCAAAACGGCTGATAATAGTAGGCCTATGTTTATAGTGACCGTAACAGAGTTTGACTAACTGACTGGCTGTTGTTAGTGCTTCTGCGACGATGATGACATGATGTGCTGACGACCTGCCTTTTGATGCGTTCCCTTGGTTAGTGTCGAAGTAGCAGATGATAAATTACTACTAGCAGCCGCTGCAGCAGTTATCTGACTGATGTAAACTCGATGGTATTGATCAGTAGATGGTACCAATACTGCAGCTTGTTGCTGTTCGAAGACTGCGGCTAACGATGACGTACTCAACGTGGAGACTGTCACCATGACGACCAAGTTTTGCAGCATGCCATTGAACATGCACATCTATAGGCCAGACTTTAATAAAATACAATTACAAAGTAATGTTTATTAAGCCATTAAAATACTTCAAATGCACGCATAATTTAAGCTCATTTTTAATATACATTTAGTTGTAACTATTTATAAAAAAGACAAGTGTCACAACAATGCTTTTTTATTATTGCTGAATTTGTTCGGCCGGGCAGCATGCGATCTGCCAGCCGTAGCCTACTTATTATTTTCTGGAGGTTTTTGGCGTATGACGACCGTGACCTTTGCCTTTTTGAAGTGAAAGTTTTCTGCACACCGGTTGTTTCTTCCTTAGGAAAAATTTATGCCAATATTGGTTTTTCTACGTTTCTTTTCTCTCGAGTTAGGAGAGTACGGGACAGAGGGCGAGAAACTGTATGACCCGTAATGCGGCCTACTAGGACCGCCGCATAGTAATGGAGACAGAACTGAAAGGGAATCTGATCTGGCCTGTTGACAGCGACAAGTCCCGCCCACCCACTATGCCGGGAATAATAGACCTAGCGTGCGTTATTGATCTGCTCGACAGAGTGGAATGAGGCGCTGCAGTGGGTTGGTTGGTGCCATTGCTGCTGTGTTCGCTGCTCGTCTAGAATTCCGCCTCGACAGCTATACTAAATTCCCACCGGTATAAACTACCCACATGGATTCTGTAGGCGCATAAATTCATTCACGCAACAACATACGAACAGGCCATTTGGACGTTATCAAGTTGCTGTTATGGATCGCTTAACGCATGTTGGATTTTCTCATTCATTGTGAACGAAGTCAAAAAACAGAACTGTGAGGTTACAGCAGAAAAAAAATTGTAGTGGTACAACAACTGAATAAAAGTCCCTGAGTTTTTCATTGCAATCAACGAGACATCAGTACATCGCCGGTCATATGGCAAAGAATTTACGACGATGTAGAAAAAAAGCAAAAGAAAAACAGTAGTTGACATGAATGTTTTTGCGTATCTTCTTTGTTTTCTTTCTAACTGTTTTATTGTGTAATGATTTTTTCTATTTAGCTATGTGAACCTATTGCCTAGAATAAACTCGGATTGTGTGAATAATTGATTGATTGTCCAGCGGTCGAAGATGATCCAATCTTTACAAACGACATCTCGGGCTTTTACTTCTCTTATTGTATAATTAGCCCATTTTTAATTTAGTTGCGGACCTTGGGAATAAGATCAGGCGGATCGATTGACCGATTAATATTATTGAGAGTCCAGCAGTCGAAGAAGTTCCAGAACAAACGACATCTCGGGTTTGAACGTCGTGCATGTGAAAATGTCTGCGAGATGGAGGGGGTTCGGTGCAGAACACCGCCTGTCACCGAAGAGCCTGTCAGTCACGTACAGCGCCAAGCTAGCGGCTGCCAAGCTAGCGCTCTGCTAGGCTAAATTATGATCATTTGCCGCCGCCGCTCTGCGTCGCTTTGGCAGCAGCAGCAGCAGCAGCAGTCTCAGACTGTTTCCACGAGTAACCACGCAGCCGCGAGTCGAGCGTTTCCGATAAGCTACAACGGCGACTGCAATGACTGTTGCTGTCTGAGATAGAAACTACCAGCGCTAACAGTGCTTAGGAACTCGGGCGACACGTCGATGTACAGATTACATACAGTGCGACTGCAGTAAGACAGGTATGTAACTGCCGGAAACCAAACAGCTGTTTATTCCTAATCACCTGAAGCCATATGTTAGATTCTATTTCAACAGAGTCGCCGGCTGCATGTGCTTATAGAGCAACAACAAGCATGCACAGACCTGTTAATTCTACTGGTTTAGTGCATGAGCAGGGATGGTCCTATGAGCCAATCAGCGAAAAGCATAAAGTACTTCTGACTGTTCAGAGTGTTAACAAACTTCCTGGCAGGCATGAAGCTTGGGTGATAGAAAACACGGGTCATTTTCATGTCATGGCGCAGCCCCTCAAACGCCATTCTCCGTCTGTGCACTGTACAGTCTTGTTTGTGATGTGAATGTCGAATGCTTGTCGGCAGCCATAATGTGATAAAGTCGCCGTCGATAGACTTTTGTATACTCGTGCCGTTAAGTTAGCACTAACAAATCCGCGTTTTAACCAGCAACCGGCCCTATTTCAACATTTCTAAATACGCGCCTGCTTTGATGGCAACAGGAGAACTGCCGGACAATGATAAGCGACGCAGACGACAGTTTGTCGCCGAAGCTGGTCGGCCGAACGCAACGAATTCTACTCGAGCTATCCACGATCTTTTACTTCTTCGCGCGCAATGCTGCCATCCCGCTGGTGCAACAGTACATCTATCACCTGGTAGCGCGCAAGTACAACTTGACCGACGCCGAGGCAGCTGCTGCCGCTGACGCTGATGAAGGACTGAGGCCTGTGACCAACTCATCTACTGCAGGCGATGACGATCTGCTGACAGCTACTGATGGCCACATGGTCTGTACAGCCTGTTGCATGTTGTCGCCGTTAGCCTTTATTTTTCTTACTGCTAGTTTTATTTGCGTATTCAATTGCTGCATAATATGGGTCATTTTTCACGATTTTGACGTCCGGTGACTTTGACCTAAGAGAATCTTTTGAACTGAAAATGACGTAATTAGTATACCGATTATTCTCGCCATGGGAAACGTTTCTCAACTTTGCACCAGTTTTGCTATTTGCGTGTTTTTAGTTAGAATCCCGTGCACTGTAGTGGGCCTATACAGATGGTCAGAATGGATAAACGGACAGACGTCGGACGGGCAGTAGCGTGATGCAGCTTAGAGAACAGTCGCGCAATGATTTGCTTCGGTTAACTTACTGTGGCATCTGAAGTTATACTAGATACCGCACTGTTGGAGCGGATAAGCGAGGATGCAGTCCGAGCTTATTCCACCCCAGACAGTGCGGTGTCGCAATTAAAGCACGCTTAGATTGCTTAGGCTACAGCGTCGTTTGCTTTATGATGCAAGACTGCAGCCGAAAACTGTGAAAACGGTAACAGTGCAAGCTAAGTGTGGTTTAGGTTTATAATATCACGACGGTACGTGTCGTTTGTGCGTTGTCTGAGCGCAGAGTGCAGTCAGCGTGGACGTGGTCGAGATGGCACATCGTGTCAGCGAGGAGAGCAGTCTCATCATAGTTTACCTGACTATCGCCGAGCTGCTGCCTGCGACGGTCGTCGTCCTAGTGCTGGGCAGCTGGAGCGATGCCACGGGACGACGCAAGTTCCTCATGTGGCTGCCGTGTGTTGGTAACGCGCTCTATGCCCTGGGCTTCCTGCTGCCCTGGTACATCAATGCCGCAGACATTGACCGTTCGTCGACGATGATCTTCTTCGTCGTCGGATCTCTGGCGTCAGGGCTGAGCGGCGCCGTGCCAGGCTTTCTGTCAGGTAAATAAGCGGAGATGTTTCAGTCAGTTATACTACGTTCACATTGCCGATCAGATCAACTCTTCCAAGCCCGATCGCGTGGTCGGAAAGTGGTCGGAGTGAGCAAGTTACTAACCTACTGTGTGTTAGGACAACTGAGCCTTCTACCCTCCGTGGGATGGGAAATGAGAAGTAGTTTACTGGCTACATGGTGATGGCTGATTGGGGCGGTTGTGTGTCTGTTGGGTGTACTGCGGTTCAATTCCGGCGCAGGCAATCGATGGCCGCATAGTGCGCTGCAGTATCATTAGCTCATGGCAATCAGCTTTCACTTGTGAAATTGTAAAGCGCATTTATTAGCGTGTCTGACTCGTGTAATCAGCGCTATATCAAGAATACTAGCCTTATTATGCTTGTAGCCAGACTATTCCTAATGGTGTTCGACTGCGCCACTCTGGGCAGCGAGGCGGCTCTCCATTTCACATAGGCTACGGGGCCTGTGTGCGCACCGCAAGTTTTCCCAGTGGAGTAAAGGGCTGTTATGCATTTCGAGCTATAACTTCGCATCTGATGATGAAGATTTCTGGTTATCTTTACTCAATGTTTTCTGGTTCCATCTGCTGAGGGGTTCCCATACAACCCTCCCCCCGAGTACAAGCGTGTTTGCGTTAGCTGAACTGTCTGTGTGCAGGTAACGCCAGCTACATCTCGGACACCGACTCCCCGCGTCGTCGCACTCTGCGCCTGGCCGTGGTCGAGCTGTCCATCGGAGGCACGTTCGCACTGGCCAGTCTCATCAATGGCTTCTGGATCGGTGCGTCCGGACCGCAGGCAAACTTCGAGCAGCCGCTCTGGTTCATCGTCGTCTGCTCGGTCGTCCCGTTCGCCGTCATCCTGTTCCTGCTGCGCGAGCCCGCCAGCGAACTGGGTCAGGGCGCTGAGGTCAGCAGCGTCGACGCCGGCACCATGACCTACTTCCGTTTCCGCAACTTCCGCGGGATCCGGCGCGCGTTCGGCTGCGCGACGTACCCTCAGCGCAAGCTCTGGGCGATCATCGTGGCGTTTGAGGTGTACGTGTTCGTTCAGCAGGGTCAGGAGCGTACGCTGGTGATGTTTCTACAGACGTCGCCGCTACGCTGCAGTCCAATACAGATCGGTCTGCAGCTGTTTGTCATGTACGGCTTGGCGGCGCTCGGTTCTTGGCCAGGTGTGCCCCTTGCTCAGCGAGTCATGACTGACCTGGCTATTGCCGCTGTCGCGATGGTCTCTAAGCTGATCGGATCTCTGCTGTATGTGGCCGCTTCCACCGGAGCAGTCGTCTACGCATGTCAGTCCCAATGTTTCTTATTTTCTCATTAGTTTTAAATGAAAGTAAATGCACAACGACTACCGCTGCAGTTATACCATCTCTTGGTATTTATTTGCGTGACAATAAGGGAACGACAAACAAAGCAGTACGTTAATGGAAAAAATTAACTAACTATGGAAGTGATCAGAGATCTCAAACCTCTACTGAGAACCGTGCTGCCACTTAGGGGCCTAGCGAATATTGCTGTTAATGGTAAAGAATCCTGAATCCAGAATCCACAAAAAATCGAGAGATTAAGGCGGTCATCTCTCATGTCTGTCGTTCGCATCGCTGCATGTGTTTCGTTGTTGTTTTCGATAGCAAACAAGCAAAATATGTCGACCCAGTGCTGACATACTGTGCGGTCGTCCGTCTGATCTTTGACGGTTTAAGCTGAAAATCGACGCATCAGTCTGTCACACACCAATTTTGGTTATTCGAGTTGAAATCCAGTACGCAACGAATTGACGGACGGACGGACATACATAAGGACGGACGGGCAAGGCCAGTAACTTGGCCTATTGGGACGGCCGCATAATAAAATGCAAAGTTGCAAACAAGACAGAAGCGATATACGGAGTGCGGTATATGGTGTACGTTGTGCTTTTGCAGCGAGCGTAGTGCAGATGTTTCACTTGACACCGTACGCTGTTGCTAGATCATTGGCTTCTCAACAGATGGGAGAGGACGAACAGGGTCGGTTTGTTCAGCAGTCAGTCACACTTCTATCTACGATATTTAAAAAAACCAGTTGCAGGATGGATTTTGCTTTTGTGAGAGGGTGTAGCAAAGATGTTAACAAAACTTTTTTCAAGAGGAATACGAAGACCAAGACTTTTTTCCTCAAGCCGCTTACGACCAATACCTTGGTCTCGAGAACTACATCACTGTGGGCGGCAAGAATTAAGCGATTAGATGCGTTAGTGTGTGTAGTGTGTCAACAGTCACTGTGGTTGATGTTGTAGTTAACGCATCGAAGTTGCTTTACGCCCAGCTGCGGTTACTACTGTCTGCGTACAAGTAAACTATCTTGATTTATATTACCGACCAGTACCGTCCATTTCAACTCAGCCTTTCATTCTTTTAAGATAAGTAAATCGGGTATTGGCCTGCTTGGCTAAGGTTAAGGGCAGGTAAAGCGGTGTGATCACTGATCGCACATACACTGTAGAATGTAGCTTGCTATAATGTGGAAAGTGGGCTATACTCCGTACAACTGTGAAATGGGTTTCCATGAAGAAGTATACAGGCTTTTAACTTCTAAGTAGCATATCGGAAGATGTCTGTTATTTGCTTTTTTCTGATAGGCCTATATGTAGCGTTGTGGTTGTGCGTGTTATACTGTTCATGGGGAAATTATGGTTTGTGGTATACACGCAGGTTCGGTGTACGCGTTGATTCACAGTATTCAGTCAGTAGTGGCATTCCTCGGCCCGGTCGTTCACACGGCAATGTTCACCGGAACGGTCAAAACAATGAGCTCGGCCGTCTTCATCATGTCCGGACTTCTGCTTCTTATTCCACTCGTCTTGATCGCGTAATGAGAGCTTTATTTTCTTCATAATCATCGTCATCTTTATTTTATTCACCAAAATGAAAGTACCGGTAGCCTACATGAAAACTGATAAAAACACAGTTCTGGGAAGACACGCAAAAGGTTAAACAGCGCTGACGGTTGGCTTAACTGTAGCCGGCTTCGCCTGAAAATAATAGTAGTTAAAATTGTATTAAAATATTTCAAGTAAATAAAGTAAAATAAAACAAAATCACATTATACAAAAGCGGAAAAATCAACACTATTTAATGAACTCTTAAAAGTTGACATGCGGAGAATTAAAATTAATGTGTTAAGTCATCTGTACGTGTTTTGAAGGCAATTTACAATACATACATACATACGCACAACCGCAGACGGCAAAGGTTACATACCTATATCAGCTTTGCTCTATCGCTTTGACACCACATCAATCTTAAATGTATGTCGAAAATTTAGTAACACCAAGGCCCTAAGACTGTATCTCAACGTAGGCCTATGTCAGTGAACACTGATTACGATATTCAGACAGTTTTGCCAATTTTTTCAAACTTTTTTCATCCTAGTTTGTTTTACTCGTATTATTGTCAGTAGTTACGATTTGTCAGCTATCATTTTAAACGAATATATAAATACGTATGCGAATACACATATAAATATTTTGCTGCAGACTGACGCGCTACATGGAGAAGAAGGAGGAAGGCTATTCCAACGTTGACGGCTCGAATCCGTACGGCAAGCCGTTCAGCCCGAGCAGCATGACGCCGTTGTCAGAGACAGGCGGATTCGCACAACGCAACGACCTGCGCGGATACTGACCCACGGCTGGAAAAAACTAGATTATAGAAAACATTTTTTAGGTTTTTTATGTTATTAGTTTTTTTGGTTTTATGTTTAAAAAAGATGGGACACAAATTTCAGGACCGAGCAAAGACATATTTCACAGTAGGCCTACGCCATTCTTCGTGTCACGTCGTTTTTGTCAAATAAATCAAAAGAAAAAAATTATGATTAAAATGTAAAATTACATTTGATTTGTATTATAAATTGCACAACAAATAAAAATCTTTAAAAAAACCTAAAATTTGGACTTCTAAAGTTTTCAAGGTTGTTTAAAAAACTAAAACAAAACAATTTCCAGCCCTATACTACAGCTATACAGGGTGAGCCAAAAATGGCCCCATTTTGGCACACTTTATAGTTTCATCAAATATTAACCGATTTAAAAAATTTTTTACCATCGGAATCAAAGAAAAATTTGTAATAAAACCATACTATAGATCCCACTATACCTCAAACGTGTCGCTACACTACCTTGTGAAATGTCAGTGTCTTAAGAATAACAATTAAAAACAAGCAAACTTCTGCAACAACACATCTTAAGAAATTAACAACAGAAACAACGTGTTTTGTCTCAGTTATTGTCTAAAAGATCATATCTCACAGTTTTTACGTCAAATGTTTGTTGTGTCCGCGTTGCTGCTGAATGATGCATCCAAGACTGCGACGCCACTGACCAATGGCGCGAACCAAATGCTGCAGCAGTTTGCCGCACTCAGCGACAATCGCTTGCTTCAGCTGGTTGATTGTCGTGAATTGTTAAAGTTGATAGGCCATCTGTTGAAGAACATCCTAAACCGCATAATTAACTGGATTTAAGTCCGAGCTGCTTGAGGGCCACATGGAAGGCTTGATCAACGTTGATCACGCAACTGGTCAGTGGCGTCGCCGGCTTGAGTGCGTCGTCGGATATTTCACAAGGTACTGTATCTAAACACTTGAGAAGTGGTGAGGTCTATAGTGATATTTTACTTCAAATTGTCTCTTAATTCTGACGGTAAAAAATTTTTGAAAATCGGTTAATATTTGATGAAATTATAAGATGTACAAATAATGGTGCCATTTTTTGGCCCACCCTGTACAGCCAACCACCCAGGCTCTGCTGGCTGGGGCTGCTAATGTGTATAAATTTGCTAATGTGTATTAGATTGTGTAGCTTATAACATTTAAAAAAACTATATTTTAAATGTTTTGTTTGTCTTTAAC
>Ga0209454_1003191_pt1 | contig 11600 bp, 5 predicted proteins | sample WorMetHERISLAND1_2_FD_187400 | JGI IMG/M metagenome (GOLD analysis project Ga0209454, IMG submission 187400) | Marine gutless worms symbiont microbial communities from Max Planck institute for Marine Microbiology, Germany - Olavius geniculatus... | ecosystem: Host-associated > Annelida >...
AGTATGACCAGTAGGCGGCGTTGAAGAGTATGAAGAGAGACGGGAAGCCGAAGCGCGAGGCTCTGTCTATGCGGTTCACTTGTCTAAAGGTCGGTAGCGCCTTGGTCAGTTCGGCCGTGCGTCTCTGCAGCTTGCGCAGTGTCTGTTGACGCCGGTGGACCGTGTCGACGTGACGGGGCGGACCGGGGGGATGGCGGCGCCGGCGGCAGCAGGGAAGGCGAGGACGGTGACTGCCACCGCACGATGTGATGCTACGTTCGTTGTCGTCGACAGGGCGAGTCAACTGCGGCACGGCAGCGTGCATACGAAACGGCAAGTAGCCGTACATATCACCGCGACCAAGCCGCCGCTCTACTACGTCGTCATTGTCGTCGTCATCGTCGACAGAGTCCAGACACGTTGAGTAGGACGTCGTCGGCGCGTCGTCACGCTGCTGCGGTGACTCCAAGCACTCCGGTGACGCGGAGGAATTCCACGCTGTCGTAGAGGAATTACAGTTGGGCGCTGGTGGCTGCGGTAAACGATGACGACGACGTAGGCTCGGTATAGGCGACCAGCGCTCCTGCTGTAGCTCGCCCTTCACTCGCTTTGTCAACAACAACAACAACAACAGTGGCGTTAATTCAGTAAATCATTAGGGGGTCTCACTTTCTTCCCCTTTCCTTCTCCTCCCCTCTTTTTCAGTCTAGCCCACTCCCCTTTCCCTTCTCTAATTTTCATTTTCCCTTCCCCTTAAAAGCACAAACATGCTGCTTATCATAACGAGTACTGGTGACGTGCTTGTTTAATTAGTGGTATCAACATCGACGACCTTGAACCACAAAATAGAGGTTTTTGGTTGCAGAAGAATGAACTGCAACAAAATGGATAGAGACAGACCAAGACTACCTGCGAACAGGAACTGCTATAAACTCTCGCGCGTCTCATGAACATTAGCTCAGATTTTTTTGGTTTTCCGTTGTGTTCGCCACGTGACAAAACCATATTCGGCGAGGGTTTGTCTCATCTGGCAATAGTAAAGGATCCTTCCGTCATATGCAGGATCTAGATGCTGATCCGGATCGCCAGCAAAATTTAATCACCTCCAAATTTAGCGAAGTCTAACCTCCTCTGAAAATTTCCGCCTGTATTTTTTGTGTATAGGCCTTATACTGCTAACAAACCAATAGGCCCTAATAAATAAATTTATGTAAAAACTGTTCAGTTTATATAGGCTACAGTGTAAAGGTGACATCGTGGTTGTAAATATAAAACAGCACAAATCACAATTTAATAATTCAAACTTTACCATTACGTTGCAAGCTACGTAGCTATAGAGTTACCTGTAAGTTGAAGTGTTGCCCTATAACTATAGGTCGTTGGTGTTAGTATTACATCTGCATCTACTACAGCAAACATCATACTGTTCAAAAAAAATTGTCAGCAGTGGAATTAAGCGCAACCGGGGCGTTGTTCCCTGCACAATGGTCGCGTATACGGTATTATTACGATCGCTCCATGCATGGACTTGGTACACATGCGCGGTCATGTTGATACTGGAAGAGACAGGATAAGGAATACAGTGATCGAAGAAAGGCTGGGCTGGACTCAAAATATAACAGCCAGGTTATGGCAAAGGCGTCTCGCATGACGTTCGAATGCAGCAAGGGAGATGTCTTGAACTGACATTAGAAGGTTACATGCATAGAAGAAAAATTAGAGTAAGACCAAAGAGAACATGACTGTATGTAAAAAAGAAAAGTGCACATGGAATCACTCAACACGACGATCCATGCAGGAAGCCGCACGGACTGAACAAGACCAACGAGCAACCTGGAGAAAGATCCAGAATGCGCTGCCGTTGCGTGCCTCTTGATTCTAGTATCGCCAAAGTCAAAAAAGTAGCCTATAAGCTGAGAAAGTTGATCAGTTGGTGCTGTACCTCAGCGTCGTCTTGGAGCTGTCTGATCTGTCGTCTGACTCGTCGTGAGCGGCGCTCGTTGCGAGTGCCCCAATACGTGTAGTTGACGGCCGCGTACTCCAGTAGAGCGGTGAAGACGAACACGAAGCAGACGACCATGTAGATGTCGATTGCTTTGACGTACGAGATGCGTGGCAGAGACGAACGCATTCCCGTGCTGATCGTCGTCATCGTCAGTATCGTCGTTATGCCTGCAGCCAATCATCGTCAACCAAATTTTATTTCATAACCCACCAAGTCCTCCTAGCTCTCGCCATAATGTCTGGAGTGTTATAAGTGCCCATAATCTCACTCCACTCAAGCGAGACGACTGACAGCATCTCGCGTTTGTAGGCTACAGGCCTATCACACGTCGTACGTCCAGGCAAAACACGCCGTTGATCACGGCCATGAAATAAGTACGTTTCAACATGGTCTATGTGTACTATGCTTCGCTATACACTCGCATTGTACACTATATTGTTCACTGTAGATAGACTTTGCTGATAGCTATAGCGCATGAGCACGCAGTAACGTTGGAGTTACGTAAAAAAGCAAACAAGAAAATATTCAAACAGCGTTTAAAAACCCAAAGTGACATTAGGCCTATATGAAACGCGAAAGTAAAAAGACCCCCGTTACTGATATACAGAAGTTCCGGTTTTCTAGGGGATTACTTCGTATTGGCGCAACGTGTACAGGAGCCTATGTAGGCCTATTATGTCGGCCTAATCGTATGAGCGCCAGCCTAAAATCATCAATCTATGGCGACCCGATATTCTCTGTGTAGGCTATACACCATGGGCGTACATAAAAATTAAAAGAGGGGGGTTAGAAACATTTTACGTTGGGCCTAGCTGACAAACTCCCCCTTACGATCATTTTTTTCCTTTTCGTTAATTTTCTACATACTTTCAATGTGGTCCATACGCAGGCAAGAGCAAAACAAGCAGAAGCATTAGAAGCAGAGAGCTGCGTTCAGCTGCAGCGCTATCTCGACAACTGAACGGCAGTAAAGCCGCATTCTATACGGATGCATATCACGCCACTGCGCCGCTCTTTTCCCGCTAACTTGATAACGAGCGCGAATAAACCACGTTTTACTGCACCTGGCAACGACCTATACGTACAAGAGCAGTGTCGCAAAACGCAGCGGCTAAAAGGGACCATCAGAATCTCAGACATCGGCCGCGAACACTGCTGCCACCTGGCCAATGCAACGGATTTAATAAACTGTTCCTTGGGCCTCGTCCACCGCTACAACAATTTCGTCCAAAAATTACTCGATCCGGAGCGCCGGCTCAGAAACTCCGGATTCGGATACTGAATCGGATCGCCACCAAAATCTAACCGGCTGGTTCTTTTCGGGGCACTCTCCACTCCTGTAGGTATAAAATTTTATTAAAGACCGCTCATAACCTTACAATGCCGTATCAGCTTGCGCACTATCTAATGGAAATGAATCGCAGACGAAGATCTTAAATCTAACAAGGAATCCAAATCGCCAGCAAAATCAGTCAATCAATCAATACAGCATATAGCGGCATATGTCGCAAACGAATCACAGCGCATGTGCACTTTTTTCTGGGAATCCAGGGACCATGACAAATCCCTCCAAAAACTCCACCAAAATCTTTCTGACGGAGTGGCCCAAAACGAAAAAATAACTTAACCTTCTTTTGCGTCTTGGTTTTTCTGCGCCTTTTTTGTTTTCAAATTCCAGTAAGAGACCGTACTGGACAAACAGATAGACAAGGATGACCCATAATGCGGTAATTATTTGGAGGATATAATTACAATTAGCCACCCACAACAACAGCAAACAAACAGACCGGGTAGTCACACTATACAACAACAAGAAACCCAGCTGTCGCTAGGATAGCCGACTGTACTGGTTGCTAGCTACTTCAAGGTCATCCAAGATCAATGATTTCTATCTCATCTCACAGGGCGTATGGCACTTCCTATTAGTGATTATGGAGGGGAGCTAATTTAACGAATAGCTAATCGGTTGCTGGTATTGTAGGAAATGTATTCTCAAAGGTTGTTTGGTGCTGGATGTCTAGTATAGCGAGGCGTCCTGGCTGTTGGGACGTCAGCTACTTATACAAAATATAAACATTGGACTTTCCCTAGCTGTCTGAGCTTTGCTAAGGTGAAGGTCATGGCTAATCTTAGTTCCTGGGTGGTAGTCTGGAGAAGAAATTGAATATTAAGTAGCAGTAGGCTAAGGCTACGAACGATATCGTCGTAGCTCCTTAAAAGGCTTCCTCTGAGTCTCGTGTTGGCCTGCAGGTGGAGCCTAAGAGCGTGTTTACGTTTCTGAAGATACAGCCTGTAGCCAGGAAATCGCTATGACCTAAGTTCAGTTAGGCCCGAGAAATCCACGCCTCTTGACGTCACTCTAGGCTATTAAGTTTTCTGACAGTTGATTGACGCATTCGTCTTTGAGAGTTCTGTCTGGATAATATCGCTGTAATAAAATCGAGGAAAATTCTACAGAAACCGACTTACAGATATCTACAGAGACTGTCTTACAGCTACTACGAGAGTTCACCCGGTTCATTCATCTAATCTGTCTTGCCTACGCAATTGATTTTGCGCAGTCGGAAGCGGTGTGAAAAGCTGCAGAGAACCACCTTCAAACTTGTTCACTGAACAATCGTTTACGATGTACGGCACTGATGACTGTAGAACAGCGCCTCCGATTTGTTGTGGTTACGTCGTGTACGCATGTTGTACAATAAGCTGTACAACAAACCCGCAACACACGATCTACAGCAATTCCAGAACACGTTTTACAACGAGTCTGTAAAGAACTCGGAGGCCTATACAGCAACACCCACATCATCTTAATATGTGAAGATGCTTTACAGCCAGTGGACGACTTGTTAAACAGGTCGACAACAAATCGAAGAGTGGGGCTTGAACACTGTCACAACCCGACGGCTCAGGTGTCCTACGAGTTTTTGTTGGTGGCTGGAGAAGCTGAACATGTGTCTTCCGAGAGAAAAGAGAAACGTACGTTGCATCGCCAAATAATCATGTTGCAAATTGAAGGGCTTAGGCCTACTTCCAAAATCTTTTAAGTCCATTCTGGTTAAAGTTCATTTTTTTACTTAATAGGTTTTAGAAGTAAGTCCTTCAATTTTACGCAGAAAACAGTATAGTAATAAAGTTCTGCCAAAAGTGCTAAATGACAGAAATTTGTTACTATGCTGTTTTTTTCCAAATAAAAATTTGCACAACTAAGCGCGAAATATTGCAATGCTGCTAAATTAGCCTGCCTCACTAACTGCATTCAGCATGTATTTTTCTTCACCGTGTACTTGTGGTTTTATTGTTTTCTGTCACTAAATTAACTAACGTTGACTGTCATTAGAATGATCGCGCACGTAGACCCTCTTTTTTATCTGGCAGTCTGTAAGTTGTTGCCTATGACATAGTCGCTGACGACTATCGCCCGTGTTCAATGGCGTCAGCGAACGAACGCTGCATAGTAAGTATTTCCTTTTTTCGGTCACTGTTTACTCGACTTGATTGTGAACCGTTCTGTCCACAGATTGACTGAAAATGAAGGACTGAAAAAGGGACGACCAAAAAATAATAGACGATAATTACTACCTTTCAGAAATTGTAAAATAAAAGATCAAATTTTAGAAGATGGAAAATAGAGGACTGGAAAGTGCAGGACCAAATTTCAAGCGGTGGAAAATTTTAAAAAAACGGAAAATGAAGGACCTAATTTTAGGCGGTGAAAAATAAAAGACAAAAATGTTGTTGACACACTGCCATGTCTAGGAAAGTACATCACATATAATTATTTAACTTTCTAATATTGTTACTCAAGCAGAAAATATGCTAAATTAAAATATTAAACCATAGGCCTATCAAACCAGTTTATTAATTCTCATGGAACCAGAAAAATGCACTGGGTGAATCATTATCAATGCATATTGCGGTATAGGCTAACTAAGCACAGATAGCACAAATGTTTGTATACTGTCAGATAAATTAAAATACGAATGCCATGTGGTTAAAGAGTTTGTTAGTTGTACAGACGTAAAACCGAGGCTTAGGCCTACAGGTTCTGCTAACTGTGCATTTTCCGGTTCTCCAATTTTAGCGCACGCCTGTTTACTCCAATGATTTCTGCTTTCCGACTCCGGTTTAGTATATGATGTCGCGAGTGCAGGCAGTTGCAATTGCACGATGTTTTTACACTCTAAAATGCGGTAAAAAAGACAGAAAATAGTACGTGTAGTATTGCTTTAGTCAACTTCAAATTTTGCTTCGAGCAGCGTCGTTGGCAATCGTACTGACTATCTAGACATTACGAACACGAGATGAGGAACCGTCACATTTTGGCCCAGTAAGTGAAAATTTAGTTGCAGTAAAATGTCCGTCGAAAAGCGTTTTGTAGATGAGTTGTGCTGCAGTGAATATCAGGCGGTCTAAAAATCTAAAACAGTGTGTGCATGACGTCCGCGATTTCGCACGAAGATGGCAGCAGTCAAAGAAAACATTTATATAAACGTAATGTAATTAATTTTAACACAAAGAGGTCGAAACAAAAAACAGAGCCGAAACGAAAATTGGCACACCATCTACTCCTATCGTGGGGATCGTTTACGCTATAGTTTTGAAATGATTTCTGCGCTTTTTCGTTAAAGAGTTAGGAATAGGAATAGGATCCTGCACTAGCCAAACGAACAGTCGGACAAACGGACAGACGGACGGACGGACAAACCGGTCAAACGCACAATGTAGCTATGAGGCGACCGTGTAATAACGAAAGAGCAACTCCCGTGAAGTACGTGTCTGGCTTACAATGAGCGAGGCAACAACAGAAGACGGTGTGTAACCGTATGCGTGTCAGTTTTGCAGAGCAACGCCACATAACCGCGAGCACACAGACAGACAGACATACAGACGGCGCTTGACTGACAGGCGGAATGATCGAAAATTGAATCTCCTTCTTGACGCCGCATTCACCTGGGACTCGCAGTCAGACAGCATCGCAGCGCAGTCCTGTGGACGTACACCTTGGGTGGTTTCTTGGGCAGCGGGTCTTTTGTATTGAAGGTTGCCATTAAGCGAAACCGAATATCAGCTGACGAAAATACTCAGTAATTCGAACTGCTTGAGTCAAAACCGTTTTCACAACATCAAATATTTCTAGAGTTGGTGACGCTACATTAGACAGCTTGGGTGATTTCTACTGTTTCTTGGGTTCGGACATTTTGGATGGTAGAACAGTTGTGGAAGGCACCGGACGGATGGCATCACTAAGTGCAAGGATGCTTTTATAGTCCTAGTAGCCACGTTGCTGCAATTAATTAACAGTTATACGCACTAAACTTAAACTATAGAAATGTTTGATGTTGTGAAACGGTTTTAGCTTTAGCACTTTGAACTACTGAGCATTCTCGTCAGCTGATATTCGGTTTAGATTATTGTCTCTCTCTGCTATATACGAAAGCCTAGAGAATAGCCCAAGGTATGCGTTCTCCGGGTGACGTAATACCACCCAAGGCGTCATGCTATCGAACGGTAAACCAGGCGACGAGTCGACAATTCCATTGACGCCTGCACGCACTGAGTCGCCTGTATGGTAGTATGGAACGAGATGAAATCTGTTCGTGGGCGAGTGGGGTCGCTTGCTTCTGCATTCAGAGCGAGTTAGCGCTACGTGCATGATACAGCGGCTAGAGGGATGCGTGGGACACTGTGTGGTAGTGACAGTGACACTGTCAGTGAGTGACAGTTGTCGAATCTTCACTACCATGTCGTCGTTATCGCCGTCAGTCAGCCAACAGTGACAGAACGTCGAACTGGTCTGACAGCCGAATCTAAACGCAGATAACATATCGATGTGGTTTTTGGTTGTTTCGGCACATTGTTAATTTCTTTATTTTTACAATAACTCACCACCAGCAGCTATGGTAAGCATTATGTATACTAAAAGAGAACAGTAAAACCCAAATTTCATCACGCCGACTTTGCTACAGAGTCCGCTGTCGCAAAATCTCGACATGTCGAGATGGTTTGTGTTCGCGACTTTTGTGATTTTTGTTCGCTACTTTCACCGAAACTTTATGATTTCATGATTTGTCACCGTTTGTGTCCTCGATTTTCATATTTGTGTTCACGACTTTCCAGGTGGAGAAGTTTCGGTGAAAGTCGGCGTAATGGAATTTGGGCTTAACCAAACTAATGAATCACTATGCACTATGCACTGTAAATGTTCAGGCTTTCGCTACGTTTACACTGTGATCAACAATGAAGTAAACCACCGGATTTCATAATTTCATAACTACGTCAAACGAAAACCAATTTTCATATTTTTCCGCTACATCTAACAGCCAATTTGCAGTAGAGACTATTGCTCAAAGTATATGTACACCAAATTGTGAATGTGTTACTACAGTACCTAGTAAACAGTAGCATATTTAAAGCTGCCGTTAATATTTCATAAAGATAGCTTAGGCCTACTGTCAGTGTAAAAGTAAATACACAGAATATATTATTATTTTTGTATATTCGTATTTAATTTATTGATTTTCAACAGCGTGATTTTACGTTCACAAATTAATTTGCTGATAAAACACGTAATGAATCGTAGGTCTACGCCCCCTCATAGTATCATAACGCAGCGGTGCCGAATGTGTCATGTAAATATAGCAGTTTTCAGCGTCTATGTGTTGTGTACGTTAGCACAAAGCTTGGCTTAGAGCCGAGATTGACGTGAGTATTAAGCACGTAATACCCACAGCTTCATTACCATAGTCACGAAATAATTTCGTCAAGCGCAATAACCGCAAAGCCTGCGGTGACGGGTGTGTTATTTCGAACCGATACATTACCCAGCTAGGCGCTCAAAATTCGCGTTCGTTTCATCACTAATATAATATAATGAATTAGATCAGTTTCGATTGGAGTCGCTGGTAGGGAGTTCTCATTTAGACGTTCGTGTCGAAATTGGTACTGCTAAGTCCAATAATAACTGGGGTTTTGCCACTAGGCTGGTCGTGAAAATCGGTTGGATTTTAGCCACAACACACCCAAAATAACCTACACCCAAAGCGCATTCCCATAAAAAGTACCGAAAGTTATAGCGATTCTTGTTTCTTTTTAGTCAAACACTAACGTTTCATTTCGTTACCGTGCTGGTGGACAAAGATCGTGTTAGTTCCATCACTAGCCTGGCGAAGCGTGCGGCCTTGACGGACCGAAGCAGGTCATAATACTCAGTGACGTTGCTGTCAAGCAGCACTGGCATTGACGCACTTTATGTACCGGAAGCGACCTGGACGCACGGCTCGGGGCGCCCGGAAACCGCTGCTGCTACCGTTCGTCCACGCCTTGACTGACGTCGACTCAAAATTTGTCGACTAATCCGTTCCGACTGCCGTGTCTGTCTGTCCTCGCAATCTCTCACCGCCCCGCGGCCACACGGAATGCAATCACGCCGCGAACACGTCAGTCAGCGAGACGACGCAGACGACGACGTGCTCGTGCTTTATCAAAACACTCACCGGATGCTGCGGATTCAGCGACAGGCAAACAGTGATGTCCAGCTGCGTCTCCAGCACCGCTAATATGCAATTCAATTTCCGCACGGATCCGAATCTCTTGTGTTCGTCCGTCTATCCGTTTGCGCACCTTATTAGAACGTTATGTTGTATTGTGGTCAGTATGATACTGTCTGCCAGGTTGAAACCGCCAGACGTTGCCGCAACGACGCGCGGCATGTACTAGACATTGGACTGCTAGAATGGGTAAGCGAGTACGCAGTACGAGCTGATAACACCCCAGACAGTGCGGTATCGTACTTAAACCACGCTATGATCGCATAGACTGCACCGTAATTTGCTGCAGCCGAAAGTTGTAAAAACAACACCAACGCAAGCTGGGTGCGGTTTAATTTCAAAAACCGCATGCCACCTCTCTACTTGTGCCGGCTCAGAGCAACGGGTAATACGCAAAATATTGCAAAATTCATGCAACGGACGGTGACAAAGCGTGCGCGGAATACGTCGTACTGGTTGTTGATGGCTAGGCAACCACACGGAGTAGAATATCAGAGTTCGTGTGGATCTGAAGTGAAGTATATAAAAATTGAACAGTTGGAAGTCGCGGAGGCAGGTGTCCCAGTGCTATTGCTATGGCGTTACTGAGCTGTCAACTCAACATGCATAATTATTGTCAGCCGTGCGACATATTAATGTTTTAATAATCAACATATGCGACAGCTTGTGTTGCATGTAAATGACATCAGAAGATTATGTGTAAAATCAACTTTGTTGCATTTGCTTCCAAAGTATTAGTAACGTATTTCAGATGCAGCCTTCTAAATTAAAAATTATGAAAATTGTCTTGAAATTGTTATCGACTTTTATTAGAACAAAAAAATGACTTTTATCGTAAGAAATACGTTAAACATAAAGTCACTGAAAGTTCTTGCCAGTTTGACTTTTTCCGAAAAAGACTGTTAATTCTGATTTGTTTATACATCTAAGTACTCTTGCGAAATTCGCGTCTAACTATTTAAGGTACACATTACACGTTTTTTGCTTTATTTAACCTCATAGCTGTACTTTATAGCGTGGCTAAGAAAAGATACTGTCTGTAGCATAATGCATCAGTTTTTTTGCATAATAATGCATTTCCCATTCAACTCGCAAAGTATATAGCCATGGATGTAGCAATAATTTTACTATAAATTGCACGAAAACTAGAATAGTCTCTCTATTACGTATTCATGACATGCTTTGTATTCAGTACACCTCGACCCTAGGCTTGCTGTATCGTAGAGGATTTTTATACACTCGGTTAACGGGCTTTGTCTGCGTAAAGTGGCGTAGTAAATATAAAAAAACTAAGCAGTTGCTTTCTCCGATTTTCAAAGTTTCCTTTCAAAGTAGGCCTAGTGAAAATTCGAGTTTTAAAAGTCGGTTATATATACTAAGAAGCTTAATATATATCACGCCTGGCGTTCTAATCGTTCAAAAGCTGAATATGCCCATTCTACAGAGTGGGCCATAAAAACCGCCCCCTACATGTCAGCTAATTATGTCTTTCAAGAGTAATGTATATTTAAAGTGAATAACGTACGTTAAAATATAATCAATTTTGAGTAATATGTGCAAATTTCGTGCGAATATTTTCAATAATTTTGTAATGGGATAAAATAAATGAAGGCAACCCAACTCTAGAGGAAACACAATGGGAAAACTGTGTAACGTCATTTAACGTACGAGGATAAAGTGTTTATCAAACTCGTTCGCCAACAAAAAAGATGGGGCACTAAACGCATTTGTAAAGAGTTTCCTAACAAGAATTGGGCGGTCAGTTCTGTTAAAGATCTTCTGCACAAAATTGACAAGACGAACTCGATTTCTCGAAAGTTCGGCAGTGGACGGGAGCGGATTGTCCGAACAACACAGAAAGAATATCGAGTGTATAGCGGAGCTGATATGCAGCCAGGAAGGCAACTTTGAGTCTAGCAAAATTTCGAGAGAGATTCAGAAGGGCACATTGAACAGTTGTTTACTTGACTGTCTTGTTGTTGTATAAACTTTTTGCTGTTTTACTTAGACATACACGCAAGCACGTATTTCCATTTGTGTTTCACCATTGTGATATAATACAGTTAGTG
>Ga0209454_1003192_pt1 | contig 11599 bp, 3 predicted proteins | sample WorMetHERISLAND1_2_FD_187400 | JGI IMG/M metagenome (GOLD analysis project Ga0209454, IMG submission 187400) | Marine gutless worms symbiont microbial communities from Max Planck institute for Marine Microbiology, Germany - Olavius geniculatus... | ecosystem: Host-associated > Annelida >...
AAAATAATGTGCCAGAAAAACTTATTTTTGAGTTTAGATGTATTTAGGCCTACTGTGTGATGTGTTACTATTACTGTTTAAGGTGTAGTGTTGTGTGAGGGGACTTACCTTGGTTAATGTTAGAGTTAAAAGCAAATTTGTTTAGTTATTATTAATATATTTTTTCTATTTCTAGTAGTACATGGTAAAGTATAACTTCCCTGCCTCACACCAAACAGCCCGACAGATGTTAGTAAACATTTGGCGTTCCATAGTTGAAGAGAGCGAGCGACCAAAGCATTGTAGCAGCTGCAGCAGCCACATCAGACGCAGTTGACGTACAGTTAGCGTTAGGCCTACAGCTGCTCGCTTTGTAGGCTACCGATAACAGCAAGTCACCTGTACAGCTCCTATCATCATCAGCTTACAGACGAACTCAGACAGGTATACTCGCTCTTTTGTGTGGCGTGCCCCTGTTTTCTGTGCAACAACGTGGACGAGAGATCGTCGAAAAACTGTCGAATGAAACATCTATAGCTTTCAAAGTAAGATGCCGTAAAGCCTGGACTTCGATTATTTTGTTGTGAATTTGTTGTACAACTTGTCATGAATTCGCAATACAACTTGTTGCAACTTACAAGCACGTTGTAAAAGTTTTGTATCTTACAACTACAAAGTTGACGTCGAAGAAAAAGAGCTGTGGAAGAAGCAATGTTTCTGTAGTTTTCGTCGGAGAGCCAGTCATGGTGATAGTAAAACTGTTGTGTTGACGTTTGTGTAAAGTACTTTATGTAGGCCTAAGGTTCAGTTTAGACACGTGTAGAACCTGTTTTCATGGTGATTTCTGCTTAGATCTATTTGTTGTTGTCAGTCAGTTGACCTTTAGTTTGAAGTTGTAAGACAGATAACAAGAAAATAGATCAGTATAACGTTGCTCAGGCAAAGCAAACACTGGGTTGCTGTTACAAATCGTAGTATTTAGTATCAGTCACTAACTAGCATCGTGCCTCATTCAAGAAATCTAAGCACGTCGTGTAAACTTGAAGTCATAGTTATTTTTTATTCATTCGAGAATTTTCGGGTGTCAGTGTTTGAGACATTATAGGTGACGTTTTACAAAAAAACGTCTTCAGATGAAGCGCTTGTTTACCAGAACATTCAGCTAACTGTTGACTGAAGTAATCAGATAGGCTTAACCTAAGTACTGAAATTAAAACTAACTCACTATCACAAGTTTTGTGGACGAGTTTTTTTATTTGACTGTTTTATGCTTTTCTTTACATGTTTTTTGCCATTCAAATCCTGAACCGCAGGGAGATTTTGTGTTGCTGTGCGCCTGTAAACTGTAAAGGTAGACGAATTTCGTATAAGCTTGCTTTAAATTGTTAAATTGCTAACGGTATATAGTTCGAATAAATGGAGGCGAGAAATTTAGTGATGAATGGGCGGAACTGCGCATGGTTCGGTGACGTCATTAGAACAGGTAAACAAGAGTGATTGACTTTGTCATACCTGGGCGCCGCGGCGCCGTGACGGCATGGCATGGCGTCGCATTGGCCGGAAGCCAGTACAAAACGGAGCTCTAGGTAGGAATGTGCTAGCTAGCATCATAACTGGCTGTGACCGTCGACAACGACGACCGCTATTGTAGGCCTACCGAAATTATTGCACCCCTCACCGCAGTGAACATGCGGGGTACTGACAGTTACTATGATGTGGTGAATGCATAGTCTAACTAAAACCACATTGGTTGACCCAGTGCGGCCGTCTGCTTAGATATGCACACATAGCACTTACTCACTTTTAATTTCTGTCGAAAGTCTACTTTAATATCACCAGCTTGCCGTGCCCGATGTACGAGCGTAGGCGGCTTCATGAACTAAGCACCGATAACCCTTTCTGTTTTCAGCCTGTCTCACCATCTCGACCAGGCTCCTGTCGCCCAACTGAACGATATCATCGATCCATTATTTCTTTTGTCCCCCTTGCCGACGTTTTCCGGGCATGATGCCCAGCATGATATGCTTCTCTAAACTCTCGTGTCGCGTTGTGTGACCGAAGTATTTCAGTTTAATTTAATATAGGCACCGCGCAAGCCGTATTTACGATATTAATGATCATTTTAGTACAATACGCATCAATTAGCGTGCGTAAGTAAAGTCGAGTTATACAAAACACGAGAAACGACCATGGAACTAACTAACTAACACAGGTTATTATACGAAAGATTAATATTGCAAATGACTAAAGTAGAATGTCAAACAAACACGAGCTAAAAGAAGACATTAAAAACTGCTAAAGCATAGACCAGATATATCATTTTTGGAGTTTTTTGACGGTAAATTTGATCTATGACGTCCTGAACTAAGAATGATTTGTACACAAGTTACGTTAATTTGGCGAAAGGAACATTCGCATATTGTTTTTGTTAAAGTTTTTCTTTTTAAGTTAGGAGCTTGTACGGGACGGACGAGCAAGTTCCGTAATACGGTCTATTATAACGGCTGCGACAGGTAAACGCTTATCCCCAGTTCATCAGATATTATTAAGCCTACACGCTGCGCTATGGTGCGTCGTCAGTCAAGCGCTTGGTTATATATAATAGACGACCTGAATGATATGGCATAATGCAAAGTGACTGGAGTAACGACCTACAGTATATACGAGTACGTCTCTAGAAGAGTGGTACTTAGTATTCGTTTGACGTTCGTACGCACTGTATATAGCGAGTCGTGCGGCTAAATCTCATTTGCTACGATATTAAAACAACATAAGAACCTCTGTTAGGTAAGCTACCTACCGATAATTATATCAGTTATCGTTTAACTTTTTCGAGGCTGATGTTGACAAAAGTCGATATTGGCAGCAGTAGCTAATGTGTCGACACTCGGCAGACGTCGACAAAGTCAACGTCTACCGGGAAAGTACGTACTCCGCATCAAAGGCCAAGGCCTATGAAAAAAAGTTATTCAGCCTCGAAAAAGTTATCTTGCGCGTTCTTAGACATTATTTTTTTGCTGAAAACGGCCACCTCACTCCTATTCTCACCCAATTTTTTGAATGTTTCTCACTACAAACAATACAATATTAGAATACACACTACATTTAAACAGCGTTGTTAGGCCTATCCTCAGAGCGCGTTGGATCGTTACGGTTATTAGCAGCTGTCCAGGCGTCTTAACTTCTTAAAGTGTGTGACTTTGAAAACATCGCGTAGCCAAAGGCACAAAAAACTTTTAATTCGCTGAAGTTGTCGATGGCCTGTACGAGAGAAAAAAACCCTAATGCAATAATTTGTGTAATTTATTTTTAAGTAACCGAATCTGGCCGAGGTAGGCCTACATAGGCCTACCGCTAAACGTTACCGACAGACGGCCTGTGAGACAATCTACGGACGATGGCTATACCGCTATTTGCACTCATTGCGCGGCAATAAAAGGGGCATGTCTAATTTAATTGCTGCAAAGTAAATGCCTATTCTACACGGCATAAAAGCCTGTATATGCCAGTTATGCTGCACCAACGTAACCCACCAGTGCTCGTTTATCATGTTTATCTGTCTTGCCAGACAGCACAGTGTCGACAGACCTTGACAAGCCAGCTCGTATTGTGTCTGCATTTTGGCTGCCTGAGGTTTATAACTCTAGGTGTACTTTATAGTCAGCAGCTTGCAGCCTACAAAATACATACGATCACTCTACATGCAGTATTATGCTAGAAAATCTCTAAACGAGCTGCGTTTTGATTAGACTATTACAAGCATCTGGCTGTGTTTAGCACATTTAGCACACTAAGAGAGGAGAGGTAAAAAGATTATTTTACGGACGTCTATCTTTTTGTTGTAGCTTTCGTATGACGCCTGCATCACCATTGACGCTGTTACGTTTATAACTGTAATGACTAATGCACATATTCTAAGTTTTTAATGTTTTCTAATAAATGCCTTATGCCAAAATGTTTTACTGATAAAGTCGCACATCAATTATATTATTGCCATTGAACAGCAAACGTTACGCTGGGAGTATACTGCAGTAGGCCTAATGGTGACAGATTTTGGGCCGACCGCTAAACTGTAAGCTTAAAGGTTGACCCTTTGTCGTCGTTGTCGTCCGTCTGTCCGTTTGTCACAGATGTATTGTGAACGTTGTGGTTAAACGGTAAGTCGTAGGGAGTTTGCGATGGTACCGTCGGATAGAGCCGTGACAACTTTCTATAGGCTGTCAATAGTAACCATGTGTACATCTGCAACGGTTTGGCCGCAATTCTACGTTATTAGAAGTCGGACGCTAAGCTTCGGACGTATAAGCAGTGCGGTCGGCCCCACCTAGCGACAGCTGGGATTCTTGTTGAGAATGGCGTCCCAGCTTTAGTTAGTGCTACTGTTGTGGGAATGTCACGTTCGTTGCACGACAGTGGAGAGGTGGGTTCTATAGTTGTGGGTAAATTTGTATGGCATACAGTCACTGTGAGTATGTGGCGCTGTACCAGTTTGCCCGCTGGGCAGATTCGATCATTCGGTAGCAGCTTGTTTTACTGCTGTTTGTACGCCGTGTCTGCCTATCTGTCTGTCGAATCGTACCGTGTCTCGTTTTGATTGCCTACCGTATAATGCCTACAGCAGCATATGCACGCGTCTACAGACATGACGTATTGTATGTATCCATCATTGCATGTACAACCTAGCTGACGTACAAGCATCAATGTTGTCCTACATTCTTGAGCTTAGCCTACAGACAACACACATCCAAGGGGCAAATGGCGTCTATAACGTCGGTTTTACAAACGCCAATTTCGGTTTTTACACGCCTTTCTGTTTTCGACCGACTGTACTGGACGGACAGACGAACGAACGTACAGACGGACGGACGGACGGACGAGACCCGTAATGGGGCTTACTAGGATGGCCGCATATTAACAGCGAGAAAGGATAGTGAGTGGTTTATGATTGTATCTGGCCGTAGCGTAAGCGGTTTTTACGTGCATCTTGTGCGTGATGATTCGGCAGCGCATACAGATGCCATCCCCTCCCTGACGGTATACAGACTACAGGTTAATACTGGCAATTACGACAAATTGGCATCCAGCTACTATTAGGTCTACAGTTGCACTGCAGTAGGCCTATGGTCTACCTAATCTATACTCATCTCATGCAGACCGTGGATATTATTTATTAATAGCTTGCGGGGTCGTTTAGAACGTTCGTACAGTGTAACTGACGCGTGTGTGGGATAGTTCACTAGTTCGAAGGGGCACTAGTCCGAACAGCGCGAGGGTTAGAGATAGGGTTAGGAACAGGAATAAATTGCATCTTTGGGTTTGGCGGACCTTGGCTATGGCGGCCCTTGCATAGATATGGCGTTCTCTGGCCTAACCGAACAGTTTTATAGCCAGTTCAGGACTAGTGCCTTTTCGGACTAGTGATTAGTTACGTAGGCATCATAATTTGTCATTTTCAACACTTTCTTTTGCAGCTGAAATGCACTCGGTACAGTATTTCTTCAAAGCTCGGATTCCACGTACTGCGTGAATTGTTGATCTTAATCTTCCCACCAGCCGTTTTGATTTTCTATTAGTGTCAGAAATAGGCTGATAAATACCAATGCGTGAATAGGCCGTGTTCTGCTTGAATGTTTGCTAATTATCGATGGCTTATGTCGTTTATCAGTTGATTCTCATCGTGCAATCGTACAATGGCGGATGAAGCAGCGAACGGCGGAGCAGCCGAAGGTTCAGAGGAGCCGGCGTCACCGAGCTTGGAGGACCTGCAGCGACAACTGGCCGAGATGGAGGCGACGCAGTCGGAGCTTGCCAGTCGTCTGGAAGCGCAGACGCAGCTGATGGAGCCGCAGTTGGACTCTCGTCTGGCCGTCATCGAGGAACAGTTTCGTCAGAACTTCGACGACCGGCTGCGCGAGGGCGCTGCGGGGGTGCGTCGTGGGTCGGCTGACAGTGGCGATGTACTGCTCACGAACCGGGTGTTCCGCGAAGTGTCGCGCTACATGGCCGACGAGTGGAGGCCGGTCTTCGACGCTCTCATGTCCACCTGTCCGCTGGAGGACGTCGACAAGGCCAGGCACAGTCTTCAACAGCACCCGCCTCTGATACAGGTCAGCAGTTTATCATTTCGTTTTATACAACTTTACAAGTTAAAGGTCAAAGTTGTGTATAGTTTTTTTGTGTGGGAAACCCATCGCGGAGTTACGTAGCGTCATCCGTCATATGGAATAACACGGTGTTACCTGCCACCCGCTAAGTCTGCAATAACGATTTGCTTCAGTCAGTTCTTTAGCAGCTAGGCATTTTTTTAAACACTTCGAAGCAAGATTCGTCTCAAAATATCGATGCAAAATGTATGATGTAAATTGCAGGGCTACCGTGCACTGTTGAAGTGGCGGGAGGCTGCCGGCGAGGGGTTTGATATTCGTCGATTGGTCGATGTGCTGCGGTACTGCAACATGGACGACGTCGCGGACGTTGCCGTCTCACTCATCGAGCGTAAGTCGCCGCCGCAGTTTATTGTGGCAGGGGTGGGTTTAAGGCCAGCATTTTAAAAGTCAAGGCCACAAAGTAAGTAAGTAAGCCTAAGTAGGTATAGTAAGTATGACAAACACTGCGTTTCAGAAGCAGCTCAATCTTATTTAGACCATATTAAGCCTAGGCCTAATGAACCATAAAATTGCTCAGACAAACGTGGTTTCAATATTTCAGACTAGTTAGGCCTACTTCAGTGACGAGAGGCCAAGGCGTCGACGCCAAGGCCAAAGTCACGATATTTGTGTCCTCAAGCTGACCTCGAGGTCGAGTACAGTCCTCGAATTTGGCCTTCACTCAAGCTCCATTTGTTTCGGTTCGCTTTATCGTGGATTTGTTCTAGAGCGTGCTTCACAAGTTGTGCAACAAATCGAAAGTTCACGGCAAATCTACACCGAGTTGTACGGCAAGAGTCCATGTAAAATCGAAGGCCTGCAAAAGAATCCACACCACACAGCGTCCCAACATGCCGGGCCGCAGTGCAGCTTGTTGCACGACTTGTTTGGCAACAAGTCTATATATGTATACCAAGTCGAAGTAGTGGAGTTTAGGCTTGTTGGTTTAAGGCGCGTACAGAGCGGCGTTACTGAACTGAACTGGCATGATTTAGTTTTTGACAAACTGACCAACGGGCAAGCAGTAATGCAGTCCAGTGACACTGTCTAACGGCGTCGGTGACTGCTCGACTACGCGCACGTACGCGTCAACCAATGACCAATAAACTCGCCCTACTCGCCCATTGGTCAGTTTGTCAAAAGCTAATCCGTGTCAGTTCAGTTCAGTTAACTTCAGTTTAGTTACATCGCTGTGTGCGCGCTTTTACTTTGTAGACACAAATAACTGTTGAGGCAGTCTGGGTGTCTATGGAGGTTTACATAAAATACTCTAGTGCTTACTTTCCTAAACATATTTTGACAGAATCTTGACGAGAAATCAGACAGAATGTGTGTGCTGCCACGGTGATCCTGCGGCGTTAATATTATGTTACACAGTACAGGTCAAAAATTAGGACACCAAATTTCTGTCACAGCTTAATTACATTGACCAATTTTTGCATTATTTCTTCGACATGCTCTACCAAATAATGCAACAATATCTACAGGGTGGGCCAAAAAATGACACAAAGTTTTTATATGCCAATAACTTTATCAAATATTGACCGATTTAAAAAATTTACTGTCAGAATCAGGAGGAAATTTGTAGTAACACTATCACTTAAAATCCCACCACACCTTAAGTGTGTCGTTACACTACCTAGTGAAATATCAATGTCTTAAAAGCAACAATTGAAAACAAGATGATATCTGTAATAACACATTGTAAGAAATTCACAACAAGAAACAAGCTGTTTAGTGCCTCAGTTATTGTCCAAAGTAACTTACATCTCGAAGTTTTGACTTCAAATGTTCAATATAGGCCTATGTCTGCCTTGCTGCTGGACGACGCACTGAACCCGGCGACGCCACTGACCAAAGGCGCGATCAACCAAACGTTGCGGCAGTTTGTCCCACTCAGTGACGATTGCCTGCTTTGTGCCATCTTTTTGGCCCACCCTGTATGGCTTAGTCACATAATACTGCATGAACGTGACGCTATACTCTACGTGTATGTTTCGTTAATACAGTCCGAGATGGCAAAGAGCAGAAAGCGAAGCAGACGACTCAGCCAGTTCAGAGGCGGAAGTCCGACATAACAGCCAAAACAGGTTTCTTTCTAATTCTCTTTTTTATTTGTAGGTGCTGCGATAACTTATCTGTTACTCGATTATGACCACAGACTAGACCATGTCAGTAGACCTACCACGGTAATTCCATGCAAACAGCCTACTGTCATGGCCCTTCAGTTGTAGACATTTTTCAAGTGAAAGGCTATACACCGTAAGTCATTATTTAAGATACAGATTAATTTAGTAATTATGACTTAAACCTAGATTACTATAGATTAAGTTTATGTTTAGCCTAAAAATTTGAAATATGGTCCATAGGCACGTTAAATGTGTAGGCCTACTTAATGAATCAGTTGTTACTTGTGCGACTTCTTCTCTGATGAATTCGTACTCATGTAGCCTAGCTTTGGAAAATCCGTGGTTCGAATTGACGTGCAGATCCTGGATGTCGGAAATAAACTGTAGGCTATTCTGAAGCAAACCTAAGCGTAACTAGACCTATAAGAAAACGCTGCCTGCTGATGTGTGAGCAGTTACATTGGACAACCGGCGGATCCTGCTGCTGGCGAAGAAGGTCGGCGGCGAATGGGAACCGCTGGGCAAGGCACTGGGCGTCGCTGATGACGAGCTGACTGAGATCAGAGAAAGCGCCGACGCTTCGAGCTACCAGGGCGCATTCAAGATGCTGTGGGCCTGGCGACAGTCACAGACCTCCGCAGACGAGGACGCCATTCAGCAAGCACTGCGAGCAGCGCTCCAACAAGTCAACAAAGCACAACTCATGGAAGAAATAGCCGCCAACTAGCCCCAAAAATCTCACCCGATGACTTTCGCCAGACGTTTACCTATCGACTTATTTAGGCTACTGGACAGACGACAGCTGTCTGAATTTCGCTTTGGGGTTTAAATCCTCCAAGTCTTAAGTGTTCAATGCTGCGACACTGTTATTTGGACGACATGAAGGGCATTTGGCCAAATTTTTGCTGCAGCAAGCGCATGCAGAAATAATGCAACGCATATTGCTCACCAATTATATTACAAGAAATGTCACACTTCATAGCAGTTTCTACAGCATGCGTTCTTTGTCATAGTTTGTTATAACTTATATGTAGTTTATTTTCATGCCTTTGACATCGAAACTGTTAACATGATTTAATGTAGTCCTATTATATAAAAGTGCACTTCAGGGATAGTTTATAGCCTACATTTGTAATACAAGAAATAAGCAAACTTCCTTAGAAATCTGACGTTGTAGGGAACATATGACCTATACTATATTTGAGAGTTACCATCGCCAAGAACTTTGTAACGGCACGACGTACATGTACGTCGGCGAAATTTTGCAAGCAGACCCGTGTCGTACGTGGCCTAAACATGGGCTGGGTGAGATGTTGCTGAGGTGTCGTACCTTTCAGAAAATTTTACTTTTTCTAAAATTTTGCAGACACACATCTTAAGCTGCAGCAGAGCTGTGACGTCGTACAGACGTCGTCACCATGGTGATGCATCATCAGCATCATTATAGACGCTGCAGCGTAGTGGGACGCTGTGCTACGCTGCAGCGATGTGTATCGAGGCCGCAGGCTGAGATGAAGCCCGAAGGGCCGGAAATCGAGGCCACAGGCCGAGTTGAGGCCCGAACGGCCAAAAATGAAGACCGCAGGCCAATAATATGGCACAGATCAAGCGGACAAGGAGCGTAACGACCTGTCTGCTTGTGTGACAATAATGGGCGGTAGTGTAACATTTTGTAAATGGGTAGTTATTTATCGATCACAAATGTTGCAGTGCTTTTAAAATCAACAAAAAATCTGTTGCAGGTTATCAAATTTTGCACTGCTTCAAAAGCTGCATTTTCAACAGACTATCTGTAGCTCAATGAAGTCTTGATGACACAAGTTTCAGATGGTACAGTACTGTTTTTATAACTACTATAATTCTAAAAATTAAGTGTTCATGTACAGTTTGCATATATGCGTGTGCATGGTAACGTCTCATATGTATATTTGTAGTCAAAGATGCTTAAGATACTAGCATATTGTACACGATGCTTAGAAATTAGTGACATTAAAGCTTTTGCACTACTTAACGGTGTACCTTTTCTTTAGCAGATAACAGAAGTATCATTACGGCCTGCTCCACTGCAACAGTATAGGCTGCACAAACTGAGAAATATTGTCACTAGACTAGACATATAATCGATGACTCGGATGTTCATCGTCCATCAATAAAACAAGCACATAAGGAAAATTTATATACAGTTTCACAGCTGTATTGCAACAACTACAGTGGACTAGTTACAGCAACAGATTTCATATCATCGTTTAATTCACCGAAAATACAAATACGACAAAAAAACATAAAATACAGTTGGCAAAACATACCGGGCTCAGTAACACTTTAAATAATCTTAATCAATAGCTTACAAAACCTCAAATAATGACAGCTCATGCAAGTTAAGTCACATTAACTGAACTGACTAAATTAACAACACTGCTGGAGTGTGCTGCAACATGCGTTGCAACCCCCACACATGCTTCTTTTGCAGAATATGAAATATTAGGCTAGTTTATTTAGACTTTCGGTGCAGTTGTTGAGAAGTCTCTATCACATAGTAGGCTGTGCACTCAATTCCCATTTCCCACTGGCATATTTACGACTTATTCATTTTTCCTGAGAGGAACTTTATAGCAGGTCGATTGAATCTGCTGAGCTAAGCTCATCCGGCTGATCTATTTTTTTTCAGGCTTTAGTTGCCGTTCGTGTTACTTTGATTTGTATTATTCTTTCACCACATTTACAGCTAATCAACTCTTATCAATTGTAGGCCCTTTGTCCGTTCTGTTAATTCAGCCGGTCTACTGTCATCTACATCAGTCACACACACCATCGGCTGATATGGTGCGCTGATCTTTCAATGAAGTTGGGTTAAAAGTACCACTTATCCATTTTGAGCTGATCGGTAAATACTGAATTTATTTGCATACTTCCTGTGTGAAAATCTGGCAAAAGAATATACAGATCCAGGTAACATGAATGACAACTAAAACCTGAAAGAACAGCTCAGCTCAGCGGATTCGATCGACCCCTTTACAGCATAATAACACAAAATAGCGGTGATAACAGTACAGTAATGCAATGCAATGTGCCAAAAACTGCACCATAAAAATGCTACGCTAATACAATGCTAAGAAATACACTGCACTGCCCCAAACATGGAGCTGACAGTAAAAACAATAAATTGTTTAACGTGACAGATTTTTCTTAATGGAAAATGCCAGACTTTTGGGCATTCAAATTCAACACACTGAGTTATCCTAGACAGCTGTTGAATTCCCAGACATTGTATCATGTAAACGTCAGCCTACTCAATGCAGTCCACAGAATGATGCTGCCAAATACAACAGCAGAGGCAACTGTTAG
>Ga0209454_1003193_pt1 | contig 11598 bp, 3 predicted proteins | sample WorMetHERISLAND1_2_FD_187400 | JGI IMG/M metagenome (GOLD analysis project Ga0209454, IMG submission 187400) | Marine gutless worms symbiont microbial communities from Max Planck institute for Marine Microbiology, Germany - Olavius geniculatus... | ecosystem: Host-associated > Annelida >...
CGCTTGTCCAACGCACTTTCCATCGGTTCCCCGACCTCGCCGTAAGCAGGCGGCTCCCTGTCTTCATAGTCGGCGCTACGGCGAGTCCTGGACGGCTGAGAGAGGACGGCGGAAGACTGGTCCGCGGCCGGCGCAGCATTTGACCGCCCAGCAAGAGTGGACAACATCGTGATGGCGACTGCAGTCACGACCACCAGAGTTGAGATGCGGTGTGTGGTCTGTCGTCTCATTGTTATTCACCGATTGAACTCTCGCAATTACCTGTACAGTGGACAGCAAACAGTGCGCGGCCATAAGTTATCACTCGCTAGGTGAAAATTTTAATTTATTACGAATAATAGGTAAAAAATAAATCAAAAGATAAACAGAAAAGTATGAAAAGGTCAGACACACACAAACGTTCCAAATCGATATAACTAAGCCAAGTCTTAACAGCTAGCTGGACATGAAGTTGCAATATTCCGACCGGACAACTGCAAATTTCCGACAGAAAAAAAATATGGCTACTCAAAATTTCAATTCTGCCACTAAATTCCTTTAAAATGTCACATTTCTAGTCTCAAATTTCTATCTTTAGACAGACATTTTCCGACAAAAAATTGTCCCTCAGGCTAAAATTAAGAAAGGAGATTCCTCGCCTTGTCACGAAGCTATAAATGTAGGCCTACAAGAGCAATGATTTACAAGTGTTTTTTGCCGTTAAATAAAACGCGCGAATGTCAAAAAACACCACATAAACGCCAACATTTATACAACATAATGGAATGCTAACGTCGTCAATTCGTCATCGTCGTGTACTGCCACCGTATATGCGTATAGGCCTAGGTGTTATTGGAGCAAACTGCTTACATGTTGTGTTTAATATTATTTTGAAGATCAATAACAACTTAGATATACGTAATGCATAAGTCAATTTTTGCTGAACTAAATAAGTTGCATTTTATCAGATTTTATTTTACACAATATCGTCTAAACATTTTTTTCAATTTTGTGCATGAAGTGTAAGAGATCCTATACTCAATCTAACATACACGTTTCAATTAACGTCTGAAGCTATGTTTATAAGTCAACATTCGCATTAATTTAAACGACAATAGGTGACGCTCAGTTGTATTATATACTGCATTCAGTTGTATTATATACGGCATATGAGAAAGGGTTCATTCTCCCTAGGAACAAGCGTCCGTCGAAAACAATATCCGTCCATGCACTGAGACAAGCGCCCAAGCGCCAAGTTAGAACGTGTTGCCAACGTTATTACGCACCTCACACAGGTCACACTTATATATACCGCGCCATGCCCTCAGCATCTGTTGCAACGGTCGTCGTCTCCCGTCGATCGTTATTTTACACAATGTTCGTTCTAACTGAGATCTTTTGTTTCTGCCGACTCTTCTGCTGATGTAAGTAAGTAACAAAACCATTGAAATGACTTCAAAGTAACGTAAGCGTCACTTCGCGGACACTTTACAGACTAAGAGGAGGCATAAGATGCGGTTCAGGCGGGACCGAAAGACAGCGACGAAAGGTGAGATCGTGCGGAAGTGACGCGTTCGGGTAGACTGTTCCAGACAGCAACAGCGATGACTGGAAAAGCTCAGTTGCCGACGGTAGACAATCGGGTGCGGCTGACGATCAATAGAAAAGACGAGCTGAAACGTAATGGTTTTTACATTTTAATGTTTATTTTACTGCTAACAAACCTGTTGTTACTGTCCTACATAGTGTTTACCAATAACAAAATTATGGCATAAAACTGTACAGAATAGTGTTTATTGTACGGCACAATAAAATTTCCGAACGAGAATGAGAAGTTAGTGATATCGGACGGAATATTAAAAAATTTCTGTAAATGCTGCATTACTGCCACATAAACGATTTAGAAAAAAAGAAATTGAATGTCCTGTAGCAATTGCACATTTTTTTCAGTCTGTAACATTCACTTAATGACTATGAACATTATGAACATTACGCATATCTCAATTTATGTGATGACTTAATTGTCCAAATTTCTTCTTGATTTCTGACGGTACGTTAATAAACGCAAAGCTGCGACTACGAACTTAAACAGTATTTCGTGATACGTTCAGGTAACGAATTACAAGAATGTATACTGCTGCCATGAACAGTCTGTTAGCGCAGCCTCGGTGCCCCCGCGTAGCAACCGTTGCGGTGCAAGAGCCGCTTTGTTTAGCGCACATTGCAGTCAGTCAGCGCGGAGAAAATTGCAGGGCAACAAATTCAACGTCAGCCGAACATCTCCCATAAATATAAAATGTCACCGATATTTTAGTTCACAATATCGACTTGCTATTTGGAATGTTAGAGCCAAATATATATCACCGAAAAATATGCTCTACCAGCGAAATACAAAATGTACGCTAATGTGTTCACTGCCATCGACAGAATAAAGTACGAGTATATAATGCGGACACATGTTTTGTAGATAGTGGCCTAGTTCAATGCCTTGCTCTGCACTCCGGCTTGTGTCTATTGTGTAGGCCTACTAAGCCGTCCAGAGTCGGCGCCGAATGCGGCAGCACGCCTTGTCCGCAGTGTGAAACCCGTGAACGACGACATCGTTGCACGATGCGCTTGTTGGAGTTCACTGGTTGCGACGTTCTCTAAGCGCATTGATTATTAGACAGCCATGTAACGTACGAGGTTGTAGGTCTACACGGGACTGCGCCGTGATATTTGGGACAACTGTGGTTGATTGGTTGATCCCCTGAAACAGAAACAGTGTCGTATAATGGTTCTTGCTACATGTGCTGACAAGTTGTTTCCGCTCGATAGTCAGCGTTTACTTGAATTAAACAAGATTTGTTCTGGTTAGACTGGTCGAATTTTGTATCGGTAAACGTAAGCCGTTATAGCTTATATGTATATACATGTATAGTCGCAAGAAGGAACAATTAGCTGCCGTTCAGTTACTGTTTTAGCGGGATGTTGACCTCACTGCTTGCTAGCTGAATGAAGTCCGATGGATGCAAATTCGCGCTGACAAAACATGTAAACCTAAGCCTATCGATAATAATGTGTCCATGACGGATAACGAAACACACTACACATAAGCTATAACAGATCCTGCGACACATCGAATGCGAGTGCACGCTTAAGCAACGTAGCATTGTTGCAGTGTGCAGGCTCAGACTGGTCAGTGACACCTTTCAGTGACCCAGTGTCTTGCAGTCAGTTCAGAATGCCGTAGCATGCACGACTCACATTCGTGTCGGATTGGACGACACTACGTCATCACTGACCCGCTTAAAGCCCATCATTCTCCATAGACTAGAGTGCAAGTGCTCGAACGAATCCTCTCCAAAATTCCCGATCTCGTATAAGCCTGCCAAGCTTTAGGTGACAACAACTAAATTGCTCGTCGTCACGCTTACGATATGGACCAATGACCGCAGCCATTCGTTCAACCGTTGCAGCGATGGTGTCGATCTCCGAGACTGTTGCAGCGACGGATGTAGGCTAGATGCTGCAATGCCACTTATTATGGTCACAAGTGCGATAATTCATGAACACGAACGGAATGTAGGCCTATATCGTTGTAATTGGCACAAATGTGCAGTCACTGACCGATTGTCACTGCGATCCGTGGCGGAAGACAGTTGGGCCAGTATACACCATGTAGAGATTGTCATTGTGTTACACTATACGAGATTAATATATACAAATACTGCAGTTATGGCAGGCTGCTATCCATCTTAATTTTGATGTGTATAATTTCCCTTGCTATTTACCTGCTTGTCGTGTGACGTTATACCGTCCAACATGGCAGTTCAGTGGCATAGCGTACTATCGGAGGAAACATTTTCACTACATACTAAAAAGAAGTTGAAAATACAAGAAAATACATTAAACAATAATTTCGGACAAGATCGATGCGTGAATCAAGGTCACAACATAAGTAGTGCGAAGTAACAAACAAACAGCGTATTTGCTTTAAAGTGAAAATCAACAGTGACTGCTCCAAGAAAAAACCATGGAGAAAATGTGAGAGCTAGGCACAAAAAGAGCCGAAAATGGGTGAGAGCTCCTTAGCTGAGATCCTAGGAAAGTGTTTTTTTTCTGGAGCAGCCACTGTTGATTTTCACGGTTGCTACTCGTGTAGTAAAAATGCTGAAATGGTATTTTTTATATAACTTAACTGGTGATCAACAGACTATTTCCGACAAGCTTTATCACTTGTTTAGCTCTACAGTCAAATCTATCGACACGACGATTGCAATTCAGCGCCAAATACAAATAAGCACTGTCGCGTTTAACCCTTTAGCTCTTGTAAAATGTGGTGTGTGTGTGTGATTTTGTAAGCGTGGGCCAATCCTAATGAGGCTGGTACATCAAGATAATTTTTTATAATGTAAAAAACACAAAATATAATTTCAAAAGTACAAACATCAAGCTAATTACAACCGGCAAAAAAAGAAAAAAAAGAAACACCAACAAGAAAATGAACGATGCGCAGTTCGGCGCCTTCGGAGTTCACGGCGGCTACAGCAGCAGCTTCACGGTCTCAAACGGCACAGAACGTTCCTCGGTAGCTTCACCAGCGTCGGGATCCCGGGGTGACAACACGAACACAGCGAGTCCACAGAAGCTTTGTAGACAACCAGGACTACGACACGACGCAGAACGTCCAACGGTAGCTTCACTAGCGTTAAGGTCGACATACTGCTGTGCTGAGGTTAATTTTAGGGGACACGCTGCATTTACGATAAAAAATAGCGATTAAAACTTAAAAGAGTAGCCTAGCTGAATTCTGTGCACTATAAATATTATGCACAAGTCTGCAGACATTAGGAAAGACTAATTCTTCCAAAGAAAAAAAGAAGCGAACTTACCAGAATGATACAACGACAGCCAGTGGACGACTTTCTGGTCGTAACTTAGTTGCTCCCTTTTATTCGGTTGATGGTGCCAGCCGCTGCAGCAAGTCACAGATCAGCGTCAGCGGACGCGCAAGCATCTCTGCAGCACTGCATCGCAGCACGTTGGTGACATTTGACACCTGACGATAATGCTATTATTCACTTCAGTTAGGCCTATGTAGTTAAACTGAAATCTCCAAACAACATCGAAAACTGGCCTATTTATCTGCCTTTACAGCTTAGCGCCGCCTACCGTTTTTGTGTTTTCGGACTCCATGACGTTATTGCAATAAGCTTGGTCTTGAGCAATTACTTTTGAAATAACCAAACTTGTATATTTATTATATATTTATTATGAAATCGTACAGGAAGTACACAAAAATAACAGCAAAAATGTCACATCGTACACAAAGAAGAATTTAAATACTCAGCATCAAAACACAACACCTCTTCTAAGTAATATGTTGTGCAAGTGTTTCAGCAGTTTTCGTCGTTGCAACCTTCTCTTAAATGACACGACTTGCTCAACGATTATTGTCAATATCCGCTGCCACCTGTTTTGGCATCACAGCACTTACTACGTTGTTACCATTACATTATTATTACTTAGTCATTAAAATAAACTGCGATCTTGCAAGTCAATGACGTTATACATAAAAATCTCCAACTTTAACGTAATCTTATAACGAAAATCTTCAACATATCGACGCAAAATTGCTACAATCTAGCTTGTGTAACGATGGGTGCGGTCTTGCATATGTGACCGACGTCAGGCGGACAGTCGAAATACAAACTGTTAAGCGTCGGAAGTAATCAACAACTGGCAAGTTTATTAGATGACTTTTAGGTCATAGCAAATATCGCAATGAGGTCAGACGAATCGTCGACATTGAGTGGCGACTAACGCGACCAGCACAGCTCGCGTAATGTCGTTGTCCGATTTATGCGTCAACTTACCGTTCGGTCACGTCCAATAAGCCGAACGGAATCGGCCACCCAGCCTAAAGCCAGTCATCGGCTGGCGTATACACCTTAATAATATCCACCGGAAAACGTTCGACCCGTTCGAGTATCGGTCGCGCCTAGCTGAACTCACATACGGACCGTTATTGACAATTACGTGCGCGTCATCAACGCAGAACAGGATTATTATTGAAGAACAGTCGGGCGGATATTTGTCCGGGTTCAGTCGATTTGGCCGTAAATAAATGTCAGTGAAAATGTGAAAAATTGTGAAATTGTTATATTTCAGATCCGCGTTTGATTGTCAATTTGCACACGGTTACAATTTTATTGCATGTCACAATTTACAGGTGAGACTAATTTCGTTTTCTTCAGTTTCTAGTTCCATTAACACATTTCTTAATTTAGAATTATACACAGCAATCCGCCAGCTCTTGAGTACGGTAAATTGTTGCAGATTTAAGTTTTTAATGTCAATGGTTTATCAGATTGCGGTCATTAACTTCGTCATTCCATCACTTCAAGGGTCACACTCGCCTGCTTATCGTCAACGTTTTCGTGAACAGACACATCGAAAACATTACAATAAATTTTCAGCGAAAATGAGTTTTCCGCAGACGAAGAAATAGTGGTGCACGCATGCAGCCTATACTAAAGGAATCTCCGATAAGTAATTTGAGCAAAGCTCATAAGACGCGCGACAGCCTTAGCAGTTGCTGTTTGCAGGTTGTCCAGGTCTATCTAAAGCCATGTCGGCGCAATTCACTTATGAAATCCGCACCACAGCCGAAAATTGCAAGAAAGCACTAAAACCCCCTATTTTGGAAGTCTAAAGGCATTCAAGGTCATCGTTGTTAACACCGTTTAAAAGCTCGTCACCAGTGCTTGTTATGATATGCAGTATGTCTGCGTCTGCATTAAAAAGCTATAAACGGCCTTTAACCTATGAACCTATATTTTACTTTTTGCATATTCCAGTTCAAAATAAAACTGAAAGTAGTCTATGGAAATGACATTGCGACTGCCCTTAAAAACCTAACGATAACATCATTCTGTCCCAACAGCTGGACTCGCCGTTGCTTTCAACGATGCCGCATTGCCGCCTAGAAATAATTGTTTTAGCTTGCAAAACAAAGCAAAAAATAAAAGTGGCATCATTGTTGTAGCTCGCAGCTGTAGTAGCCTAAGTGATAAACGATTTTGTTGGGCGAACATAATTACATAACCAGAAAAATGCCAGTACGATAGCGACATGGACTATGAAAAGAAAAAAAGTAACTGAGGTAAATTAAAACAGTAAAAAGAAAACCAGTCTACGGTGGCTAACGATGGTTTGTAATGTCCAAGCCGTTGTGATCGTTGTCCCGGTCACTATATGGGCTAACACTACTTCCTAGCTTTTGTTTTGCTGCCTATTAGCAATAGCAGAGCGTGCAGTTGATTATGTGCGAGTGGCAGAGAGCGCCGAGACAACTAAGACAACTGATAGTTTGTGTCGAGGATTGCAAAGCGATCAGCCAACCGGAAGTACTTGGGTGCTGGTGGAACGCCGATAGAACGAACAGCGTTCTCAAAGTTACGACGTACGCAACGCGGCTATGCATGCAACGCCGATAAAAGTGATTTACACGTGAATGCAGTAATTTTTGTTGCGCTCATTCGGTCAAGGCGGCGTTTCTGAGAGGCTGCAAGCGTTCTGCGAGCTCCGAGCAAAAAATGACTGTCAGGCTGCATGTAGTCGTAGTACCGGTAACAACTTTCTGCCATCAGTACTGAGTCGTCCTTCGCTGATGCCTTGATGTTAAAATGTGAGTAACCTGGCGCTGATATTAAAATATATAGCGTATATAGGCTAGTATTGTTAAGCCTAGTCATGCATGGCGTTGGCAATTGATTTTCCTGAAGGTTGCGTATTGCAATTAATGCTTCGTTATGTGTGTGCATGCCTGAGCTGTTTTTTTTAGTTTTATTGTTCAAATGCTCTGTGTGAGTTAGTCTAGAATCGCATTACAGCATATTGGTATATAATTAGATTACAGTTACACTAATGCTTAATTGGAACTGTCTTTTGGTAAACGCAGCCCTTGTGCTCAAGCTCTAAACGTTGAATGTAGGCTATATCCAGCTTGATTAAGGTTTCATACACGCATGATGTAACTAGTCTTAAGGTTCGTTCTCACTGCGTGCGTTCAGCTAAACGCGGAGACCATCTCAGTTCAATTGGTTATGTATCCGCTCTTCTAGGGTGAGGTAGGGCTTAATTGAACAGTCACTTGAGACGGTCCCCGCGTTTAGCGCGCGTTAACGCGCGCAGTGAGAACGCATCTTTAAAGACTCGCGGAGCTCAATGATTTTTTGTAGGCTCCTTACGCCTACAACTACAAGGCACGAGACCAATACAAATCGTTGAATTTCGCTATATACACGAACAATGCGACAGTTTTAAATGCATAGGCCTAGCTGCCGGTAGTCCGAGCGGCTAAAGGCAAACAAATAGCATACAGGTGAGGTGGTGTACAGTAAATTGGGCCGGATGTAATAGTTACCAGCGGTACTTAGCCGATTTAGCGTCCCGCCGTCAGCATCGACATCTCCATTGGCTCCTATAAACGAACCTTATTCTCAGGCAATGTGTCTGTGGCTGTCTGCGTCTCGGCGTCTGCTGGCTGTCCGCAGTCGGTTAGCAGGACAGCTATGGCTAGCAGCTGTCGCTAGCAGTCGCCAGCCACGTCGCATACTGTCTTGTCTGTCTGTTTGTTATCAATTGGTGCGTACTAGATACCACACTGCTGAAGTGGGTAAGTAAGTACGCAGTACGAGCTTATACCACTCCAGGCAGTGCTGTATCGTACTTAAACACGTTTAGATAGCATCCATCACGCCGTCGTTTGCTTTATGACGAACGACTGCAGCCGAAAGTCATACAATAGTAGTGCAAGCTGAGTGCGGTTTAGTGTGTAATAGCGGCACAAACTATCACGAAATCTTCAGAAACTGATAGCCCTAGAAAACCGCCATTATGTACACTATCGATATAAACGAAGGTATAATATAATATCGGCGATAACTGTAACCCACCCGTACTTCTGGCACTATAAAACAGCATTAATCGGCAGATGAGTGGTGGGAAACAGACTAACGGTAGCGGCGGAGCTGAGCCGTGGGGAGCCAGAACCCTCCCAACTTTTCCTTTTTTGAGGGGGAAATAAGCCCCAAGAATTTGCCGTAGACTAGTTTAGCAGTCGTAGCACACATAAAGTCCGTTGAGCGGTCCGTGGGCATTAACTGAATTGATAGCGTACTGCAGTTCGTGTGGTTTTTAGTTGTCACTGTTATTTACTACAAATGCGGCTTATTCGTGTCGTGAACACGTGTTGGGCGCTTTGGCTTTTTAGTTGACAAACAGCTTCGGCGAACCGCTGCATGGGTCTTTGTTACATCCATGTTCTGCAATCTACTGCTAACTGGCATTTTCTTGCATGTTTAGCACCGTCGATTCTTTCAGAGTGGTCTTATTTCGCCAAATCCCAAACCTTAACTCTAACCCTAACCGTAAGCACAGGCAAATGGTCCGTTTACATGTCGCCTTAGACTCAAGAACAAAAAAAAACTTATGCAGAAGGAGAAGAAGCTAACTGCAGCATCCGTTGACAAGTTCGACGACGAAATTAATGTTAACATACAACATTAAGTCACTGTGTCACATAGGCTACTGAGGTGCTAAACAGACGGCACAAGTGAGAGCGATAACTAAACGGCAAGTAATGCTGATCAGTGTGAGATGGTGTCCTCTAGGACGTCAAAGAATGATGCTACGGACACCTCCATAGTGTATCTGTTGGCACCCTAGACTGTCGCGGTGGTCCCATTGTGAATCGAACTTACGCGGTTTAAATATTAGGTCCCTACAGCACGCGTTGTCGGCGTCGCACGAAGAACCGTTGTACTGTACAGGGTGCAGCAAAAAAGTAACCCCCTAAAGTTTTTCGCTGTTTGTTCAGCAACCGTTTAGCATTTTAATATGAAATTCTACAGATTTATTTCTTGAATTGTTCTACGGCTAAGTGCCAAGTAAAATTTGATTCCATTGAAAAATGACGAAGTTATAGATTTTTTAACGTGACCGCTTACCGATTTTTCAGCGTTAAAAATGTTCAAGCTACACCAGTTCAATAAAATCGTTGAAACAAGTCGAACAACACAGTTAACTAATAATCAGATGCCAGAATTCCGTTGTCACTGTGAATGTTCGAAGTGTCCACCGGCAGCTCCAAGCTCCAACACAAGCCTCCAGTCGCTTAATTTGAGAAGTCTTTCACAGCCTTGTCGATCGGTCCTTGTGGTAGGTTGCACCAGATATCCTGAAGCGCTTCTTTGAGTTCGGCGATTGTTTTCGGCTTTTGTTTTAAGCTTGCAGTAAGCCTCCAACATTGCACCCTAAACCTGATTGTTGATTGAGTTGATACTGGGCGAATTTGAAGGCCACTGGTCTTTTGTGATGAAATCTGGACAGCTGGCGCGCAGCCAGTTCTGTGCGCTGCGCGCTGTGTGTGCTGACACGCCGTCCTGCTGGAAGATGAACCCGGTGGGCAGCCGGCGATTGCTTTAAAAGAACGATAACCTAGTGATAATTTATAAACAAAATAAATTACTGTTTGTAAAACCTCACTGTGACGGCATCGGCAGTAACGTGGTAACCGGTTTTTAAAAATTAAATTGCATTTTTCGCTTAAACATTTTTAATGCCGAAAAATCGGTAGGCGGTTATGTTCACAAGTTTATAATTTCGTCGTTTTTTTAACGGAATCATACTTCACTCGGCAGTTAGATGTAGAGCGTTTCTGTGAATAAATCTATAAAATTTCAAATTAAAATTTCAAAAGTTTGCCGAGAAAACAGCGAAAAACTGTAGGGGACTACTTTTTGTCGCACCCTGTATATCTTGAACGTAATCCGCGATATGGAGATTATGCTTGTTTTGTATTCTGTATATTTATAAATGTTAATGCGACTTTTTACTTTGAAACATGTGTTGATTGACTTCTTAGTTTTTTCGTACAACTCCAGAGGCGACAGGAGTTTTCGAGTGCATTCGGTTTACGAAAACTAGTTTGAAACTGGTAATGTTGTCGCTTTTGTACGGTCCATATAATTATATCTTATTTGTTGAATGTATATTTACGCCTGTCGCCTCCGAAGTTGTAAGCTTTTCGTTGAATTGAAAACAAGTCGTGCGGGATACAGACCGTTCTTAGCCGCAACAGCAACTGTCACCACTGATCCCTTTTCAGGCTTGCCGTGGATATGGATATCAATGGATATATCCATGGATATATCTATGTGTGGATATTAGACTTTAGCCATCTTGTGGATATATCCATGAATATTATGTTGTCGCACCTCCTAATTAAACTGAATACTTATATGCTTTGTCTCTACAATATTTCCTTGTTTGTCGTTCTTACTCTTCATTTTCTCTTTTATTTATGCTGTTTAGCAAATGAATAATTACCAATGACATCAACACGTCATTATTTAGTTAGCCTGAGTTAATTAATTAGCACTACAGCACTATCAAGTCATAATTTTCAGTGTTTTAGTGCTGTTGGTTCAGCAAAATATTTGTCCGTTTGTGAGTTTATTTTTATTTTTGTTATCAATTGGTAAGAAAATTACACAAGAAATTTGAGCAAAGCTCACGAGACGCGCGAAAGCCTATAGCAGTTCCTGTTTGCAAATAATCTTAGTCTATCTC
>Ga0209454_1003195_pt1 | contig 11591 bp, 6 predicted proteins | sample WorMetHERISLAND1_2_FD_187400 | JGI IMG/M metagenome (GOLD analysis project Ga0209454, IMG submission 187400) | Marine gutless worms symbiont microbial communities from Max Planck institute for Marine Microbiology, Germany - Olavius geniculatus... | ecosystem: Host-associated > Annelida >...
ATGCTGGGCGCCGATATCACTGTCAAAGTTATCATAAAATTCTGCACTTTCAGGAAAATGGATAAAATGTATATGTTAATTTTGGTGACCATGGACCTTTAACGTTGTGATTGTCTGTCAGTGTTAAGCTATTTCCGTCTGTCTTTTTTATCTCTCTGTGTGTATAGGTGTGTACGTGTCTGTCTGTCTGTCTGTTTTTGTCATTGTATTACGCCTGTAATCTAGTGTTTACTTGTAGCTGTGTCAGCTTTAGAGGGTGCTGTCATCCCCCTGTACATGTATATGGATGAATGTATTGTCTCATTTTTTATGCGGCCATTCCTATGAATAATGGACGTTTTGCTCCTTTGACGTATCCTCCCCAAGACGTTTCGCCACTAGCCTGGTCGTTTCACTTTCAAGATGTTTTGCCTTCTGGTCGTTTTGCCCTTTAAAAGTTATGGATGACGACGAAGATGGACGGATGGAGAAAACAACGTCTGGGCTAGGAGTGAAACGTCCTGTGAATGAAACGTTGTGTTAACGTCACTATGGGCTGCAGTATGGGTTTTGTCTGTCATCTGTCTGTTTCTTCATCTTGTGCTCAAAAAATATAGATAAACCAGAATTAATCTGATCATTCCTCGGAAGTAGAGAGTATAACGAAAGGGTTGCATTTGCAGTTTTAGGCGGACGGGCGCATGTTACTTGTTAGAACGATGTTGTATGTAACTCAGCATATGACAGTGTACTACGTAGATTACTTGCTCAATTCTGTATTCAGTTGATAGTCTGCATGTTGTCTGTCAATGTTGTGTCTTTACCGTTGGTGCCAACTTCATGGCTCTGTTCTACTCAGAACTTCAGCAAAAGTAACCTAAATGTGTTGCTGCAGCTTTACTGCCATTTAAAATAGTGGCACGCAAGCTTCATCAGCCACAGTCCACAATCTGCCACACAACGTGTGGTCCTGAAGTTGCTTGGGGCCAGCCAGACCAGTGCAAAATGCTGTTATCTTTAATGACAAATAACGGCAGAGTATGCTATGTGTTAAGCGTAAAGTTCTTCCCAAGCAATAAAGCCCATAGCATGGCGCTGATCTCCATTTTCTTAGCCTTCAGCCAGACACCAGTTTGCACTGCAAGACACTGCGTGGTGTGCCTGTTTACATGCCAGTTTTTTTGCTGGTATTCATTGCACCTTCCCACAGAGGGATGGCCAGGCTGAGTTGATCTGGGTGGCTGGTTACATACTCAGATGGTTTACCTGCCTGCAGATGGTCACCCATCCAAGTACTAATCGGGCCCAACATTGATTAACTTCATTGACGTTACCGACTAAGCCTTTTATATGACATGTTATATGACGTGTCTCAAAAAACTGGACCCATCTTTGTACTACTCCAACTACCCTGATTATCAGCAAATCATTATCTAAGCAGCATTTAGTAGCATTATTGTTACTTTGTCAGAAATATTAAGAACAGAGTACCAGCTGAGGTTTTCCTATGGCACCCACAGTAACTCAGAGCCTCGTACGTGTGATCCTATCTGCGGTTGGAGGAATCTTTTGCTAATCTGGCAACGTTGATAATTCTGTTTTTGTTGATTGATTCTATGGCTGCAAACAGCCGATAATAATTCTGTGTTATTAGTTTGTCCCTATAGATTCTTAGTAATCACTGTTAACAGTAAATAACTTTATGTTGCATTGTGGGTTATTACTTTATTGTTTACGCACTGTGCATAATTACCTTCGGTTTGATGGTTATTTTCAAATCTGTTGATTTCCGTGCAAGGTAACTGAAAAAGTAAGTAATGGATTTCAATGAGATTTCATGGAGGGGTTGGGCATGGCCGAAGCAGAAGTTATTAAACTTTTTCTAGTGATTGAGATTCTTCAGTGCATTCTTGATCATCCACAGTTCTTTACTGTTAGCAGATGAGACGCCAGCAGGGCCGGATTAAGCCTGATTGGGCCCTATTTGGCAATAATGTGGGCTGTTACATAATTTCCTGTTTAGGAAATGGATAAGTAAATAGCATACAGCATGCAGAACCGCCCCCCCCTACAGACCAGAGGATGTCCTGTTACACTAAGTAAATGAACTTTTGCATGTCGCAACATGCCACAAAGACTGTCAAAGAGGCCCCTCTATTTTAAAAATGTTCCACTGTTTTTTGACATTTTCTGGTCCACTGGGGCCCATTTTTGTTGGATCTCTGTTCGACTAAACATGCCTGAATCTGCCTCCGTTCCCCAGGTGGCAGCACATTTTGGTGGAGGTCTGAGAGCCGTGGTTGCTTCTAGTTATACACGTTGTGAAGATTGCCTATGCACTAATAGATGCTCATTATTTTTATCGCATGTATGGGCAGTGTATGTGTCTGTAGCTTAGGTACATTTCTATGTGTGACGCCGCCTTTTGTATTAACATTCGTAATAATAATACTTGTGGTAATACTAATGTTGATACTCGTGCAACTGCGTGTTGGTGTTTGTTTGCTTGTCGTTGGAATGCACAGTAAACCTCTTATCATCTCGTCTCATGACGTTATGTTGTTGTTATACTTCCTACTCTACAACTTTTTTAGAGACAGCAAAATCGCTCAGTAAATTAAAATGCATTCACACGAAGCTGTTCTTTATACTGTACACTTGATCTTTGCCATATTGTCGGCCTGCGGCCTCCGTTTTCGGCCCTTTGGCCTCAACTCGGCCTGCGGCCTCGATACACAGCGCTCGCTGCAGCGTAGCCGCTACCTATAATGATGCTGATGATGCGTCACCATGGTGACGACGTCTATAATTTTATGACGTCACAGCCAATGGCAGTCCAAACTGAAACATCCCTATTTTATAGAATAGATACAGCAGGGTTCTGAATAGCGGGCGTTTGGGCGTAAATACGTTCGCCCAAATTTTAAGACATGGACGTCGTGACGTCCAAATCAAACTGTCTCTTATTATGTCTATGTGCCTATAAATATGTGTGCAATAGATAACTCAAATCCGGAAAATGCGTCCTTCGTTTTGCATAGGGCTAGAATTGAGCGTTGCTTGTTTTTAAAACCATGGCCTAGTGACGCATGTAGTAAGCAGGCTTATATAATTATTATTTTGCATTGTCATTTTTGCTTGACTTTTCTTGTAAGCTTACTGCATGACTTCCAGATTTTGTACACTGACGTCCAGATTTTTTAGCTTTGAGGTCACGACGTCTTGAGAGCCCTGGTATACAGTCAACACACAGTTAATGATAAATATACGAAATGATAATCACAGCGTTTCTATTATCATACGAAACCAATTTAACACAAAAGTCGTCCTACAGCTAATATAAGAATTTCAAACATTGCTCAAAGAATGTGCCGATCCAGCACCAGTTGTTCAGTTGTGCTCGACAGTGACTCTCTCGGTATTTCCCGATGACCAAAAATAAAAAATTCCAAACTGGGCTACAGTAAAACATTATATTTTTGCTGCATCCCAGCCTACTGTTGCGTATTGGGGCGCGTCCTCCGTCTGGCCGATAGAGGAAGCCCTTCTGAGGTGACCGAAAGGTTGTGCCGAATAATAGGCCTACAGAATAAGGCACGGCGGACCAACAGTACCCTTTCAGCTACTTCTATGAGGTAGCATAAGAAGGTTGACCTTTCAGGCAGCTAAAGGTTGTGATTTGATATCATGCCTTGCTGTGGTTCATCGGGATCTTAGACCTACATATACCCATGGGTGATTGCTTGGTTGGTGCCTGCGTGGTTTGTGTTCTGGTCATGTAAACACTTAGCAGTTCAGGACTACGGTTTTCCTGTCGGGCTTTGCCCCCTTTGGCTCTGGCGTGCGGTGGGGCTGCCGTCACTGTCTAAGAAAATTAGCTGTGAATTTCACGGTTGGCTTGGCATTTTTTGCAGCTGAATTGGTTGACTGAAAATGCCCGACATGAAATTGACGGGCATGATACATAGGTCTATCATTTGAAAATAAAGTATAAAAATATATATGACAACTTTCAACATTCTGTTGGGCTGTTTGCACGCTTAAAAATATGAAACAGTGTGGCAAGTTATTTATACGACGTACTTTTTTTACGTGTACAGGTTTACGATTCGTTTCCAAAAAATCATCGTCTTTATGATAAGCGAACAGAGTTTAGGTCTAATTATTGGCGTGGATATTACGTCGCACAACGAACTTGATTTTTTAAAAAATTACTAAACATCATTCTACTCACCTACATACTCTGCTGATGTGTGCGTTTTTCTTCTGACTTGGACAACGATGAAAGGCACAACGATCATCGTTACAGAATCGAATCGTTTTGACTTCACACATCCGGTTAATTACGTCAATTGAGCCTTGATCTTGAACGTTCTTTATATTGGAGAAGAAAACGGCTACAGAGAAGCAATGCAACAGACAGACAGACAGACAGACATATCGTAGCAACTAGCAAGTGGCCAGACCTTTAAGCTTACAGTTTAACGGTTGGCCCATCAAGAAGCCCAGCTGACGTTGTAGCCGACCGTACTGGTTGTCAGTGACCTTCAAGGTCATCCAAGGGTTATGATTTTTATTTCATCTGAAAGGACGTATGCCATTTTCTGTTAGTGATTAATAGTAACTGTGGCCCAATCTCTCGCCGTTTCCAAGATAAGTTTATGACCAGTTTTCCATTAAATTTCCTACCCCTCCATTCAACCCCCAATTTGAAAATGTTCCCCTTGCACTAGATCGCTGGAATTTTGCATGTTTGGGTTTATGGCACGTGGCTAATTAATCGTGTAAAAGTTTTCTTTTACGACCTAACACTTAGCCACAATACATCCGTCACAAACGACTACGGACGGACGGACGGACGGACGACAACCATGCCAATAGCTCGACCGTTACTTAAGTACGGTCGGCTAAAAGGTAGGCCTATCATATGGCCTACTTGACTGAAGTAAGCTTACCTATTCGGCCTGACTGGCAGTTACCGGCATATGGGACAACGGTGATTTAGTGCACTGCATCGCACTTGCCAGGAATACCGTGCATGTGTGACGTCATTCGTTGCTGTGGCAACCGTAAACGTTTGAGTCAGCGAGCGTGGACTAGGGCTGTAAGCTGCCTACGTAGTGCTCTCCGAGTAATTTATCAATCGAATACTCGACGAGTATCGTAACGAGTTCAGTTTGGTTTAATTAATATTAAGCAGTTGAGTATACCGCAATAATGATCCGATAGTACATGAGGTTATGCATGTTGTCTTAATTAGGTCTATTATATTCCAATTAAGGCGATGTATTTTTAACTGCTAGCCTTGCGTTTTGAAATCGTGTTGGTTAATTGATGTAGGCATAGAAGAAAGTGTTAGTCGTTTGCTAAAACACTTACGAAGTAGGCCTATATACAACGTGGGCCATAAAAACGTGCCACTTTACTTTTATCTATATCTTCGCCAATTATTAACAAATTTTCAAAATTACTTCACTGGCATACTCTGCAGACAATTTGCAATAATGTGATTGTCATATATTCTACCACACGGTAAACGCATTTCTACACTACTTTATTAAATATAAATGTAAGCAAAAACTAACGATAATAACAAAAATTTAGGTAAATAAAAACGCTTCAGACCAACATTGCGATAAATGACTCGTATGACACACAGTCTAGTGTTATACAGACCATTCACTGCAATGTTGCTCTGAAGTGTTTTTTCAATTGTACCAAAATGTTTGTTTGTTATTATTGTTATGTGTGCATATTTCATCGATATTTCACAAGGTAGTGTAAAGACGCATTTACGGTGTGGTGGGATCTATAATAATCGCATTATCGCAAATTGTCTGCAGAGTGTGTCTGTGAAAGAAATTTAAAAATCGGTCAATAACTGGCACGTTTTTAGACCCACCCTGTATTTAGGAGCTTCGTGCCTTAAAGTCAACCAAATAGCCAGAAAGCAAAAACGTAACAGATTTAGATTTTTTGGAATACGTTTTTACGCGCAGCAGCATATAGTACTAAGCGCATATAGGCCTACTATAGCTATCATAATTCTGACCGCGCGTCCGTCTGTCTGTCACATCCAGATAGGTACCGAACCAAGCCCATATGCGATAAACTCTGGGTTTTTACTGCACGATAGCGTAGAATCTGTCGTTGCTTGCAAACAATTTTTTGCCGCCGGATTAAAAGATTTCATTTCCGTCGAGCTTGAGGCGTAAAAGAATGTAGTCCTTTTGTCCTAACTGCTAATGATTTCCATACGACTTAACGTTACATCACAGGCGCGTGCAGCGTAGCGCAGAAATATTAATAAGTTACGTTTAAGTTTTTTTTATATTTAACCAGAATCCAGGATTCCTTCCGGATCACCCCCCAAAATTGACTCACTTGTAGTTTTTGCCATTGCTGACATTCCCTGAAAATTTCAGAAAGATCCGTCCATAACTTTTGGAGCTATCTTGCTGACACACAGACAGACAGACAAATAAACTCTGGCAAAAACATAACCTCCTTGGCGGAGGTAATAATGTGTATCTTAATTTCTGATCGCTGGGCTCCTCCATAGTCTTTATTGCTCGGCACATAGGCGCTATACCGCAGACGATGAATGTTTGCCAGAATTAGCTGTGTAGTGTTGGTGGTTCCATGGGAACGAGCATTAGGCCACGGTACACTATAATGTCCTTGTGTCACGCAATGTCTTAGTACGGCCAAGATTCAGCACTGGACTTTCAGAAAATGAAATTCAGACCGCACGCTTTATTGGCTTATAATTATAGTACTTGCGAAATATCGTGATTCGCAACTGGCGTCAGGAAGAAAACAAAATCTCTGAACGACATTTATAACAGGCAAAGATACTATCGACTTCGTGACATTCCAGAGTATTTCCAGGATCGTCGTCTAACTGAAGTGCGTATAACTGTGAATTGCTTCTAGCGTATCAATTAGAAGCATGACGCATACATGTACGTTTAAACATGTTTGTAAATTGTGCGTACATTAGCCATCTACACCAGAAGCATATCGAATGAATTTTTCGGTACATGCACTTCAAAATATCAGAATAGGTATAAACGTTTTATGGACTGGATGATTACTGAACTTATTTTACACGGTGTTTCATAAAAGACCCCTTTTTTCTTTCTTTTATACCTCACTTAGATGATGATCAATTTACAGGAATTTTTTTTTACCATTTGTAGTTTAAAAAATGCTAATTTAAAATATTTCAACAAAATATGGCTGCTAAAAATATATCATGTAGGCCTACGCGTAAGACGAAAAACGATTATGAAAAGCTAAACAGAAATAAAACGATTCAATTAACTACAAACTTGATTGCTGCAAAGACTCGTCACTGTATTGGCAAAAAGGCACGAATCCAGACAAGGAGGTAATCACAACAAGAAATTTGAGCTAATGCTCACGAGACGCGCGAAAGCCTATAGCAGTTCCGGTTCAGTAGTTTAGCTGAAAATTGGGGTGTTCACGCTAAGTTGATATACAAATACCAAATTCTCTATCTAGATCGCATAACGATTGTTCCGTGGCGCCACCTTGTGAATGATATAGACTTGGTGCAAAACTTCGTGGCGATCAGCCGATGGAGCTCCGAGATCCGTGGCGAAAAAAAGAAAACGTCGGAGTAAAACTAAAACATAAGTCCGCCAATGAAAACTACCGTTTCCGGGCGGACTAATAAATTTAACTTCAGGGGTTTTTGCCTTTATACGGTTAGTTATATTTTCGCACGTCCGTGCTCCCTATTATGAACGTGAGCGTTTCGGTTTTTACGCGTGAAAGCAGCTAGGTAGCGCGTCTTAGTCGTCACAATTCTGTTCGTCCGTCCGTATTCGTTTGTCCGTTTGTCTGTCTGTCACACGGGCGGATCAGTCGAAATCGGTGCAAGATAGGATCACCAAATCTTTATCGTCGGCTGCTTGGAGGACTCTAGTTTTAGAAACCGTAAAGCTTTTCTATAAATTCAAATGGGTCACCCTGAACGAGGGCGCTAAATAAAAGGGGGTAGGAAAAATTTGCGATTTTCAGCCAATAAGTCGCTGTTTCTCAGTAACGGTGCGAGATAGGGCTTAGGTTACTATTAATCACTAATAGGAAGTCGTACACTGGCTCTCGATTGCCACCGAATTCAATGACCTTGGATGACCTTGAACGCCAAAATAGGGGTTTTATGGATTTTTGGCGATTTCGGGCTGCGAAACACATTTCAAGAGCGAATTGCGCCGAAATCAATAACTGAGATAGACATGAACAAGCTGCGTAAGAAATTTTCAGCAGTGAACGTAGATTTCGATGGTCCAAGTCTCGATTTTCTAGGTTCAAGGAAACCTGCGCACGAGGGCATCAAACAGCGGTACCCCCGTAAGAATCGTTATTTTACCGTTGTTGGTCAGTCTTTCGTGAAAACGGTGGCAAATAGGCATGGGCATGCTGCCTATCATAACAAGCACAAGTGACGAGATTTTCAGTCGTATCAACATCAATGACTTTGAAAGACCCTGAACTTCCAAAATAGAGGGGTTTTATTGATTTTTGCGATCTTCGGCTTCAGCGCACACTTTAAGAATGAACTGTAATGAAATGCCTGGATATAGGCTGACAGTTTGCCAACAGGAACTGCTATAGGCTTTCGTGCGTCTTGTGAGCATTAGCTCAGATTTTTTGTTTTTATGAACTGATCTTCAATTAGTTTATGTTTGTATGCTGTTACTCAGGATGAAAGCACCCTGTCGGCTTCTGGAGTCATTTCTTATACCAACGTTTTTGCTATGTCATATCGGTGAGTCTATACTATTTTAAACGCGCTGTATTGGCCTACTATCTAGTTTGTTTTCGGGCCGACCGTTAACCCATCATACTGCATAGCGTCCAAATAAAGGACATTTACTTTGAGGCTACATCACAAAATAAGTTATGCAGTAGGCCTAAAGGGTTAAGCTTAGCTAAGGCCTATATGCCTAAGCTTAACGGTTTGCCCTATGTCACCGCCTAGCTGTAGGTCTGTCGCATGTCTGCCACGCATGTATTGTGGCTTAGCGGTAGGTCTTACCGGAAAACTTTTTACACGAATAAATTATTAGCTCTGTGTCATAAACCTAGGCATGCAAAATTTCAACGATCCAGTGCAAAGAAAACACTTTTAGTTTTGGGGTTGAACGGACGTGGCAATAAAATGTGGTTTTTCAATCGATAACTGACCGTCTCTCAGAAATGGTAAGAGAAAAGGCCAAGGTTGCTAATCATTAATAGGAAGTCGCACAAGCCCTTTTTCATGACACGAAAATCTATAACCTTGACTCTACTATGCCAATCATGCGTCATTGTGGCCAAATGGTAAGTCGTAAGGGTCAGCGATAGTACCATTGGATAGGGCTATGACGACTTCAGGCCTAACCATGTCTTTATGGGCAGCTGTTTGGCAGCGATATTTTTTAACGCAAAGGTTCAAGATATAAGTCGCTGTATCTCAGAAACCGGAAACGGACAATCGCCCACATGGACACCCGTCTGCACGGACATTCGCCCTAATGGGCATCCCCCCGCACGGGCAATTGCCCGTATAAACTATGGCTTGCTACCGCCGGGGAGGACGCAGAATAGGACAATAGCCCGTACAGACACACCAACGCATTGCTTGCGTTTTGCATTGTGAATTTAACTCAGTAGTTTTTATAGCTTATGTTTTTATAAAAGTTTTAAAAAACATGTTTTTATGTTTTTTCATGCTTTTTATTTTTATGTTTTTTTTTATTTTAAAAAACTGTTTTTGTGCTTTTTAATGTCGCTTTTTTGTTCTTGTCAAAACATAAACGTACAAAATTACAAATATGATTTATTTCTCATGGGCAAATTGCATTTAGCTGTTTTTGATTTTGTCTTGTTTTTGTTTTTATTCAGTACATTTCGTTTTTTTCGTTTTTAGCCTACAAATGGTAGGTTTTTGTTTTTAATTATCTGAGTTAGATATTCTTGGTGTGTATAATGGCGAAAAAAGTAGCGATTGGAAACATCTGCAGTTTAGTGTTTTTTATCCATGTTTTTATAGTGTTTTTTAATAAAAGTTTTTTAAAAACATGTTTTTATGTTTTTTTTATTTGCAAATCAATGTTTTTAACATCTATGATAAGAAATCGCAAAAACCCTCTTATGCAGGTGACACGAAAGTCATTGATCTTGGATGATATTGATGGGTTATTACTAACGCGTTAACGCGTTAAAAATTAACACGACGTCGTGTTGAAACAAGAAGGCTTGAAGAAGCCCAGCTGTCGCTAAAATAGTCGACCGTACTGGTTGTCAGCGACTTTCAAGGTCATTTAAGGTCGATGATTTTCATTTTATTTGAAAGCAATATGACTTCCTATCAATGACCAATAGCAAGCCTTATCTCGCACCGTTTAGCCGCAATAGCGCGTAACGGCCTTCGAGGTCATCCAAGGTCAATGATTTCTATCTAATCTGACAGGGCGTAGGCCTATGCCAGTTCTTATTAGTGATTAATAGTAACCTTGGCATTATCTTGCATCGTTTAGCCACGGTACATCCGTGATGGACAGACGGACCGACGAACGACAACCATGACAACAGCTTGGCCGTTACTAAAGTACGTCGGCTAAAAATTACTAAATTCTGTGAAGCAGAAGTTTCAATATTATATTAAACTGCGGTTAGACCTATTTGACAACCGAATCATTCAAGTACTTAAAAATAGTTTCGTTGCCGTTCGATCATTAGACCTAGGCCTACTGTCATGGTTCTGCGACACAGCCATGAGTTCGTCAGTCATCATACCAGTCACCCTTTTGATGCAGTTCACCTACAACATCAGCAGTGTAATATAAAGATGCGTTATTAACGCGTTAACGCGTGCGTTAAAATAATTAACGCAATGCGTTAACGCGTGAAAAAAATTAACACTTTGACAGCTCTAGTTATTACGCACTATTGTGGATAAACGGTAAAGGAGGTTTGCGTTACCGTTGTATTGAGCTATAACGACGTCCTATAATAACCGTATGTCAGTCAAACGTCTATCTGCAGCCGTTTGGCCGCCATTTTGAATGTAAAGTTACCATTTCTCTTCATTTTCTTCTTACTTAATTATTTACCGTAGCTGACACGCGATGCGATTTCACTTGCTGATCTACTTTTATTACAGTCGAGCGTTTGTGCTTGAGATTTCCGGTTCAGTAATTATTTGTAAATAGTTTGTTGAAAATTTGAAAAAATGGCATTATCCAATTTTAGCCTCAACCAGCACATTGACAGTTAGGCGACGTGATGGTGCGGTACTTTACCGATTCTGGTGAAAGGGAGTCGCGACCCTTCGGTGAGGAGCCGGAGACACATCTCTATTTTAATTAGCACTTAGTTCTACACCGAGACATCCTTCATGGTTTTTACGCACTCCGCACTGCCGGCATGTCCACAACCACTACTGGTCAGGAGTCTTCAACTTGTTGAAGTTCGACCATACGCCGAAGAAGAAGAAGAAGAAGAAGAAGTGATACTTTTAATGATTTTTGCTGTTTTCGATGTGTCAGTCATTGAGCATGGATCTTATTTTCCGTCCGCACGGACGGAAAATAAGA
>Ga0209454_1003197_pt1 | contig 11589 bp, 9 predicted proteins | sample WorMetHERISLAND1_2_FD_187400 | JGI IMG/M metagenome (GOLD analysis project Ga0209454, IMG submission 187400) | Marine gutless worms symbiont microbial communities from Max Planck institute for Marine Microbiology, Germany - Olavius geniculatus... | ecosystem: Host-associated > Annelida >...
GGTCCACTAACACCAGAGATTACGCGGCTAATGTTTACCCACCCTAAGTCAATAGTGAGCGTTTTGCGTATGCTAATGCATTTGTGTGCGGGCCACGTGACTTTGCTACTGGGGGAATTTCACCCCTCAAAATTTCTCCCCCAATCGGACTTAGGGCATCGGGCGGACTCACGTTGGGCTTTGCCCCAAATTTCTAGTGTTGTTTATGTTTTACCACAAAAAACATAAACAACATTTTTTCAACGCGAGATCTCCGAGATGCGTGGGCCGACCAGCTTGAAATTTTGCACGATGGTCAGTACTAGGCCGAATTTTATAATGCTGGTCCAAAATTTTGGGGGGCACACCCCAAAAAAATTTCAGGGGCCAAAAACATGCAAAATTTGGCCCGATTTAGGACGACTTCGAAGTTCGGCGGCGAATATCTCCGAAACAGATGAAGATATTCAAAATCGGATAGTCATTCCATCTATGGCGATTTGTTCTGCGTTAGGCGAAACAAGTACGGTGAAGTTTGGTCCAGTGACCTTGGAGATTTAGATGTGAAATCGTACCCCCTTAAAGCACATTTTTCGGAAGACCGTATTTCGGCCCCTAGGGGGTGCTGTGCCCCCAAATTTTTACACGCGCTAGAGAATGACCAAGTCTTACTAGCGCACTCCATACCTGGGACAGGGCCGCCCTTACAACTTTTTTCAAAGGGGAGTCAAAAATTGGCTTAAAATGTAGCATATTAGACGAAGGATCTTTGGAGCCAAAGGGAGTAGCTTCATGAGACTTTGCCATGTGATGTGCTGCTAGATGGGGGTGATAACACTGGTACAACTTTTAGGGGGCACCGCCCCCTTAAAATTTGGGAGTGCAAAAAACGCCCAAAGTTTAGTACGTTTAATGACAACTTTCGACTTTGAGTGCAAATATCTCTGAACTGCATAGGGATATTGACAAGCGGTAAACGGCGTTATCAAACACAGTTAATTCCGCGTTGAATGGAAAAAATTGTGTGAACTTCAGTCCACTAACATCAGAGATTATGCGGCTAATGTTTACCCACTAAAATCAAATTTTTCGGAAGGCCATATTTTGGCCCCTAGGGGGTGCTGCGCCCCCAAATTTTTACACGCGCTAGAAAATGACCAAGTCTTACTAGCATACCCATCATCGGGGACGGGGGCCTCCTTTACATTTTTTTCAAAAACTGATGAAAAATTGGCTTAAAATGTAGCGTATTAGCCGCAAGAACTTTGGAGCCAGGGGGAGTAGCTTTCTTAAACTTTGCCACGTGACGTGCTGCTAGATGGGGGTAATAACATGGGTGCAACTTTTGGGGGTCACCGCCCCCTTAAAATTTGGGAGGGCAAAAAACGTCCAAAATTTAGTATGTTTTACGACAACTTTCGAGTTTGACTACAAATATCTCTAAAACGAATAGAGCTATCGACAAGCGGTAAAAAGCGTTATCAAGCACAATTAATACTGCGTTGAATAAAAAAAAATTTGGTGAACTTTGGTCCACTAACACCAGAGATTACGCGGCTAATGTTTACCCACCCTAAGTCAATAGTGAGCGTTTTGCGTATGCTAATGCATTTGTGTGCGGGCCACGTGACTTTGCTACCGGGGGAATTTCACCTTTCAAAATTTCTCCCCCAATCGGACTTAGGGCGCCAGGCGGACTCACGTTGGGCTTTGCCCCAAATTTCTAGTTTTATTTTATGTAACCGCGATTATGGTACATACCCAATTATGAACTAAACAATCAAATGTCAGAACAAATTACCAAGTATACTAGTCACGTTAACGGTTTTCAACACATCTGTAGCAATTTATTCTAACGATTTAACAAGAACAAAAAAACATGACATTAAAAAGTACAAAAACATTAACAAATAAAAAAACATAACAAAAAAATTTTGAAAAAAAATATTTTAAAAAGCATAAAAACATGTTTCAGTTGCTACCCTTCTCCGATGGTGAATTTAATCTGGTTGGCTGATGAGCAATTCTTGAAGTTCTACAGTTGCAGCCACAAAAAACGTGCAAAGCGATCGCATTTACGTGTCTGTGGCGATAGTTTGACTTTCACAAGTTCCAGCAAGACAGTGCACTAGCACACCGAGCTTGTGAGATGGTTGAGTTTTTGACTCGCGAGACACCTGACTTCAGCCTATTTTAGGAGGTCTGATGTGCTTCATTCCCAGTGTTGCTTAATGCTGACAGGATGAACATTTTTTCATCAGCGAACTAGATTTAAGTTTACCATCGAAGCAGGGAAGCAGTTGACAGCACCATTTGAAACAAGCAAGCAGGCTTGTACTGACGACACATTCTGACGTCAGTGTTACGCCACGGCTAGCAAAGAATATTTAATAAACAGCCATATTTTGTTAAATATTTTGAATTAGTATCTTTTCAGCTACCACTGCTAAAATGTCGTGTAAATTGATGATTATTTGAGTGAAACATGAAAAGAAGAAAAAGGGGTCTTTTATGAAACGCCGTGTATAGGCAGACGTCAGTGGACGTCGTGGTGTCCTGATGGGTCAACGTCGCAGTAGCGCCAGTGGAAGTGGCAGTGACCCAGTGGCCGCCCTCATGGAACATGAGAAATCGATTGGCGCCGCAGGACGACACGCAGACGCGTGCCGGACGTGGTGTGCGGTGGGTTTAATTAACGCGCGGGATCCGCCAGCCTGACTGCTGGTGCACGGGGCTGGTAATTGGATCGTTGCCTCATACAGTGCAGGATGAATCGGCTGAGTGTCGAATGCACGGATGCAGTGACAGACTGTGTCAGGGTGGACAGATAGACCGTGGGCAGGCAGTGCGTGTCGTCGTCGCCGTCGTCGTCGATGGAATTGCTTTTATTAGCACTCCTCTAGCAAATATTTGTCCACGACCGGCGACCGATCGAGTTTCCGTGGGACGCCAGTGGCAGATTCAAGGGGAAGCAAGGGGATGGGCGGCCGCCCCTTCCCTTTAGACTGAATGCATCTTAAAAATGTGAAAATTTTGCACAAAATGCATTACCCCGGATACCTCTACCCTTCTCCTCTTTATTCCAAACTTTTGGATCCGCCACTGCGGGACGCCATTCCATTGGACATTATTTCGACAGAGAGACAAAATCGTGCAAGATAACACATCATAAAGGTAGAGCAGTTAAAGTTAGGGTTTGGGGTTAGGGTTAGTCTTAGGATTAGTGGCTGTCGGAATAGCGTCCCTGGGAATAGTGACCCGAAACGCCGAGATTAGTGGATAAAACGGAAGATGATGACACATGCACTGACTAATGTACATAGCAGTTCAGTGGCATCGTGCGGCAGGGCAGGCAGGCAGTAGCAATTTTCCGACGACAGAGGAGACTATGCGTACTCAAAAGTTTCGATTTTGCCCTCAAATTTTCTCAAAATCAGGGGTTTAGGCTTTTAGCCCTAGATTTGGCATTTTTTACACATTTTTTGACAGGTAAAATATTTCCTGTCATTTTTTTTTCCGACAGCCGAAAACTTAGCAGGGGCGGAGTGGGGCATTTTATCCCCTCCTGTTCCTCACTACAGTGTACTCCTCCCCTAGCTGTCACGACGCCACTGGAGCAGATATTGCTACTAGGATGGCGGGATGTTGGTCGCTTCTGGTCGTCGTCTGTCACAATTAGCCACCAGAGATCATCAGCTCATATTGCAACAGCTGTCCCAGCATTCCTCCCGCTTCCGGCCAGGTCACGTGATTTCCGGCTGGCTTTATTTCCGACCGGGTGGTGACTGACGAATGACGTGTGATGATGTCACGTGACCTGGAGCCAGGTGCATCTTGGGATGGATTGTCTGTCAACGCCCGCAGTGCGGCTTGCCGTAATGATGATGATGCTATTGCCCGCCAGTCGCCACCTGTCTAATTACCTACCTGCCGCATGCCGCCGTAAATTGTGTTTATTGCAAGTCACGAATTTGCTCGTGGCGGTCGGTCAGTCGGTGCCCCTCGAGGCATAATGGCAAGTGAATGTTGCACCCAGGTCAACTCAGCCTGGCCATCCCTCCGTAGGTAAGTGCTGTGAGTACCAGAGAAAGCTGGGACGCAAACAGACACACCGCGCGATACACTACAGCTCCGTAATCGGGCTCACTCCGCAGTGTAAAGGCGCGTACGGAGCCACGTAACTGAACTGAACTGAACTGACCGACACGGTTTATTTTTTGACGAACTGGCCAATTGGCGAGCGAGGCGAGTTTATTGGTCATTGGCGGACGCGTACGTGCACATAGTCATGTAGTCACCGGCGCCGTTAGACAGTGTCTACTGTAATGTATTACTGTTTGCCCAGTTCATTTACGTCGCTCTGCAGTGCAGGAGCGTATAGTGTCTCGGAAAGAACTTCACGTTTATACAGGTGTATATATAAAACGAGCGCACCGAGCTGACGCCCTGTTCTCTAAGCGGTAGCTGACGAGCTCGTTGTGTGTGTGTGTGTGTGGCTGTTGTATAGTCTGGCGGCGGTGGTGGGACGTCGTGTGCTGACAGTTGTCGGTTCCTACAGCGCGTGGATGCCATCAGACCGGGCACCTGCCCACCCGAGACTCGGGCCACCGGCTACGCGGCGCTCTGCATCAAGAGCTGTGACACTGACGCCGACTGCGATCAAGGTCAGTGGAGCCTTATACCCCGTTTACACGATCAAGCAAACATCGAGCAATCATGGAGCAAACATCCAGCCAATGCATTTAAAATACACGTGCACGACGTGTGCTCTTAATTGCTCGACGTTTGCTCGATGTTTGCTTGATGATTGCTTGATCGTGTAAACGGGGTGTTAGGCACAGAGTTGCAAAAAACCAGATTTTAAAAAAGCCCAAGCTGATGGGTTTTTGGCTTTAGTGTTTTTTTGGGTTTCGGGTTTTTTTTGGGAAAGGTTAAGTGTATCGAATTTATAATTATTGATTATTATATTGAGTTCTTCGTAATGTAACAGAAAAGCGTTTTCTTCAAACGAGTTTTCACAACAATATGTTGGTCGCCGAAATGATTGTCAAAACAGTGATCGCTATTTGTGTTAATTCTGTGGTACTTATTATGACTGTGATGTGGTAGCACTGGCTGAAGGACCGCGGAGTCGACGTGGTCACGTGACTGCAGGCCGTGGAAGTCACGTGACCGATGCTTCGCAGACACACTTGCTACTCAAGTGCTGCTCCAACGGCTGCGGATGGACATGCCAGCGGCCCACACACGTCTTCGACGGTCAGCCAACACAGCATCACTCAGCAGCGGCATTGGGTGGCGCCTTTCCTCCAAATTTTGGGCTGTTGGAAAAATGTCGAAGAATGTTTTTGTTGGAAAATTTTCGTCCGGAAGTGCAAAATTCGGGGCTGAAAATTTAGAGACAGAAATGAAATTTTGAGCACCCATAATCTTCTTCTCCGTTGGAAATTCGCTGCTGTCTCCGGAACTTTGTCGGAAATCTATAGTGTTTGCTGGAAAATTGCAACTTTTTGCTTTACCTACTTTTTTAACCCACGACGCTGCTAGTACTTACTCACTTCTCAGCCAGTCTGTCAACATTATTCTAAGGGCGTCCGATAAAATAACAATAGCAACTCTTGCTCAAGATCTTATTTTTTTCTTTAATTATTTTGTTGTGCTACCAGTGATGGTGAATAAAGATTTTCATTTCAAGAGTGAATTGCGCCGAAATTCGGGCGTCATGCAAACAGAAAAACACACAAAACTCCCTTGACCTTGATCTTTGATCTATGATCTTGGTACTCAGTAAGGTTCTAAAAGTTGTTGATGTACAACGGGGTTACTAGTACAGTACTAGCTGTCTGTGCAGGAATGCCGAATGCTGCTGATATGCCCATGTTGCTGGAGCGACCACAAAACAATGGCGTGGAGCTAACATGGCGCACTCAGTCAGCAAATGTTTCCGGGCCGATTTTGTATCTAGTCAGCTCACGCTCAAACGTCGGTCGACATTTCAGTGACGTCGATATGACGTCATGGCAAGTGCTTGCGAAGGTGAGTCACTGGCTGACTTTTTTTTTACTCCCCGCGCACTACGTTTCTAACGTAGCGAAGAGGAGTACCGGGTATATGACATCAGTGTAATATAATAATATTGAGGACCGACCTCCCTTCCTGGAAGAGCCTTCCTGGAAGAACTTCAAATGGCTATATCTCGATAACGGTGCAAAATAGACGCATGGTCGCAATGGACCACCCATAGGAAGTCGCCCACCGCGAGTCGAACGGTCACGTGATCGATGACGTCACGTGACACCAAAAGGTCAAGGTCGCGACCCCATTATCTTTGGGGCGCTATATCTCCATAACGGTGCCGGATAGACGCATGCGTTGAGGTGTAACGAGACAAATGGCAACTAGCGTCATCAACCATTATTGAAATTTTTTCCCCTCAGTTGATAAAATCGGGCAATATTTTACGAACCTCAGGGAAAGAGACAATTTTCAGTAACGATCTCGACGCTGTTAGTATAATAATAGCTGGGTCTTAAATAGACGCTATGTCTCTAATGCACACCGAAAAGAACAAAAAAGCATTTTGCAGAATACATAAGAAAAAAATGCGCACAAGGAGTACATTATATTGGTCACGATCTAATAATATTTTTTGTGACTTAAGACTTTTGCTGAGTTGATTCGCTGTGCTAAAGTTTGGTTTAAGTAGCTAGCCATAAAGTGAAGTGATTTTGCTGAGTCTTTCAGTAAGCAGAAAGAAACGTCTGACTAAGTTCGAAGTTGCCGACATATTTAGACCAAAGCTTACTTGAATTCCGATCTGAGTACAGACTTTAGCGTTTATCTTCAGGTTTTGCTCTGCGAATTGACTCAGCAAAAGACTTACGGTAAGTCAGAAAGTGAAGTGTACATTGTCTCTTCAAGAACTTGTGTCAAACTGTTTGTTTATTAGCTTTGTAAATATCATTTGGTGGACTCGCACATGCAGCACAAGCGATTTCGCCTCTTCCCACATTTCTTTGAGGCGTTGTCTATCCGTCTGTCGTCTATCACATTCTTTGATCCTGCTTAAATTGTTTGATGGATTTATATGCCATTGTGGGATCCAATGACGCATTGTGTTAGATGAGGCTTTCTTTTTCCTGTGCCCTGCCCACTCAGCACAACTAACAAGTTAAGACGACCCTGATGCGTTGGCTGATTTTCTCAAGCTTGACAACGACTGACGAACGAGAGGAGCTGTGAGCTACAACGACAACAACAACAACATGGGGCTTTCTGACCCCCTGGAAAGGGAAGATTTTATGATTTTGGGGTTGAACCCCCAGCTAAAACTTTGTGGCCAAACTGTCAGCCCTATGCTTCCACCTGACAAACACAAACGAGGAGAGCCATTCTGCTTTTTGTCAAATTACTTCGGTCCTTGCTATCGTAATTGTCATAACAGTGGCGATCGTCATTTGCTATCACTCCTTATTTTGAAGTGCTTTGACACAGTTTTTCAGTTGACAGGAATAAACAGAAGTGGAAAATGAGGTGTATGTACTAACTTGTTGTGTAAATTAACAGTTTTAATTCATATTTAGTGGTATATACGTTTAAAATGTTGTGTTGCTAGACGACGCTGCCATATGCTATCGTTGATGACTTAAAGGCTGGTCACTGGTATCAGTTTCGTGTTGCTGTTGTCAACATCTATGGCAGTCGAGGCTGGTCTATACCGTCCCAGCCATTCAGGCTGTCGAAAGGTTCACTTGCATTATTTATTACTTTTTGGCATTGTTTTTTTAAATATAATAGAAAATATGTTGAAATAATGGATTCTGTCAAAACAATTTTTTAATCTCCTTTATCATCATTTACTGCAAACTAAAGCTTTAGGCACTTCAAAAAGCGCTAACTAGTGATTGCAATTCCAGTATTGATTTCTCATTCTCAATCCTAGCATTTGGCTTTAACAAAGCCGGTTGGCTTACTGTGGTCAGCTGTCTCCCACACAGTTGGTACAGTTCAGTGTAAGCTGTATCTAGTGATGTAAAATTAGCACTACAAGGTGCTCTGAGTGATCGTGTTGTTGCTGGTTTTATTTGCGGTGATGAAATTATTTTGATTTTAAAAAATTACGACTATTGCGTACAGATCCAGAAAGACCAGATCCTCCGAGTAACGTAACGGAAGGCGATACAGTGATTGAAGATGGCAAAGTAGCAGTGACAATACATTGGTTACCGCCAGTCAACTCTGATCTGCCTCTCAGTCGATATAAGGCAAGTGACAAATATGGTAAAACTTTGAATAGTACAGGGGGCCGGACATCAAGGTAACTCTTGTACTAGTAAAAGCTGGGGGCTGGTACTGCAAACTTATTTTGTAAAATTACGTTTTTATATTACAACTTCTATGGCAGTGCTAATCACTACAGTTGAGTGATTTTAGATATAGAAGACATTAGCATAAGACCTAATTGGGTAATGTCTGGGAGAATGTAGAAAGTTTTGGTCTTTTGTGAGGAGACGCTAAGATCGGGAATAAATGGGGGAATAATGTATACTGGGCAGTCAGCTAACACAGATTTATTTAGAAAATGGTGGTTGAAATGGAACATTTTGTATAATTCAGTTTATGTTGCAGTGTTCAAGTGATTGTTGCTGCTTTTTTGCTGCTTGCATTTGAGTGTACGTTCTGTAAACTTTACTAATATGTTTTGCCATTTGTTGTCTGGTGCACTGCACGTTGCTAGTAGTTTTTGCTGCACAGTTAAGTGAACTTGTGTAGCTGAATGTAAATAGAATGAGTTGACTGATTAAATATCTGAGCTGATAATAATTACTGTTACTGCGTGACACTGTGCAGCACTTGGTGGAAATCATAGTAGTGGTAGATATTTATTTTTCATCTAAGTAGTTTAGTAGTGGACTACGTAAGTCTTTAGGCATATGCAGAGAATATGAATTGACAGCATGTAGTAAAATGTACCAAAATCGAGCAGCTGCGGCAGCTAAAAAAGTTTGGTTATCAACGCTAGAGTAATTGTTGTATTTTGTGCATTTTGGCACAGATATATTGGAGCGAGCGACTAAAAACGGTTTCCGCGCAGCTGCAGTCACTGCCAGAAATGCGTCGCACAATTTCAGGACGTCGCTCGTCATATCAACTAACAAATCTTGACCCGGACACAACATATTTTGTTCAGGTAATGAAGTAGTTGCGTACACTAATGCTATCCTAGTGAATATCATAAATGAAAGTGTTTTTTCTGTTATGCTAAGCGCCTGTAACGTAATTATGACATGATCTCTCCATCCAATGTAGGGCCTTGATTATTTTTATTTAACCAGCCCTTGAAAGTGCCTGTACTAATTAACCACAAAGACAACAGCAGTGAAGATATCAAGTATTGTATTGCAAACCAAGATACTGAGACGATGTTTTTGGCCGCTCATCCATAGTAACTGGAGGCCTTATGTTTTCAATAGAACTGTTGAAGCGTTGATTTTTTAACGCATTAATTAATGTGCTGTTAACGCACCCAGACTCGTCGAGAGGGAGAGTAGGGGGAAAGTTACCTCAGGCCCCACGACGTTTGGGGGCCGGCCTGTAGAATGTAGAAAGTTAGAAAAAAATTTTTTAAAAACATTTTTCAACAATAACTGACGTCATCGCTAGCATAGAAATCTATTAGCCTGTCATCTGAATAATATTTATTTACAGTAGTGATGAAATGGCAACTACAGTTTGGTTACTTGAATTCATTCGACTGTCGAATAACTGCAGTTTAACGGAATATTGGAACTTTTTCTTCACGGAATTCAGTAAATTAAATACATTTGCACATGTGGGTTAATTTTTGTAACGTGCATTAATTTATTTCACTTTTTCTATTTTTTAAATTTTTACTTCTTTAAAACCAAACAGCAAACCAAGACCAAAATTGGAGGAGGACAAATTGAACAAATTGAATATTGAGGCCAAATTTCAGCCAGATCCATTGAGGGTTTTTGGAGAGAGGAGCATTTGTATGTCGAAAATGGGTATCATGGCCGCAGGACAAGCGGTATGTATTAGGCCTATACATGTATTATATTTTCGTTCGCTAGGAGGCGCCACCAGTCCATGTCTGCTGTGTAGTTTTTAATAATTAGCTGTGTTTTGGATGCCTAACGCGATGTGTTAGTTCATAGATAAGTATATTGAAAATACGCTAATTTATGCATGTCGACTCAATACTTTTAATAGTTTTAATAGTTTTAGCTAAGAGTTTTAATTTCTGCTGACTGCATGGCAGACGAAAAATTCGAAAGAGTCGGCAGAAATTAAAACAATTAAAACTATTAAAAGTACTGCATCGACATACATAAATTAGTGTATTTTTAATATACTTATCTATGAACTAACACAAACTGTTAGGTCATCAAAAACGCAGCTCTTGTCTTCTAGTCGGACTTACTGCGCCACGCGGCCACACGTTGGGCCCTGTCCCAGATTTCTAGTCTTGAGACAACACAGAAGCATTGTCTTTATGTCTGGGCTGACATGTATGGAAAACAGCTACATTGATTTTCATACATTCCATGTTGGATTGTTTTTTTCCACATAGAGGCTATTTCTGTTAGTCGTTATGGACAAATTTTATTTCAGTAAGTGATATTTGATATCCAGCTGCACTGTATTCGTGCATTGTATATTGTTGTACTGCTACTGGCAAGTAATCATCTTAACGCACACATTGTGTTTAATGGATGATTGAACAGGTTCAAGCACTTGCATACTATGATGATGTCAGATTCAAGAGTGAGAAAGCAGGCATATACATAGTCACTTATCAGCTTCCGCAGGCCCCAGCTCGCGGTCAGTTTCCTTCAAACTGCTTGAGCATTTTTTCCACTGTTATACTGATTATTGATTTTTTTTGGCATACAGAATTGGAATAATGTTCAAAAAATACTCACGTGTATAACTGCAAAATCTATGGTTTACGGCTTATGTTTTTTACAGTGTGTAGTTAGAGACTTTCAGTTGTTTTACTAAAGAAACATTTAAAGGTTAAAGTTAAAGGTGCATATAGCTCTTAATGATCCCATCTCAGAGCTACGGAGCGTCACTTGTCATATGGGATCACACAGTGTTACCTGCCACCCGACAGAGGTGAACGCGCCCCACCTTAACCCCAGCCAAATAGGCCGGTACTCGATTTACCTACCCCGCAGGGATGGAAGGCTGAGTTGACCTAGGCGGTTGGTTACATCCCGAGATGGTTTACCTGCCCACAGGCAGTCACCCAACGCAGTATTAACCGGGCCCGGCATACAGTAACTTCGCTGATTGGATCAGACGCGTTACCACTACACCACGCCGACCACCCGTGGGCATGATCATTCCTTTGATCAGAGGTGTTGAGTGTGAGTGTGGTTGCACTCGGATGAGTTGCAGTTTGGCTTTAAGAAGGGCAGGGGATGCAGAGATGCCATTTATACGCTGCGGCGCATTGTTCGTCATATTAATGACAATGGATCAACTGCTGTTATCTGTGGACTTGATGTCTCCAAAGCGTTTGATAGAATGAATCATTTTGCCTTATATCTTGAACTCATGAATAGAAATATACCTAAAAGT
>Ga0209454_1003199_pt1 | contig 11588 bp, 11 predicted proteins | sample WorMetHERISLAND1_2_FD_187400 | JGI IMG/M metagenome (GOLD analysis project Ga0209454, IMG submission 187400) | Marine gutless worms symbiont microbial communities from Max Planck institute for Marine Microbiology, Germany - Olavius geniculatus... | ecosystem: Host-associated > Annelida >...
TAGGAGTAGGGTTAAGATTAAGGTTAGGATTAGGGCTAGGGTTGAGGTTAGGGTTGGGGTTAGCGTTAGTTACATTATGACAATATGGAGGTGGGGAAAATTTTCCAGGTGCGACAAATTTCCCACGACACCGGCAGTCGAACTCGCGAACTCTTGATTCAACGTTCTAACCGTTACGCCACTAAACCGTCGGCGGCGTATTGTGATGAGGCGAGTATATCGCGCATCCGCAGCTGACGGCTAGCGTGGATGCAACAGCGGCATTGTTTCGGCTGAATCCCCACGGATGCATTGCACGCACGTGCACCCGTCCTTTTGGGAACTGGCAATGTGTGGGAATTCAGCGCAAACTCCACTTAAGTTTATGACGATTTTGACCATTTTCTGGCGCCTGTTTCCGGCGCCTGTTTCTGGCGCAAGAAACAGGCGTCAGTTGTCTGGTGCCAGAAACCACGAGACACTTAGCAGGCAAATGATACCGGCGGAAAAAGAAACAAAAATGTGTTCCGATTTTAAGAATTTTGAAAACAACGATGTTATAGCCGCTGTTTTAACATTCAGATTCAGATTGTTGAAAAATTCAAAAAAAGCAACGTAAACTAAATGCCGCTTCATTTTTGTTTACAAAAGAAACAAGCAATGTTGTCGTCTGCTCAAAATGACCAATCACAGTTCAGCTTTCCGGATTGTTTTGGGCCTGAAATTGAACAAGTTTTTTTCCGGCGCCGGTTTCTGGCACCAGAAAAATATGACAGACTGACCAAATGCAGTTTCTGGTACCAGTTGACTGGTACCAGAAACAGGCGCCTAAAACTGGCCAGTGTGTCATTACTATTAGTTCGATTTCTTGTGGATACATTGTATACAGAATCGGATTAAAACGCGATCAGAGACGCCTTTCGCACTTTTCATTTCTTTGAGATTCTCAGAAATTCTTTGAAAATTTCAGGAAAAAAAACAGGTGCGAAACGCGAATTCTACGCAGTGTCTCAGATATTCTCCGAAAATCTCTTAGATTCTCTGAGAAATGAAAAGTGCGAAACGCACCTCAGGCAATGCTCAGTAAACGTGAGAGGTCCCTCACATAAATTTTCTGACATTGATGACGTTGCTGTCTTACATTCTCTGGCCCATGAGACTAACACCGATCTTTTTTCTGTGAGAGCTCGTGTTGGCCGAACGTGCTGAACTTGCCTAAATCCGCCTTCGGTTGTACAACTTGTTGTAAACTGTGCAATAAGTCTACGACGAATAAAAATGGCGGAGTTTGGGCCGTATGCGGACGGTACGGAAAACAGTAAAAATACGCACGGGAACGAAAAGGGAAACGCGCTACGATGTACGCTAGCAACCGCATTTCAGCGAACAATACGTTGAATTGTTGCACCGCGTTCTGCAATTTTTATGACCCGAAATCCGTGTCGAAAGCGTGAGAGTGAGTGCTTGATTACCTGATAGAGAAGACAAGGTAATAAATTAACATGCAAACCACCGACGATGGACACAGGGACCCACAACCATTGAGAAAGCCTGAAACCTAAATAAAAGTTCCCTCAGCTCAACATTTACTGCTCTATAGAGACAGCAACCGCCTGCACGGCATGTCTTCGTCGTCTATTCGTACGTCTGTTAAGAGTACCAGACTACCAGTATGCCTCGTTCGTTCGAAAACGATTTATTTGTCGTGTAGTGATAGGGGAAGGTTCGCCTCACTCTATATGAAGAAGAAAGAAAGATTGGCGAAGATTGGCCATTAAACCGGCGATTCACCAGTACAGTTTTTACTCCGCACATCGTGCATGTTTACCCGCAGCACGCGGATAAGCATAGCGACTCCTACGGGACAACGGGCTGAGTTGCCGATCGAAATGCAAGAGGGCCCGGGTTCCAGCCCCGGTGGGAGCAATAGGCCAGTGACGGAATTTTATGGGTCGAGATATCTGTGTCCTATTTCCGCGCTATAGGCCTATACCTGTTGCGCTTGACCCTCGTTAGTTAACATTTTACAGCCAGCCACTGTTCGTTTCGCTTTAAAAATAAATTACATCCTTGAAACCGTCATCATTTGGGTTATATGACATCGTCGGTCACGTTACTGCGCTATAAATTATTCGCGCCAGCCCATTTTGAACTAGATGTCGATCCCGTATGGCTGTCGAACTATGGGGCCTCATAAATGTAAGAAAACATGGGGAGCTTGACTTTGGCCTTTGGGGGCGGGGCGCTTGTATACATGGGATCAAAAATGAAACAGAATTGCGTACGACAAGTTGTGAGAAAATGGACTACCTGATACGCTCAAAACTGTTTCAGGTTTTGTTCCTGTTTCAGTCTTGTCACACGTAAGCGCCGAGTAACCGTTAACACCTTTGCGTATACAGGGTGTAGATAACTCACCGGTAACACTCAAACGTTTACTGGTCACTCTAACAAGCAGCGACACAATTTTCGTAAAACTAAATGACAGATCGCTTTATGACATTTGATCAGTAAACCGTAAACGAGAACGCAGTGGGTGACGACACAAAGCTGGACGCATGCGGTTGAACGTCTTCGTCGTTTTTAAACTCAATGTCACAGCAAAAACGGGAAAACTATCCAATACGCTCAAACGTGGCAATGTGTCCTTCTAAACATAACAGATAATCTGCAATAAATTTCAGCACTTTCTGCACATTTTGCGACAAAAAAATTTCATGATTATTCACTGACCATGCCAAACGTCAATGCCCATCATTTATCTTAATAATAATGACGTCACAGTATGACGTTATAAATGAAACCACGGTAAGTAATGTACAATAGTAGCTTCACAACCTCACGATAGTTTTGGTTTTTAACTGTCACTGTGTGCTTACTGAGAAGAACAGTCCTGGAATTTATTGAACGATCCTCGTAGTAACAATATCTATGGCGTTTACTGTAAGAGACTGATGGTAACTATTTGGTTCGCATGTGTGCGAGTGCTCGAATCTCTTGTTTTTTTTTCTTATTAAACGCGACGCACGTAAAGTATGCAATATGTTTACGCCTTGTCACCATCAGAGACAAAAACATTTAAATTAAAAACATGTTTTAAAATATTTGTAAAAATGTCATTTTTATTTGACGCACGGACTCATTAAATCAACGTGTTCATATTCAGCCATTATTTTTCATCAAGAAAGTGTAAGTAAATTACAATGCAAAAGTTTACTATCAGCATGTCAGTAACACTTCGACTTTTGTGTTTAAATATTTTCAGTCACTTTCATTTTTACACTAATCATTCAAAAGCGAAAAAACGTTTATAAACATTTACTACTTCTGTAAATAATATTGGCGTTTTGCTTTAAATTTCGTATATTATGCAACAAATAACTGCGATATATTAACGAAAATGCGTTGTGTTTTGTCTAGCCGCAGGGCAACGTATATGGGACCTCAGCACGGTAGGCCTGTACATCTGCGCTGACATCAAAAGCACACCGGAAACAGTTGTTTGTCGGCAAACAGGTTTGTCTTCTGTTTAAAAGCGGATTTTGTGCAGGAATAAAATGTGCACGGAAAGTGGACCGTTGATTGCTTTTGCTTACCTGGGAGTAGGACGTATATATCGTGATTATTGTACGAATGACGGTGTTTGTAACTTTGTACAGAACAATTTTTATGACATTCAAGATGTATTGTGGTCGAATCACATATTACTGTTGCAGCAACCATTATCATTTGAGTGTTGATAGATGGGCAATGACATTCATCGGTTATTGTGTGCGTAGCGTCTGCTTTATGACTGGGATAAATGCATTTCAATCTGATGCTGTCTGCAGCATCAATATATTTGTGCGTATACAATGACAGCGCAGGAATCTAAGAGTAGGACTACTCAATCGGCGATTTTTCATTTAGGCTTATACATGTGTAATATTTTATTGGTTTTGAAGAGCAATAGCCAAATCAAATTATTCCAGTCGAGTTGTGCAAAAAGAGTTGGGTTCTAAAATCAATAATTTTGGCGGCTGCATTACGCCATACTCCTAAGAAGAATAGCAGCTGATTTGACAAACTCATTCATTTAGTCATTAAAGCCCGCTGCTTCGATGCCGATATAGCTACACTCCATAGCGACAATGATGATGATGTCGATGATGTGTGTAATGCGCTATAGTTATTGGAATGTGCGGGTTCACGATGCATTTAAATCATGGATGTCTGTCGTCATCGTCTTTCACACATTCTAACTCATTTTAACGACTCCAGTTATACGGTGATTTTATAGCAGCTGGCGTGACATAAATAACTATGCAGTGTGTAATACGATGTGATGTCTTGTGCCTACGGTTTTACTATGCGGACTGGCAAATGTGGTTTTCCTGGAATTCTGAAACGCTGCCGCATGACTGCGGTAATCTTACGCCGTTGTTGCAGTTCGTTTTGTATTGCGACTAGTGCACACGTTGTACGCCGGTTTGTTTCTGCGTGCGAGCAATTTGTCGTGGCTATTGTTGTGACTGCACGCACAAAGCACTGCCTATATTACGGGACCCACGCAGAAACTTTAATCACCAGTGATAGGGTGATCGGATTTTTTTGTGACGACCCGGTTCCCTAAGTTGCCTAAATTTTTTTTGGTTGCGCCGGCCTTTGTGTGTTTTCGGTGACGTAACAACAGTTCACCTCCGTTTGTCAGATGATGGCATGATAGGTTGACGCATAAAATGTGGAACGCATCTGCTTTACGTTAATTAAGTAATCGCTGGGACAGTTTTCGAAACGACTAGCTACGATCATTGCAGTGAAGGGTGGGGTAGTCATGTTAAACACTTAATTGAACACTGCTCAACGCCCTTTACTGCAATGTTTGCGGCTAATCGTTTCGTTACTGATTCTGAAAAAAACTGTCCGACTGTTCGTTGTGCCACTTTTTATGCATTAAGCTTACTTACTATTGTGGTAGTGGTTTTAGGGAATGAAAGTTTCGTGTGTTTTATAGCTTGCAATATATTTGTTAACGTAAAAAGGGCTAAAGTACATTTGGCTGTCGGTAAGTCTCCGAGCTGACCCTGGTATTACAGGAAGTCCCCCGTTGCAGAATATCGCGGTGCGGCTCAATTCTGATTGGTCGTTCGGTTTAGATGATGGCAGCGGATTTGTGAAACCCTGATCGTCGACAGTTGCTGCTGCTGCTGCTGCAGCGTGGTGGTTTGATCATTTATGGGTCGCCGGCCTAATACCGCGCAGCAGATCAGAAACTCCGATACAGCCAGGTTGATGTTGATGATGGTTGATGTTGATCACTCACCCAATCGTATAAATACTTCCCGCACTATCGACAGTCGGTGTCAGCATAATTATACGTGGCCTCGGCTATTCTCAAATGACCAGCAATAACAAACTACGTTTAGCCAGGCGACTGTATTAACCGCCCACAGGTACCCGCAAGCATGGAAAAGAGGCACACGAAATTGGTGTGTTATGCACGTATTCATCTCATTCACCATAAAATAGAAAATCATAGGCTTACAAAGTCATTTAAGTACAAAATAACGCTTAACTAACGATAATATTAGTCTACATTTAAATATTTTCAATCGTCTCTGGATACCATCGCTACACAGACATATCACCCGTTCGAAGTATTCTGACAAAAATCTATTGCAAATATTTTTTGGTTTAAGTACATATTTCAAGGACATACAAGTATTATAAGGAAATGCATGTCGACTTTAACATCTTCAGAAACTAGGGCCTATGTGATTGATTTTTCCAAAAATAAGTTTATCAAAAACTGCACGGTAGAAAAAACGTTTTACAATAATCCTATCTAACAAACATTCAAACGTGGTTTATCTGATGATAATTTCTAATTTTTCAAATTTTAGCAAAGCTTTAAACCCACGACAGAGACCGGCCATCACACGTTACAATGTCTCCACAACACTTGTAACATTTTGCTCCAATAAGCAAAGAACAAAAATTTTTTCATCATTTATCAACATAACAAAGTACATTAATTCTTCTTCACATGAAAAATAACATTGTAACCGAAGAACTTATGAGCATAGTAATATCGTCAGCATACAGTAGCACAATCGCGCGTAAATAGCAGAATGCATCGCGCGTCTTAGCCATCTTCTAGGCGTCTGTCCGTCACACTCGTGAGCTGTATTAAAACGGTACAAGCTAGAAACACAAAAGCTTTACTGTTGGCTGCTCCAAGGACTCTAGTTTATCGCGACAAAATTTTGTGCCCCTACGTAAAGGGGTTCCCCTTGAACGAGGGCGTAAAAAGGGGTTCTCTCTTAAAAAGACGTTATTTTGCCGCGATTGGCTCTCTAGAGTAAAAACCTTTGCAGATAGGTACATACATGTTGCTTATCATAACAAGCACTGGTCACGGGCTTTTTAATTTTATCAACATTAATGACCTCGAACAACCTTGAACCTTCAAAAGGGGGTTTTTAGTGAATTTTTCGCGTTTTTTCGCTGCAGCGCACATTTCACCGATGACGTCACTGAGCTTTTTGACGACGTCGAGGACGGTATTCGTTAAATTAGCTTTCTTCCAATTGCGACGAAATGCCTGAAGATAGACCAAGACAACCTGTGTATCAAATTTTCAGCATTAAACGCTGATTTTTGCAGTCCAAGTGCCGACCCTTTATGTTTGAGGAGACCTGCGCACTTGAGCGTAAATATAGGGGTATCCCTCAAAAGGGGTTATTTTACTAATATTGCCTCGTCTAGCATGAAAAGAGTTGCAGATAGGCACAGACATCTTGCTTATGATAACAAGCACTAGTGGCGAGCTTTTTAGGAGAATCAACATCGATGACCTTAAATGGCCTTGAACCCCCAAAATAAAAGTTTTTTTAGTATAAAAATCGGGTGTTTTAGATTTAAGCTTGGCCCACTTTACCTTACTAGCTTCTTTATGATACAAATTACTTCCCCACACCCCTATAAAATATTTCCCCAAAGCTTTTTCTATTAAGTGGGCCCCCATTTTGTGCTTCTAAAATTTTTAAAAAACTTTTTATGAGCTATTTTTATGCCCCCTGTGTCTATTTTTTTCGCCCCCCTCTCCTGTGTCTCTACAGATACCCCCTTATCTCTCCTGTTTCTGCTGTCTAGCACAGACAGCACAGACCCCCCACTCTGTCCTGCGGCCTTTAGCCGGCACGGACCCCCCCTTCTTTCCTGAGTCTCTCTGTCCAGCACAGACCCCCTTATCTCCTGTGGCCTCTGGCTAGCACGGGTCACGGACCCCCGTTTCGGTATATGAACCAGAGCCAGGTTTTTGGCCATCTCTCTTCTTTTTGGCTGGTTTCGGAGATTGGCTGATCAATGTGTCACCCTGCTCCGGTGTTTCTGACGCTTCTCCTCTTTTCTGGCTAAGCTGTACTGCATCCCCACGTGCGGCGTCGTCGGCGTGTTCTGCTGTGACGTGCTGGCGTTGCCGATTAAGCGTCGAGAGCTGCTTTTGCTTCTGCTGGGTGCTTTCTGGTGCATGTAGCCTGCCTTGGAAGTCAACAAGCCGAGTGTTGGGTACCTTTTATATTTTCCTGTCCTTTAATTCTTACTTTTCAAGGTCGTTAGTTTGTTTCTTTTCTTCTTTTACATTTTGGGTTGGGTTTTTTCGGAATTTTCTTGTAGCCAAATTTTAAGAAACTTTCTTTTCAACAGCGGGCGAGACCTGAAAACTGGAGTGGACCTGAAACTGGAGTATTTGGAGGCGAAAGTCTATTGCAAGCCCGGCCTCGAAATCTACTACGAAACTGAAATTGGTCGCTACTACAATATGAAAACTAGGAAGCAGCGGGCAGCTCGAGTCCACTCGCAGTCTGATGCCCCTCTGGCCCCCACGGGTAACCAGGCGGAGGCCCAGGGTAAGGTTTCTTCCCCTCATAGCGCTTCGGACCCGAACCAGCCGAGTCTTTATTAATTATTTGTTTGCGATTTCGAGTTGCGACCCACATTTTAAGCGTAAATTGCGTATAAAATTATTATTATTTTATTGCATGCTGTACGCTGATTACCAAAGTGGCAGAACCGCTGCTATCGCGCGTCGCGTAAGCTTTTCTCAAATTACTTGTTAGAATCCCTCAGTGTACCAATATCGTCAAAATACACTGCAAACAAAAGGGTGGTGACAAAACAAAATCTTGTCTAACATTTAAACAAATACTAAACACAAAAGCAAAACTGTCGTTCCATTTAACATAATGCAAAATATCAAGACATCCAGTTTTCAAGCGGTTCTACCAACTCGATTAAAATAAATTTTTTATGAGTTTTATGTACCTGCAAAAATAATCTACTATATATAGACTCGAAAGCTTAACTTAAATCATTGGAGCATATATTTACAGTATTACAATTTTTGCAATTTTGTCAACAATTTTTTAACCGCGTAGATTGCATTTCTAAAAAGACTGATGCTTACCGTTTACGGCGATTAAGTGCATTGCCACAGCCACGGAGATCAGGATCAGGCTTCAAAATTTCATCGAAAGAATACCATATCAACTTAGGCCTATACAAGCCATGAGAGCAAACGCTACGTTATAGGGTGTTTATACGATCCAGCAAACTTCCAGCAAACGTCCAGCTCCATTATAACATATGGCAGCAAACGTCCAGCATTACGGTTGCTGGACGTTTGCTGGATGGTGTAAACACCCCATTACTAGTAAATGAAAACAGAGATTATAGAGGAAAAGTAAAGCATGCCAACGGAAAATGTGACAGAAAGATTAAGAGGTTTTTGCCCACTCCTGCAAAATATTCTGCGGGCGAAACATCTTAAACTAACCAGTTTTTTTTAAATTTTGAATATTTCGAAAGTTGTAAAAATATAGAGTAAAAACATCGTGGTTAAAATTTTATATCAAAAGCAATCTGCAGTATTTTATAGAGCACTGTTAAACCTACAGTTTGTATACAAACCTATTACAATACAAATACTGGCAGCTGCTGTTACCAAAATATTAGATGCTGAAGCACCGTCAGCGATTTATCGAGAAGTGTGCGGGACGATTGTGACAGCGCACGTTGATTGGTTGTTGGCGGAGTGACGTGTATGATTGCGTCACATGCGAGTAATAGATTACGTCACTGTTTATGTGAACTGTCAGCCACGTATCAGGCGATATGCCAGCGTGCCAATCATATTGCTTGTCACTGACCATAATACGGCTCGACCTGCCTGCTAATCTGCAGATAGGCCAAAAATAGGCCACCAAACGCAAGCTACTGAAGTTTCATGATTTCATAATTTTATTGATTTTTTGTCTGTTTAATATCTTTTCTCAGTGGTCCACATAATAGTAAGTCTGCGACAAAGCAATAATAATTGAAGACCCCGTTAAACTGCAAATGCGTTGCTACACAACCTTGCGAAGGAATAGTGATAATCTTTATTCACACAAAAACAGCGTGGAACGAGACAGGACTGATATCATCACATCGTCCTTACACACAGTTGTAAACTGGTAAGTTTTTTTTACACATATATTTGCTGTTTTCTTGCCAAAAATCGGGAAATGAGCCTGACGCATGTAAAAAACGCTATAGCAGGATCGGTAGGCCTATCTTTACCTTTTACCTTTTTAAGGCAGAGCAGTATACCACTGGTCGGGTACAGAACGTTGGATGTGTCTACTACTGCTGCTGCTCTTACTACGCAGATGCTCATTATACCTGGAAATCAAGGTTGGCTGTGAACCCGCACCTCCGTCAGATGCAAGGATCTTGGTGATATTTGTTGTACAAGCCGAGGTATAACTTAATTTGTTTTTAAATTTGTTGCCATGGCAACGAGGGTCGGTCGGGGTAAAATTCAGTTAGCAGCATTTGATGGCCCATTTCCGAAAACTCCCCCACAGATGTAAAAAAAATCTCGCAGATATCTCTTACATAACTGAGTTATAGCCAATTTTGTCCAAAATTTCGTTGTCATGGCAACAAGAGTCGGTTGGGGGAAATGCGATTGGCAGCATTCAATAGCCCATCTCAAAAACCCCCTATATGCGCAAAATTTTTCCAAAATCTTTTACACAAGCTGAGTTATAGCCAATTTTGTCAAGTTTGTTGGCATGGCAACGGAAGTCGGTCGAGGGAAATTGCGATTGGCAGCATTCGATGGCCCATCCTTGTAAACACCGTATAGGCGAAAAATCTCGCAAACATCTCTTACCCAAGCCGAGTTATAGCCAATTTTGTCCCAAATTTCGTTGCCATGGCAACGGGGGTTGGTCAGGGGAAAATGCAATTGGGCAGCATTCGATGGCTCATTTCCATACTCCACTATAGGCGCAAAAGTCTTGCAGAAATCTCTTACGCAAGCCGAGCTATAGCCAATTTAGTCACAAATTTCGTTGCCATGGCAACGGGGATCGGTTGGGGGAAATTGCGATTGGCAGCATTCGATGGCCCATCCCCGTAAACCCCCCTATATGTGCAAAAAACTCTTACGCAAGCCGAGTTATAGCCAATTTTGTCTCAAATTTTGTTGCCATGACAACGGGGGTCAACCGGAGGTAAATATAAATGTCATCATTAATTAGGCCGATCCCGAAAGCCTTATCCTAGAACCAAAAATTACGACTCTATCTTGCACACAACGAAAGTTATGACAGTTTAAAGAATTTTTAAATTTTTCTCACAGGCGCCATTGTAATTTTTGTCGAATTTTTGAAATAAATAAGTCAAAAATTAAATTTTTATTTTGTAACATTAAAAAGGCACTTTTTGCGCAGAACCGCGTCATTTGACATGTTAAGCATAAAATCGGTCCAACGGACTCACCTGTAGGCGAATTGAAGAACCAAAAAAGTGTAGTATATTTCGAACATGAGGAACATGAGAACATATATTTCATCTATATGGGGAGCAAAAACCTCTGGGCGGATTGAGTTTAAATTTTTTGGTGGTAGGGGTCCACGACTTAATCACGCTACTCAAATTTGGTGACGATCAGTTTAGGGGTTTTTGGTTGACTGAGTGTCAAAGTTTGCCTTTTCCCGTAGACTTTGAAAGTCGTCCTTACAACACTCACACTATTGTGTTAGGTGTGATATGGCCTTTTGAAGTTTTTCCAGAAAGGCTCTTCCAGAAACAGAGGTCGGTCGGTCGGTCGGTCGTTGGTCGGTCGTCGGTCGGTTAGTTCTCAATATTACACTAATGTCATATACTCGTTTTTGATACGTTAGGAACGTAGCGCGCGAGGAGTAAAAATTAACGTTATCAGCTGTAGCTTAATTAGTATCGCTGTTGTTTCTCAGGTTGTCAGTAAAACTATCCTGTTCCGTTGTCGGTCATTTCTTGTTTTGCTGTTAATTTCGTTTTTGCGTTTAAAATACTAAATTTTGCGATTTTGTTTGATTTTCGTCAAAGACGAATTTTTTGTGACCCTAGTGATAAACTAGACTGTCAAGACTTGCGGACAGTCGACAGAGATGCGTTTGTTCAGTTTGTTGTCAGTCATTTCTTGGTTGTTTGCAATAATCGCGACGGCGCAAGCACGCTGCCGACTGTAGCGACGCTGGCCCTTCGTGCCGTTAGACATTGTGCGGAAGGCGGTTTTAGCGTGGAGCTTTCGTTCACAC
>Ga0209454_1003200_pt1 | contig 11586 bp, 5 predicted proteins | sample WorMetHERISLAND1_2_FD_187400 | JGI IMG/M metagenome (GOLD analysis project Ga0209454, IMG submission 187400) | Marine gutless worms symbiont microbial communities from Max Planck institute for Marine Microbiology, Germany - Olavius geniculatus... | ecosystem: Host-associated > Annelida >...
ATCCTAGGTCGACGGTGCGCGTTTTGCGTATTCTAATGCATTTATGTGCGTGTCACGTGACTTTGCTACCGGGCTGAATTTTACCCCCCCCTGAATTTTTCCCCAATCGGACTTAGGGCGCCGGGCGGACTCGCGTTGGGCTTTGCCCCAAATTTCTAGTTGATTTCCATTGTATGCCGTTCTGGTAGATTTGCAGTCGCTTTCTCCTTACTTTCTATATTGTCACGCGCTTCGCATACAGTGAGATTATGCGCTCTCGATCATATTATATACCGTAAGCCAGAACATCGAGCCACGAAACTGTTGTCCATATCTTCGTCAGTCATTAACCGATTCTAAAAATTCTTTCGCTGGCACACTCTGTAAAAAATTTGAAAAAAGCGATTTTCAATAATTCCGCCACACCTTAAGTGCGTCGCTACGCTATTTTGTGTACGGTAATACATATGTAAAAACTAAAATAGACCTAGTAATATGAAACAAACGTTTTGGTAAATTCATCGCATTGATCCCGTTCCCCATGATGCTAGACTGTGCTGGACTAGTCTTTTTGTTTTTTTTTCGTGGTTTAGGTGTAGGTCTACAGTGGCGTCTTGGCAGAAGGTAATGACATCAGCAATGCCCTTTCTTCTTAGATTTTTTTTTGCTGTGGGAAAATCTTCGAAAATTTTTCTTGCTGTTGAAATATTTTCGTCCACAAATGTAAAATTTGGGGCTAATTTTTTTCCGCAAAATTATGGGCGAAATTGAAATTTGGACACCCACAATCTTCTCCGTCGGAAGTTTCCACAAACAGTGTCTGTCGGAATTCTGTCAAAGATTTTCAGTGTTCGTCGAAAAATCAGTTTTCTGCTCTGCCCACGACTTTCTAATCCACAACGCCACTGACGGTGTACTATAAATTTACTTGCTTATTTGCTTACTCAGTACTAGACGAGGGTGGTTCGCAGTCGCGGGTCGTTCTGCGTACCGCGGGCAGTGCTTGGACTTGGGCTGGCGCCGCTCCGCCGTCTGACAGGGGGCGGCGGCGGTGGGGGATTTCGCCCTGACGCAGCGGCGGGATTCAGAAGACCCTCCGCTGACGGAGCGGACACGGAAGCGGACAAATGGCCGACGGACAGGCGCTCGTGAACGGATGTAGATCGCGCAACCGATGCAACGGAAACAGTCGCGGCCGAAGTCGTCAAACCGGAAGTAGTGAGAAAATCGTCAGACTGCAAAGTCATCAAACTGGAAGTAGTTAAAACGACGACGCTGACAAGGGGGAAGAGTCCACCTTCCAGATAAGCTCTTAACGCGTCTTCGGCGGCAGACGTAACGTAATTAAAGCCGAAGTCGAGGAACCGAAAGTCGTCAAACCGGAAGTGGGCGTGGCGTTGAGCGGAGCCTGTTTACAGACGGCGGAAGAAGTCGCAATTGTTGTAGTTTGAGGAATGGATGTTGTTCGTTGAGCGTCAGACTCCAGCGGTCGTTCGGCGTCGACAGTGACGGCAGGTGCACCGGATGTGCAGGTGGAAGTATTGCTGGCTCGATGCACCGACGGATCTATGGAGTCGTCATCCGGCTGAGGAGCTTCCGGACTCGCTACAAATCCCGGATTCACCATCGCGGATTGGTTTCCTCCGCCCGCCGGAAGCGGGAGAACCCGGACCAGCGTCGGGGGTTTTGCGGGGGCGGGGGACGCCGACGCGAGCGGCTTTGTAGGCTGAGGGGGCGAAAATGTGGCGGTGACGTCAGTGGAAGTCGTGTGGTTACTGGGAACGTCGTTCACTGAGACGATCAGGTCGTCTTCGGACGCGCACGAGTTCAGACGCGACGAAAACACGGAACCAAAGCCGCGGGTCATGTCAACAGAGTTGCCACGTGACCGGGGGTCGGGCGATCGCCGCACAACCGTCCCGGTCAAATCTACCACCTCCACGCCCGTCCCGTCGTCACTTGCGGTCCCCGCCGCCTTCAGACCGGAACCGGAAATGAACGTGCTGAACATGCGAAACATGACGTCGAGTCGCACCTCGACGCGCTGCATCTGTTCCGTCACGGCGTGCAGTTCACTGCGCAGGTCGCCGAGCGAAACGGTTTCCGGTTGTTGTTTCGCTTCCGGTTTGGTCACGTGGACCGTAACACCCGCACCGGATGCTACATCCTTCAAGAGTGTTTTCTGCATGTCCGTGGCTGCGGTCGTGGCGACTTCGCTGACGGCCTTGGACAGCGGGGCTTTGGTCGGGGTAGGACTTTTTAGCGACGGCGGCCGCGGAGGATCCGACGCCGTAGTCTTGAGTCTCCCCCAGCGAGACTGTTTCACTGTCCCTCCCGCTGCTACACCCACCGCCGTAGTACTTGCTCCAGTGCCGCCGTCTGGTGTAGCTTTCGACTCTGCAGTCGCTACTGCTGCTGGTGATGCTAGTGATTCAGTCGTCGGCGCTTTGCTGTTGTCGGTAGCCTGAGTATTTGCGCTTGCGGTGCCGGCTAGCGACGAAGACACAAGGCGACCCCACTTGGACGCCGACGGGAACGGCGGCTTCTTGGCTAGTACCAGCGCCACGGGCGGTACTATGGGTGTCGGTGTTAACGGCACGCTATCGCTATGTGCTCGCTGTAGTGCAGTGTTGGCGGCCACAGTCTCGTCGTTGGAGGTTGCTACAAGTGACGTCATACAGATGCGCCATGACGTCACGCGATGCACGTAGCATATGATGTCATACAAGTGAAATGTTAGTACGGTAGATGGTCGTTGGAGGTCGCTAGCGCCGGCGTCAGCGGTTCCGTGGTCGGTGACGTCAGTCGTGACGCGTCTTCCGTTCCGCCGACTTCCGGGTCGGCTCCGTGGTTCGCTAGCAGGTTGCGATCACTTCGGCGCCGAAAACGCGAGATGAGTTTGCGTAGTGGGTGGTCGGAAGGCAGGTCGAGCGGTGCTTCGTTCTTCTGTCTCTCGCTGAGTTCGTGCTCTTTCTTAACATCGGCCACCTTGCGGAAGATCAACTGGAACAACAACGGACATAAACAAATGAACGACAACTCATTTAAACTAGACTTTCAAACCTTGCGCAAGGCTAAATCTGTCCGCGGTAGCCGCCGTAGCGTGCTGCGATATGTCAGCGTCGGCCAATAGCTATCGGCCTAGCTAGCTAGCTTTGCCTAACAGCAGCTGTTAGCAGCATGGTCCTATCTCGCAATGGCAATGCATCCGAAAATCCGGTCCTGTGACCTTGACTTTTGGCTTATGACCTTGAAATTCACTAGTTTTTCGCGGTTGTCGAGATACGTTTTCTAGCAAAATTTCATTAATAATTGCAGCGGTTCATGAGTTATCATGTTTACAGAGAAAAAGCACCAAAACAAACAAACTGAACGACGACGATGAAACACTGTTGCTGTCGCTACCGCGGGCAGTAACACACACGAACTCACTTCAACGACTGTAACTTCGCTAGAAGCAAGTGAGTATTGACGAAAAGCTGCAGATTACGGTACGCAGAAAATAGAACTTTAAAAAACATAATAACAGCAAATTCGTGAAAGAGTAAAAAGTATTTAAAAATGACCCAATTGACATTTTTACTTTTATGTTTAGTTTTTTTTTCTTTTCGTACTTTAGTCACTGAGTATTACGCTTTCTCTTTCAACAATTTAGCACATTCAATTTTTCCACAGTTTTGCCAGTCCTTTTTAGATTAAAACTTAGACACGTTGACGGCATAAGCGGATTTAGGGAGCAAAGGGGCCATGCCCCAAGATGTCAAAGTCGCCTTTTTTGCCTAGCATATGCAGTGTATTTCTGCAGTAAAACTAATAGAATTTATACTCAATGTATGCATTTCAGAGGGTTTTCATGCCCAAAAAACGTTTGCTTCCGGGGCTGCACCCCGGCGACAGGCTTCTGCCCAAGAAATCCACCTTTGTTTTCGGCTTTCGGCTTCGATTTTTGGCCCTTGGGCTCTTTTTTTCTTTACGACAGGTCTAATGCCCTTGACGTCATTTAGGTAGCACAAGGTAAGATGACATCGTACAGGTAAACTATGACGTCACTAGGTAAACCGTTACATCACACAAGTGTGTAGATATGTAAAAAAGAAAGTTAAGCCTTTGATACAGTTCTACATAATGGTGCATGTGTATTCAGTTGTATGTGGCATAACGGTTAGAATTCATTGGTGCAATACTTTATTACTGTGAACATTGACTGACTTTTTCTGTTGTGTAGCCGGTTAGACGCTTCTTTTCTTCATTTTTCCCCTTTTTTAGCTTAGCGTTTCTGTGTTTTGTGTATGTGTTCTTGTGTTTTATGGGCGATGCTGCCTGAGTCAAATAAAATGATTATGATGATGAAATTGAGTAGGCCTATGATATTCTCTCTTGGGCTTTTCGTGTTTCTTGTCGAAACTCCTCGGGCACTTAGACCGAACATATCAGAACCTGATGAAATATCTCCGTAAAAGCACGAAACTGAGATATTTTTATATACCAAAACTAGAATATTAAAAGAACGACTGCGATTGCCCTGAGGGCAATGCGACGGAAACAACCACGACGCAATAAAGGCTGTGCCAAATACTCGAACTGTTCGAATAGCTCGCAAGCAAAGCAACTACTCAAGCTTGAATTATTTTTTTGCACTATTTGATAATTTTCATTCTAACTCATAAATTTATTTTTTTTTCAAGCTAGAAATAAGTTACAGACGTGCGACTTTTTGCATTCACATTTTTGTCATCTTTGTACTTTATGTAGATTTAATGCAACACTCGATATTGATACTCGACCGAGTACTCGATCGTCAAAAATCCTAATCGGCACACCTCTAGATGCGACTAGTTGGCAATGAAGTGCTAAACGGTGTATCGACGCGGGCGATTCTTTAGACGTACAACCTTAGCCACATCCGCCTGTTCTATTATTAGATTATTCAAATGCACTCCAGAAATGGGGTTAGACAGCTCGTAAAAGAACAAAGTAGACTATAGACTCTCTAGACTTACCGAAAATTAGTACTGCCCGCGGTAGCCGCTGTGGTGTGCACACAAAGCACAAAGAATTAACCCATGAGACCTTGACCTATGACCTTGATGATTCGTAGGGTAATTGCGTTTGTCAATGAGTTATATTGTCAACAACTTTTTTGCCTTATCTTGCAATGGTAAGAAGTCCGAAAATTTAAAATTCAATGAGATTTTTGCTGTTGTTGAGATACATGTTTGTGCAAAATTTCATCAAGCTAAGACCGATAATTTGTGAATTATTGTGTTAACAGAGAAAAAAGCAAACAAAGAAACAAACAAACTTAGCGACGAAGCTGAAAACTACAATGTCGTTGCTACCGCGGACAGTAACAACTGCGCTCAGTCAAACATTCTGTCGCAGAATCATGCCTACAGCGTGCTAAAGAAAGAAAAGGCAAGAAATATGGATTTAGCGTTTCTGCAGCAAGCGTTTCCGCTGTGCAAGAGGCAGATATAACAGACTGGCTGACCGACCCGGTGTCTGAGGTTGTAGGTCAGCTGAATGTTGCGAGAGAACGACAGAGCGAAAGCCTGGTAGAATAATACCGACGACTAGTCGAGCTTCTTCATTGGCCGTCACATGGATGACGTCACCAAGTGCGCTGTGACGTCACACAGATGTGCTATGACGTCACAAAGGTGAGAGTGAAAGCCTGGTAGAAGTTGAGCACTTCGAGCAGTTTGTCCCTTTTGATTACGTTCAGATCGCAGTAAGTAAGAGCTCGCGCGTTGGCAGCTGATTGAACGATCGTCGGCTCCTTCCAGAACTGATCGCCGAACACGTCCCCTTTACCTTTCGCGCAAGGTCAATGCCATAGTTGAAAAAATTCGCATTTTACGACGAATTTGCGAGTTTAAAAAAATCGCGACTTTGTACGAATTTAGAAAAAACGAATGCCATTTTTGTACATTTTTGAAACTTTAATATGCTGCAGTTTTCGAAGTGCACACTGAAACGTCAGCGATCTCATTATTATCATTCAAGAAAAACAAATTTCTGCACGTTAAGCAATCAGCAGTGAAAGTAAGTTTACTGTTTCCTGTTTACATAAACTTATGCACTTAAACAACAATCAGTCAAATGGACCCATAATCCGAGTATGGCCATACGAAGATAACGAAATTTTACGAATTTCAATTCGCGAACTTAACTAATGTTAACAAGAAATCTGAGCTAATGCTCATAAGACGCGCTAGAGCCTATAGCAGTTCATGTTCACAGGTAATCTTGGTCTATCTCCATCCATTTAATCGCAATTCACTCCTTTGCAGCCAAAAATCGCCAAAAAATCACCAAAAACCCCGATTTTTAAGATTCAAGGTCAATCAAAGTCATCAATATTGACAATCTTAAGAAGCTCGTCGCTAGTGTCTGTGCCTATCTGCAACCATTTTCACGTTAGACGAGCCAATAGCGGTAGAATAACGCCTTTTTAAGGGAAGATGCTCTTCTTTCTCCCCCTCATTCGTGGGGACCCCTTTACCCAGTGGCATGAAATTTTGTCACTAAATACTAGAGACTCTTAGCTATCATATGATGAAAACCAGAAGTCTCTATCTCACCTGGGCTCCGATCGGTACCGGGTTGTGACAGACACCAAGATACCAAGACATAATTACCATAGCTAATACGCGCTATAGCTAGCTAGCTATGCTAGTAGCTCTCGCGCGTAAAAACGAAAATCACGAATTTTCGAACCATGGTCATCACACGAGGACGCGTGAAACAATAATTTGATTATGTCAGTATACATGTTGATTATTAAATGAATAAATGCTGCGCGCCACGGCCCAATTATTCCAGGCTTAAACTTTACACGAACTGCCCAGCGTCATCTCAGAAAATTTCAAATTAGCCTAGTAACAGAAATTTGTACAGGGATTTGTCAGTGCTCTATGCTAATAGTTAACAATATTTCGATTTTCAAAAAACGTACCGGATACTTTCTGTGTTAATAAAGAGAGATGTAAGAAAACATATATAGCATTCTGCACAAAAAGTTAATTTTTCATGTTTCCGGGTTGTATAACAAAAATACGATTAACAGAGACTATAGGAATATGTGCAGGGTGGCCCAAATATGGCAGTTTTTTGTAGGCCTACGCCTTTACTTCATCACATATTAACTATTTTAAAAAAAATTCTTTCACTGTCAGAATGACGAAAAAATCGTAATAAAACCGTCACTAAAAATCCCATCTCACCTCAAGTGTGTTGCTACACTACCGTGTGAAGTGTCAGTGAGCACGCATATGTATGTATCACTCACTGAGTATTGCAACGACCTCATCGTCTTGAACGACTTCCAACGACCCAGACACGATGAAACACAGCGAGTCAAGGCTCTCGCCTTGGTGAAAGATTACGTCACCAGGTGCGCTGTGTGACGTAACTGTGACGTCACCCGGTGCGCTGTGGTTCATGGTAAAGTTGAGCGCTAGAGCGCGCAGACATCCGTCGCTGGCGAGACGAAAGGCGGGTTGTTCCTGAAACACTTTGCGATGCAGATGAACGCAAATGTCCGCCTTCATGTCCTTGGGACAGTACTCTAACACCTAAAGCATAAACAACAAGAGCAAATCAATTGTTTTAAGCCATGCTCGCCCCTTTGCGAAATTTTGTTACAATTTATTTATAAAATTTTCACTAAACTTCGACAAAAAACGACATAAATAGACAGATAATCTTTTTTGTGCTGACGACGAAGGAGAGCTATAATAGGAAACAGGCTAATTTAAAACGTTCATTGTTCGCACTTGACAATGTCACATGCCATTATGTCAAGATTGGTATCTCATCTTGTTATTATATGCCAGGCCCGTCGAGAGCCACAGCAGGGCCCGGAGAAACATTCTCGCGAGCCCCCGAACATTTTCACGGGGCCCCTCTGGGAAAAATATTTTGAATTTTTGCTTTTCAAAATGGTACATTCTAGCGCACTTTATATTTCTGGCCGACGGCGGGGCCCCCAAACGTCGCGGGGCCCGAAGTAGTTAACCCCCTACCCTACCCTCTCGACGGGCCTGTTATATGCTGCGCCACACATGGTCCATGATAGATCAAGTTCAATACACGGTGTTTCATAAAAGGGACCCTTTTTGTTTTTCTCATAATTTACTCAAATGATAATCAATTTATACAAAATTTTTATCATTTGTAGTTAAAAAGCACTAATTCAAAATATTTAAACTAAATATGGAAGTTGATTAAATATTCTTTGCTAGTCGTGACGTAATCCTTAGATGACTTTGAAGGTCACTAACAACCAGCACGGTCGGATATCCCAGCGACAGCCGGGCTTTTTGTTGTCGCACATTTTCTACCCGATTTTCCTCTCGACGTTGATGAGCACTATGTTTTCCGGTAAAAAAACACAGTAGGCCCTGGTGCAAAGATCCGGCCGGTATTAGACAGCGATCGCTCAATTCTGTTCTGTCAGGCGTATTACTTACTTCGCAGTGTGCACTTTACAGGGCTGCGCCGCTATCCCAGTGTGATTGCATTGCTGGCTTCGATCTTGAACGTAAAGACTGGTCTCTTCTCAACCGTTTTCGCACTGGCCATGGCCTGTGTACCTCTACTCTTCACGACTGGGGCATACGCGACGACCCACTCTGTGCTTGCGACAGCAAGCAAACGATGTCACATATCGTCAACGAGTGCCCGCTGACCAAGTTTCCTGGTGGACTCCAGGCGCTACACTCTGCAGAGGAAGATTCTGTCATCTGGCTTCGCAAGATCAGCATACGCTAGAAGAAGATTGCATATAACGAAATTACGTCGTTCGACACACATGAAAAAAATCGGAATTTAAAATTTCGTTTTTTGTGTGTAAAGTTTAACGAAAATTTAATTGCCGTCTAAAAAACTTCTGATTTACTTTCGAATAAGGTACCGTACGCAAAGGTTAAAAACATCTTATATTAACAGCATTATAGATGATCGGTGGCTATTTTGATTCAAGACAGTTCAAATAACCATATTTTCACCTTGAGTCAAAATAACTCGCCGGCAACTTAAGCGACTAGTCTGAGCATGGTGTTAACAAAAAAACAGTTAAGACTTGGTTTGACCTTAATGCCACAATTTTTGGCCTTGTCTGGTTTTTTCTTGGAGCGCAAGACCTTGGAATTGAATTTTCGTGACTGGCCTTAGGACAAATTACTCTTTTCCCGTAAATTTATTAAACTTTTTGTTAAGTTCTAAATGCATCATGGACCTATGTGCTCTTGCGCTCGTTTATCGGCTTTTTAATATATAAACTTACTTATTTTTGACATCGTTTAATTGTCACTATTAATTTACTTTAAAACATATACGCAAAGTATTTCGTTTAATTTCGTGCATCCCGATGCAGGCAACGCACAGACGGCTACCGGGGTTAAGACTTGCCTTCTGAGTATCAAGGCCCTTGGTGATCGCCCACGAAGACACCACGTAGTCCATGACACGTAGGCCTATGTGGGAAAGAGCTGCTCCTTTTAGCATACCCATTATTTTACTCAACTCTTAAAACTGTTGGCGTACGAGTATATGAAGTTTAGAATACTTCGCCTCTCTGATCAAATTTCAGAGACGAAACCACGTAGTCCATGACCCGTATGTTCGAAAGTGCTGCTCCTTTTAACATATTAATTTTTTTCACTCAGCTTTTGAAATACTTGGCGTACGAGTACAAGATGTTCAAAAATACGTCGTTTTTGCTGTTAAATTTTAAATAAGCAACGACGTAGTCCATGACACGTTATGTATTGTTCGTTCGTCAACTACTCGAACGACGGATAGCACACATGCATTAGCTCTTGAGGCGAATAGAAAGGAAAGACAGTTATAATTGAAAGATAAATAGCTTAGTCCATGACACGTTCGCTGAGGGCTTGCGGCACGTCATGTAGCTTCATGAACTCGCGTCGCAACTAACTAACTCTCTCCACTGCACTACAAACGGCCAGTTGTTAGAACTAACTCCGCTTTGTTCAGCTTTACATCTACTGACTGACTCCGTCGAATTTAGCCCTGAATCTTCTTTTTTCTTCTTTTTTTTAGCTTTTTTGAACTTTTTTCCCAACTTTTTTTAAAACTTTCTTCTTCTTGCTCATTTTGTTTGATTCCGGACTTTGTTTTTTTCTTCTTCTTCTTGTTCTTCATGAACTCGCGTACGTTGGACAACATCTCGTGGTATTTGCCGGTGGTCGAGTACATCTGCTGGAAGATGGTCCCCGAAATATCGTTTGACATAGCAGAGCGGTCATGTAGAGTTCTGTCCGAAGGTCTCAAACGTCAGACTGACACGGAATGAAGTACATTAGTAAGGTGAATCAGGGTCTGTCCTAGCCTTATACATCTGCTGGAATATGGTCGTCACGTTACCGAAAATTGTAGCGTACAGCAGCGCTACAGTCAAAACGACAAGCAAAAGGACATTATTACATGATTAGTAATTATTGTTAGCTTACGATAAGCAGCAGTAGTAACAGTTTAATAGCAATAGTATTAGGTATTATTAATAAACCAAAAAAGTTTGAAAAGCTAAGTACAATGCACATATTTAATTTGCAGAAGCAATGAAAATGACGGCGTATTTTTTTGTATTTTTTGTATTTTTATTCATAATCAAGTTTAGCACTTCTTTTTCGTTTCTTTGTATTTGTGCCTTTTATATTAAGTGTTTTTTTGCGTTTGACGTGTTTACTACATAATGAAATATAAATAAAGAAAATATTTTTGCTACTTTGTTAAAAGTAAAAAGAACGATTTTCTGATATACTTGCGATTAATAAGCTCTCCAAAAGTGCATAACTGTACGCCCCAGAGACAAAAGCAAAAGCACAAAATGAAAGCACAAAGCTTCATCGATCAAGAAATCGATCTGTCAATCAAAGTTATTTACTGATTTGCTGCAGTAGCAAAGCCCGGGAATAAAAGTGCCATTAACTGATTGACATCTTTCGCTGGTGGGCGACGTCAAAGCGGCGTCAGACGAAACGGTTTACGTTTGAAACAATTTCTGCGGGTGGACAAAATTTTGTTTCATGTGAACAGCATTTCCGTTAAAAGTGCCCCAAACTTTTCAAAACTTCTTAAACAGATTTCAGATGTTTTGGATAGTCGCATGCGACTCACAGGCGAGTTTTAGTCGATACACACCAATAACTAAAAAAGGTATAGAAACAATTTTTATCGGTATGTCGAAGATCAACAATTTTTAGCCGACCGTACTTAAGTAACGGTCGAGATATCGGCATGGTTGATGTTTGTCTGTTTGTCCGTCTGTAACGAATGTATTGTGGCTAAGCTTTAGGTCGTAGGGTTTAACTTTGTACCCGAATAATTAGCCATCTGCACTAGATTTAGACATGCAAAATTTTGGCGATGTAGTGCAAAGAAACCATTTTTACGCGCAAAAGCAGCTACTGCTGCAGCGCGTTTTAGCCATCGCAATTATGTCTGTCTGTCCGTCTGTGAGTCCGTCACACGGGTGGATCAGTCAAAAACGGTGCAAGCTAGGATCACCAAATTTTCACCGTCGGCTGCCTGGAAGACTCTAGTTTCAGGAACCGTAAAGCTTTTCTATAAATTCAAAGG
>Ga0209454_1003202_pt1 | contig 11583 bp, 7 predicted proteins | sample WorMetHERISLAND1_2_FD_187400 | JGI IMG/M metagenome (GOLD analysis project Ga0209454, IMG submission 187400) | Marine gutless worms symbiont microbial communities from Max Planck institute for Marine Microbiology, Germany - Olavius geniculatus... | ecosystem: Host-associated > Annelida >...
ACCTATAGGTCCATGCCCTGCAATGTGGGGGTCAGTGCACCATTGAGATTAACTCAAAAATGGGTGACAAAATGATGTGTTGGTATGGTTGGTTCTATTTAGCTGGCAATGGGGGCACACTAGCCAGGTTCTGAATGAGTTGACAGTAGATATCAATGCCTTTGAGAAATACGTTGGCGTTCAGGTACTCATTGTGATCATGCAGCAGGACTGGAGTATTGTTCATCGGTGAAAATCCAATTGCCGGACAACCAGCCTGGAAAATACAATTCAATGAAATGAAATGAACTTTTACTAATTACACTGCTAACGTTCAATAACAGTAAATCTTCTGCGAATGGTCAGCAAAAAAACAAAAAACCTGAGCTAATGCTCATGAGACGCGCGAGAGCCCATGGCAGTTCCTATACGCAGGTAATCTTGGTCTGTCTCCATCCATTTCATCGCAATTCACTCTTTCGCAGCCACAAATTGCCAAAAGATCACTTAAAATTAATATTTTTGGGGTTCAAGATCATTCGAGATCATCGATGTTGATATTTCTAAGAAGCTTGTCACCCGTGCTTGTTATGATACGCAGCATGTCTGTGCCTATCTGCAACCATTTTCACGCTAGACAAGACAACAGAGGATAAATAAACACTTTTTAGAAGGGTACCCCTTTTTGACACCCACGTGTGCAGGCCTCTTTGAATCTAGAGGGTCCGAACTTAGACTGCTAAAATCTACATTCCATGCTGAAAATTTCATATGCAGGTTGTCTTGGTCTATCTCCAGCCATTTCGCCGCAATTCACTCTTGAAATGCGTGTTGAAGCCCAAAATCGCAAAAAATTCACTAAAATCCCCTATTTTGGGAGTTCAAGGTCATTCAAGGTCATTGATGTTGACATTTCTAAGAAGCTCGTTGCCAGTGCTTGTTATGATAAGCAGCATGTCTGTGCCTATCTGCAACTATTTTCACGTTAGACGAGCCGATAGCGGTAGAATAACGTCTTTTTAGGAGGGGTGCCCCTCTTTCGCCCCCTCGTTCATGGGGACCCTTTTCACCTAGTGGCATGAAATTTTGTCACGAAATACTAGAGACACTAAGCTATCATATAATGACAACCCGATGTCTCTATCGAAGTCTCTCTGGTGTTGAAACGGTACCGGGTCGTGATGGACGGACAGACAGACAGACAATTACCATAGCTAATACGCGCTATAGCTAGCTAGCTAGCTCTCGCGCATAAAAACCAGCACATTGAACCAAAAATGCAAACGTCCAGCAAGAAATAATGTCCACATTTCTTGCAGTGATTATAGTAACGAATCATCGAGTCAGGCAACTTGACATGTTAGAATGACATAACTAACAACATCTTCATCGACTAGCAGAAATTATTTTTGTCATATTTAAATTTAATTATACTTCATAGTTATTTTCACATATCCACTTACCTGTCGTAAGAATCTGCTATCGGTCGTGCCGGGCATGACAGTCAACTTTACTTTCAGGTCCCTGACAAAAACCAGCACTGAGACAGTTTTAATCAGAATGAATCAACAAATAAAAAATAAATGATGTACTATTGCTGACATACTGGTTTATAGTAGGGACGTGCTGCCAAATTTGCAATTAATCGTGTAATACAACACTGAAAAATTTTTTTAAAATGAAGACAAATTAAACTGTTATATTTTCCTTGTACGTTTGCTCCATTTGAACAGCTCTGCTGCTCAGCAGCATAATGTCAACAAGAAGTCAGCATCAGTATATTTCTATTGCAGGACCAATGTCTACAAGGGACCCAGTTCTTAATTCTGAGAACTGGTTCACTGAATGAATACATAACAAATGCAGAAAATTTTCTCACATGTTTTCAAATGTTTTCTGAACAGCGTTCCACCAAGGGTCATCTGCAGCAGTCGATGTCATTCCATTGAATGTCTGTTTCTGTACCGCAGTGACACAACAATTGAACTAAAGTGTCAGCACATCAAACAGATCTGTGGGCTCATGCCAAATGAACGGGAAAAATGGAGAGCTCAGAGAACGGGGATTAATACCAGTCATTTTACAAAGTGTCAGCATAACTTGCTCTGCAGAAGTCCTGTACTAGCTATGGTAAAAGCGTCCATCCGTCTGTGCATCTGAGTGTCACAACCTGATACTGTATCAAAACAGCACAAGCTAGGATCACTGAATCATCACTGTCAGCTCTCTGAGGACTCTAGTTTCAGGATCCATAAAGGTTTTCCAGTAGCTCAAAAGGAGTCACACTGATCGAAGGCATTAAATAAGAGGGGGGGTTGAAAAAATGGCAATTTTCAACCAATAAGTTGTTGTAGCTCAGAAATGGTGCAACATAGGGGAAATGTTACTAACTCACTTTTAATCCCTAACAGGAAGTCCAATAAGCGTACCGGTAAGTAAAAGCTACTTTATGATAACAGCGAGTGGTCTAGTGCTGATTTGGGCTTGTTAAGCAAGTTGTTAACCTACTGCATGCTCAGGCCATCTCAGCCTCGATGGAAATGTGTAGTAGCTTATGGGCTATGGGATAAAGGCCCAATGTGGCTGATTGAGGCTGTGCTACATACGTCTGCTGGCTGCTCTGTAAGTCCACTGTTCACTGACAGTGTTGCGGGCAATGCAGTAAAATGGCTATAGTGAAATGCTATAGCTCTTCGTCGGAAACCCATCTCAGAGCTACAGAGCGTCACTCGCCATATGGGATCACACACTGTCACCTGCCACCCGACACAGGTGAACGTGGCCCACCTCAACCCCAGCCAGATAGGCTGTACTCGATTTACCAACCGAGGAGGAATGGAAGGCTGAGTTGACCTAGGCAGCTGAGATGGTTTACCTGCAGGCAGGCAGTCACCCATCCAAGTACTAACCCGGCCCGGCGTAAAGTAACTTTGTTCATTGGATGAAACGTGTTACCGCTATGCCATGCCACCAACCCGTAAGTATCATTAGCTCGTGCCAATCAGCTGCCACTTCCGAGACTGTAAAGTGTTTGCAGTCACAAGTATGACTCATATAAGTAACCCTATGGCAAGTATCTTTACCTTTAACTTTAAAAAAGAAAACTAGAACTTACAATAATAAACCGGTAGGTAACGTCTGGGCCAGCATCAATACACCAGTGTTGAATGACTGACTCAAACTCAGCTTGGTCAATGGTTGGTGGAAGCCTAATGTCAAATGCTGCAAACATCAGTACAAGAGGTTTCGGTTTTTTACTTAGTCGGCATGGCCCTCAAACTGGGGTATCACACCGACAGGCTGTGGTATTGTGGTATGTAAACAACTTGCCCAATGTTGTTACATGACAGTGGAGTGGCCCGGAGTCAAACCCCCAACCTCAGGATCATTGGTCCAACACGCTAACCACTAGACTATCAAGCCACACCACGATCGCACACAATAAAATAAAACATTGAAACATTTCATCTTCAGCCTTTATATTAAAATTGTATGTACATCACCCACATGCACAAAGCTAATGTAACACATCAACAGCACTTATACAACTAGTCCGAAAAAAGTGCTTTTAAAAACTATGCTTCATTGCTATGATCTAGGCTAAAATGTTTTCCAAACAACAAAACTATCCGAATAGGCATTACTTATATAGCTGTATGCGGACATGACAACTTTGCTTCATTTTATGACTTACACTCCACTATGATCAAGCTTGCTTCATCTCAACAACGCTTAATGCTGTAATCCAAATTAATATGCTATAGCGCCACATTTGGCCTTGCTGAAGAAAATTCAGTGACTAGTTCTACCTACTTGCTTTGAACTCCGAAGGAACAACATTGGCTTGCACACCTCCCTGAAATAAATAAAATACTAATTACAGAAAATACAAAAAACAACTGGAAAGCATCTTAATCGCTTTTGCTTTCACTAAGTTCTTCATACGTCATCCGCAAGTTTTATCATAAGCATAATGCAATTGGCAAATCGACCGTAGTCATCAACATCACTGTCTCACAGCTGTGTGACCTCAGAGCTCATCTCCGTTCACATGACCCTGAGTGATAGTTATATGAGGGGGGGAGGCCAGGCCTCTCCCACATACTCTTGTTACGCAGCTGTTGATGCCCCCAACACACCTTCGACTTGTAATAAACATTGTTCACGACACAAGGTGCTACATAAATGTGTTTTGATCTGTGACTGACTGACTAATCTTCTTAAAGAAAGTAACTACAACATGAACAACAAGAGCTCAGTCCACTATCAGATAGAAGCAAATTATTTCATGATTAGAGAATTTACCTGAACTTTGGTTAGATTGACGCTTGCTACTTGACCAAGCGATAAAGATGAGTCTGACTTCAGCCTGCGCATAGCTGTAATATTGATACTAAATCTAGAGTTTATTTTAACATCATTAGACGTAGTGTAGTCTACACTCAAATAACGTATCGCAGGTCGCCATCACAACTTCACCAAATATTGACCAATGTTCAAAATTTTGTCACCGACACTCTTTGAAAAATTGGCCACAAAGTAATCATTAAAATACTGCCACTTCTGAAACGTGCTCCTACATTACCTTGTGAAATATAAACGTCCGAAAACTAGCTACGTAATAATTAATCAATGCAATTCATCACATCATGCACTTACATGTACATATTAAGCTAACACTGCTAGCAGTTCAAGTCATCAGTATTCGTATCACATATAGCATACTTCAGAACTGTGGTGAGTTAATCCTTCAGAGAGAATGTCCCAGCGTAGAACACATGCTAACTGCCTGACACTTACTTTTCACAAGGTACTGTAGTGACACGTTTCACATAATGAATAACCTACAGCAACCAGATTTTCTAAAAAGAGAATGGACAAGTAATTTGAGCAAAGCTCATAAGACACATGACAGCGTTAGCAGTTCCTGTTCGCAGGTTGTCCAGGTCTATCTCTAGCCATATCAGTGCAATTCACTCTTGAAATGTGTGCCACAGCCGAAAGTTGCAAAAAACAATAAAACCCCTTATTTCGGAGCTCAAGGTCATTCAAGGTCATCAATGTTGACACCATTAAAAAGCTTGTTACTAGTGCTTGTTATGACAAGCAGTATTTCAGTGTCTATCTGCAACTGTTTTCACGCTAAATGAGCCAATAGTGATAAAATAACCACTTTTTAGGGGGTAGCCATCTTTGACGCTCGCCTACACAGGCTTCCTTGAACCTAGGGGGTAGCAACTTAGACTGCTGAAATCAGCGTTTAATGCTGAAAATTTCACATGCAGCTTGTCTTGGTCTACCTCCAGCCATTTTGACGCAATTCACTCTTAAACTGCGTCGCAGCCCGACATCGCAAAAAGTTCACTAAAACCCCTTATCTTGGGGGGTTCAAGATCGCTCAAGGTCATCGATGTTGATAGTTCTAAAAAGCCGGTCACCAGTGCTTGTTATGATATGCATCAACTCTGTACTTATCTGCAACCGTTTTCATACTACATGAGCCAATTGAGGAAACATGACGTCTTTTTAGGGGGTACCCCTTTTTGATGCCCTCGTTCGAGGGGAACCCCTCACCCAGGAGCACCAAATTTTGTTACTAAAAAAGAGTCCTTCGGGCAGCCCATAGTGAAGATTTTGTGATCCTAGCTTGCACAGTTTTGATAGGGCTCAAGGGTGTGACAGACAGACGGACGGACGGATGGACAAACAGACGCCTCAATGATGGCTAAAACGTGTGAAGCATTATATGCTGTCGTGCGTAAAAATGGATCAAACCTTGCTGCAGCCTCCCCAGTTTTTCCAACCGCTATAATTCCATCGTTTGCTATAGTATGCAATAGGCTGTAAATGAAAGAAAACTGACTGCATTTGCTACACGGAATTGTAGACAGACTAACTTTGTTTCTTGCTGGTCACGCCACCGTAATGCAGAGTTGATGAATCGCCGCTACAATCAAATACAGTCCAGGTTAATGCCGGCAAATATCCGTAAAACATATACCAATCTCAACTGCAGCAGAAAAAGCTAACATCATGTGCCTACAAAATGTTGACTGACACTTTTTGTTAATAGGTATAAAAGTGAATATTGTCCTGTATGACTTCAAATATAAAAAGCGAACAATTACGTAACTATAGTAATTTTCTAAAACATGGCTATGGCACTGATTCCAGCTGAATTTAAAAACACATTTGCTAAAAAAAAATCCGACTACAGCCAGATTTTGAAAAGTAAACTCTAGTACATCCCTACAGTACTTACCTAAATAAAAACAGCACATGTATGACACATTATTCAAATACTATAAAACAACACAAAGATGTATGCAAGTATTTTGGTCTAACTCATACATTCCAGCAAAAAAACACTGACCATTTTTTCTGCAGCGTTATTCTGAATAAAAACCGAGCCATGGCCAGGATTACCACTGAACGTCACTTCTAACCCTGAACATGCAAACTACTTCATATTACACAAACTTACCACTTTCTTGTAATGCAACACAAAAAAGCAGATTATTGCTGTCACTGGATAAAACTGAGATCAAATTAGATATTTACTGAAATGCAATAAAATACTAAACTGCTAAAATGACATAGTACAATTACACAACACAATCTGAAGCATTCTGAGAACACACAACTCTGTGTCAAAACGTGTGTTATATTTCACAGTGTTGAACAGCAAAACAGAACATGAATTCAGAATTATAACAAAAAAGCTGGCATTATTTGTATTGCTAATATCACACAAATACTGGCAAAGTATTGCTATCTGATTACAAAAGCATTACTGTAGTTGAAAAAAACTAATGCAAATTGGTAAAGTTCAACAACTACTGTAACATTATTCTGTGGCTCAAAATACTTACACCAAGGCATGCGTTCAGCATAGTAGACCATGAACTCTTCTGAAGGATTTGCCAGCCCTGAAACACAATTGTTAAGATATTCATGCAAATGATGCAGCATGGAAAACATAGATAAAAGGCTGCAAAATAACACTAATACTACTACCTGTTAGTCCAGCAATAGCATTGGTCAGCTAATGTAAAAAATGCTTTTAACTTGTGACAAAAGCACACCGTACCTTCGTCGAGAGCAAAGCCGCAATTCAGGCCACGGAATTGCTCGCTTTCAACAAATAGCTTCATCCCTTCTCCACCTCCAATCTCCTCATCTGCACATCAGCAAATGAGCATCAAGTTTACATTAGCTTTGGTATTACAACATCAAACTAAAATGTGCTAAAAATGGCAATTCGTCACCATAGCAATGTGGACCAGCCTGATGCTATTAAACTTGTCGATACCTCCAGTAAAGTGCAACACTCCATAGCTTCCATAGAAGCCGAGACGTGGCCAATCTTGTATTCATGACAACATAAAGTTTACATTAGCACATTAGCGATGTCTTTTCATATTCCCTGATTTGTCCAGTTTTGGAGACAAACATGAAAACATCATGTTAAGTGTAAGAATGTAACATTCAATTGTTCCATGCACGGGTTAGGGTTAAAAACAAGATTAACTCAGGAACTTAGCCAGGAAACTCGTGATTCATTGTGCCATGCCTAAATATGGCATGCCACAATGTGCATGAGATTAAACCTAGAATTAAAGTTGACCTCTGATTAGCAAACCAGTGAGTTAACATAGGCTTGGAAGAATCGACCATATACAAGCAAATTTTTATCCAGCACAAAACATCAGCACAATAAAGCAAAAAAGAACGAGGAGCAGCAAATGTGTGGCAAATCAAAATGAAGCAAGATATGCCTGGGACAAAACAATGCCAAATTATGACGAAGCACAACCCACCTGGGACAAAGCACAGGTGAATACTACGGTCGAACTGATGCCCAGAACATTTCAGTTTGCGAACGGCTTCAACGTACCTGGCAACAGATGATCACAGAGCAGCCTAGTCACTAATTTCATGCTATAAAATATCTTTAGCACACATAAAATGATGGAGCGAGACTCGAAGCATCAAGAATGTCAACGAGAAGAGTGCAAACAACGGACTTACTGCATGCCAACACATTTCATATCCTGACTGCCACGCGCAAAAATGTCACCCTTCTCATCCATTGTTGCAGAAAAAGGATCATACTTCCAACTTTCCTGCAGCAGGTATGCAGAAAATAATAACTATTAACTATACACTCACAAAAAAGTACAAACAAAGGTGCCAACAAATTACAAATTCACAAAATCCCTACTAAACACACAATGCAACTAACTTATTTAACTAAGCTGGCTGCCATCAAACAATGGCAGACACTGGTCTGAATGCAATCCACATTAATTCCTGATAAACTTCATCCACAAAAATTGTCCTGCATAGATTAAAAATTTTCTATGATTTGCACATGATTTATACATGTACTGTCCTCACGATAATAACATATAAGCCTATTCAAAGCTTCAGCCAGATGTAAAATGCAGGTTAAAATTACACAAACTGATAACACAGCCTGCAACACTTACAGGAAAGACTGGTACCACATCAATGTGAGAGCTGAGAAGAATCGATGGGAGTTTTGGATTCCTTCCCTCCCAAGTCATCAGAAATACTGGCTTATCTGGTTTGCACTGTACATCCAATACACAGCCAAAAACAGTAAAAAAAACACAATATGGCAAAACAGCTCATTGCAAAAAATAGAACAACAAAAATATAAAGCAATAAAAAATCAACTAGACTGTCAAGCAATGACTAGTCCTAAGACTGTTGACTTTTAAAGTAATACCTAATGGACTGAGCTATCGACATACAACATACGACAGACTGTTGAAACAGTACAGTATTTTACAGGTTTATTATAAACCAACTGAAAAGAGATTCAAGCAACATTTGTCAATATCGGATATATCACTAAAACTGCAGTGAAAAGATGCCAGAGAACATACACTAAAATGAATTGGACATACCCTGAAGATTTTACATGGCAACTGCAACTGCTTAGCTATTTTCTGCAGAAATTTCACAGCTTCCTCTTCCAAAACACAACAGAATAAATAACAAGAAAAATTAAAACTCACCAACATCAAATACACTATCTGTATAATCATAAAATGTGCATGTATGTTACTTATAAGAACCCCACTGTGGTCAGCCACCTTGTCGTGGTGGTGGAGTTTTGCACTGATGACCCGAAAGATTTATAAAATCTGGAGGCGAGGAGCTGACTAAGCGCTGACCAAAACGTGAGAGCAGATTGCTGCACGTTACCAGTGCTTTTGTGCTGGTTTCGGCTCCACAGCTGACTACGGCTTCACAGCCGTCTATTTACGGCTTTACAGCCGTCTACAGCTTTATAGCCGCTACCTGTAACCTTGTGGTTACATTCGGGGATACGCATTGGGCCAAACTGATACGGCCTCAGCGCTGGGCAGATGTAAGAGCCTGCCCACCCAGAAGGTAAGGTAAGGTAAGGTACTTATGAGAAGTTCATCATCTGGTGAGTGAAGCCAGAGCCGACATTTGTTAGTCAGTGAGCTGTATTGTATACCCGCTAGCTACTGGAACATATGCCAATATATGACATTCTCATTTCTGTATTTTTACCCTATTAGTGAACATCTGACAACATCTGTCTGCATTGCCATCACCCAGCAAGCACAACTGCAGTCCTATAATCAGGTCAGTCTAGGTGCCAGAGGGAGACCATATCTGAGATTGCTGTAGCAAACACTTTACACATTGCATCTGTCTTTTTTTGTCATCCAACCAACAGCATCAAAGCACTGATTAACAAGAAAAGCCCTGCTAATGCAAAGGGGAACGTGCAACAGTGGTGCATCGACGTACGCTAGTGATCTGTAGACTTCATCCGTAGATCTCATCTGTATGGCTTTTGGCTACAGTTTCAAAGAAAGTCCCACAAAACAAAATCAGTCGCCAGATGGTGCCAAACGGCCTACAACTAAATGCATAGCGTTTTACTTGTACTCACCAGAGGACATCATTATCTCACTTTGGCAATGCCGTATAAGCTGGATATCGCAACTTTTCCCTACCCCCTCTCATTTAGCACCCTCATTCGGGGTGATTCCCTTTGAACTTATGGAAAAGCTTTATGGTTCCTGAAACTAGAGTCTTCCAGGCAGCCGATGGTAAAGATCTGGTAATCCTAGCTTGCACCATTTTTGACTGATCCACCCGTGTGACAGACAGATGGACAGAATTGCGATGGCTAAGATGCGCTACAGCAGTAGCTGCTGTTGCACGTAAAGACACATAAAAGTAATTTTAAAAAAACAAAATAATACCACAATACAAATATTACCATAATCTGGCTTTGGCTGCACAGTTTTGATCTTCAAGTACTCTCTAAAATTCTCAATGGCCAAATTTTCAGAGTACACGACAGGAGATTCCATCTTGGTCGTAGCAACTATCAGAGCTAATACTGGGTATGACGTCTGAAAACATAATAATAACAAAACCACACTGTGTGCAATACATTTACACACACAGAAAATGCAGTCCTGAGTCTTCCAACATCGATCAACTGAAGACATGAGAATTACGCAACAGAATTTTTTTTCACACAGACTACAGTAGTTCCAACTTCACACTTTCTTCGTGCCAGTCTGTACAACCGTCAGTCATTGGCTGCAAAAAAATCCGCCTTCTGGTATTGCTATCGGCTATGCTTATTATGCAGCGTAATCCTAGGGACCCCTGTAGCGAAAGTAGGACTGAACCCCCCAAACATAACTCCCCTACAACAGAACCCCCCTCTAGTCATCGTAGGACGGAACCCCCCCTGGGATAGACTAGGACAGAACCCCCCTCCGATTATAGGACCAATGGCAAACCATATTTTAGATAATAATCAGCATACTTTATGAGTCAAGTTGTTAGGTAGTCGATAACTAGTGGCGAGTTAAAACCAAAGCAAATCGCCAGACTGTTGATGCCACACCTGAGCTGTTTCTGATGCACGACAGTGGCCGAAGATCCCTACATTCATCTGCTATGGCGGCAAAACAAAAGACGAGTAGACTGCTCAATGCTGAGTTTCTTGCTTGATGCCAGTGTTCTTTGATCCAAGACCACTAAGCCTAAACTGCTCTAATGGTTTTGAGTAATTATCGGTCAGCGCAACTGCCACACGTGGGAAGACATGAAAGAACGTGCGGCATTCCTCTAGGCAACAGAGTGGCGTTAATCATTGACATGCATATATAGAGACCAACCTGAAAGTGCAGTGTTTAGTGTCTGTGTCAAAAGTTTTGGCTTTAGTTGATCAAAAAAATACCATTCAAATCAGCACCAGGCCACGGTCGACGGGACAGAACGCAAAAACAATGCCTGCGAAAACTGGAATCACTCATTCGCGAGCAACATTAACCACCAGCATCCATCTCTGTGGACCCTGCTCGGTGCACTGCAGCAAGACCAGGCAGTCGTCACAACACAGCAGCTGCAGAATGCTCTCAGCCTAGACCCGTAAGCGACTCACCAGCCGTTTTCTCGCTTGCTCGTAGGTAGATCTCGCTCGCTCAGCTCGTTCAAGTCGATGCTTAAAGTTCTACAATGTACAACAGGGGATTACTTTTTTGTCACACCCTGTATAGGCCTATATTGAGT
>Ga0209454_1003208_pt1 | contig 11574 bp, 8 predicted proteins | sample WorMetHERISLAND1_2_FD_187400 | JGI IMG/M metagenome (GOLD analysis project Ga0209454, IMG submission 187400) | Marine gutless worms symbiont microbial communities from Max Planck institute for Marine Microbiology, Germany - Olavius geniculatus... | ecosystem: Host-associated > Annelida >...
TTTGGTAAACATTGCAATGAACAATGTGTTTGACCGTTCAGCATGACCACCCTTCATATTGGATAGATGTAATACATAATGCTGCTTCTGCTTTGATATCTGCCTGTGACTGCTAAGAGTGTAAAAGTATTTTTTGTGCTGTATTTTGCAGGAATTTGCGAGCTTTTTTTCACATTGGTGATCGTGCTGTCATCTACTTATTTATTGCTGCATCATACACTCCGTGGTATGGTGACATTTCACAGTGATTTTTTCATAAGTTGTTTTGTATTTAAATATGACATTTGGAACAGTAGTGCTGGCATGTTGTGTATATCTTTTGTCAAGATAGTGGTTGCAGATTGTCATGACTGTAGAATCATTCACAGCAATGTCAGAACTTTCTTAGTAATGAAGTTCAAGTTATCTCTGAGTTTAAAAAAACATAAAGCACCACAAAATACAGAAGGACTATCTAATGGCTATGTGCAGTTTAACTGTTGTAGAAAACATGATCGTGAAAGGCATGTCTTCAGTCTTCTACGAAATTGATGTGCTGAGCTTTAATACGATGATGATGATGATGAAGTATGAATTAACTTTAGCGTGGCATTAAGTCTTGAGACTACAAGGACACGTAACAATAAGCTTAAACAGTGAAGTCAAGAAATAGTAGTTAATGCAATGAGATGCTGTTAGTCATGACTGTAAGACCAGGCAAAAAGTTCGGTTTTCAGTCTGCTGCGCAATGACGGAGATGACCGGACTGACTCCGGCAAACTGTTCTAGACCGATGCAGCTGTCGCTGGAAAGGTGCAGTCACCAATGGTAGAATGCACAGTGCGTGGAGCGACTAGCGCTGATGTAGTCGAAGAGCGCAGTCGTCGACGTGCATTGAGGTGTGACGTGCTGAAGATCTGAGGCCAGGTAGCCAGGTGCAGAGCCGTGGAGGCAGCGATACACTAGCACTGCCAGCTGGAACGAAGTACGTTCTGGCATTCGAACTGCACAGTAATGGCTGAGTGTGGTCCTGACGACAAGCTTTGAAGATCAGCCGTGCAGCGGCATTCTGCACAGACTGAAGCCTGTCCATGAGTTGCTTTAGAAGGCCGGCAAGAGTTGCCAAGTTGTAGTCAGGCCTGGAAAACACCAGCACCACAATGAGTGACTGCATCACGTCGTTTGACACAGGTCGACGTATGCTTCATAATTGTCGAAGGGCAGCAAAACACTTCTGAGTGACTTTGGTACGCATCATCAGGTCAGCGTCAATGAAAATATTGAGATCATGCACGCAACTGACAGGTGACACGAGATCAGAGCCAACAGCCAACGGATCGGAAGCAAACAATGTTTTATACAGCGATGGTTTGCATTAGGGCTGCAGTTAATCTTTGGTAAGGTCTTCTCTTAAATTTGTCGAATAGTCGGTTGTTATTTTTTTAGTTGTTATTTGTTTTTTTTTAATTTTTATTTGGTAAAATATTGTGTTATTTAAGATTCTGTTCATTCCTGCATAGTGTGTGATTGATCTGTCTAAATTTGACTGTTTTGAATGTTATCGTGGCTAATTTTGGCATCTGATGCATGTCGGTGGCAGGTTAACATTGAAAGAGCAGAACAACTTGGCATGCCTTCAGATGTTGTGTGTCGTCTGGCTGTCAGCAATCGTTGGCATAGTCTATCAGTATGTGTTCCATGAAAGGTGAGCTGCTTTCACACACAGTTTGCATGGACAAATGCAGGATTGCTGAGTAGAGATGGGATAGGGCCAGTATTCTGGAGTTGAACATCAATGGGCATTGGTGGGTGGGGTTTTTGGGGAAAGTTTGAGGTTTGGGGAGGGGATATTATTCTGAAAGCTAAGGGTACAGTGTATTTACAAACAGTTTGATGGCTGTGTAACTTACATATTGTCATTTATCATGCCAGGCAGTTAGTCCACTGTAATGGATGTATGTGACAGTTGAATGAATGTGTCGAGAAAATAGGTGACTTTTGCTTTCATGTGCAGTGTATAAATTGACTTTATTATTATTATGATAAATGTTCAAAATGAACAAATAAATATATCCATTTATGTATCACTAAAATGACAAGAGTGATGCAAGCAGGCAGACAGACGAGTCTCAAATAAACTAGTTAATGTTATACCAGTAATGGATCAGATGAATAGAGCTGCACAGCTGTTTGCATACATAGGGTGCAGTACTCTATTTCGACAGACGCTATTCCGACAGCCACCGCGGGACACAGCAGCTGTTGGAATAGTGACAGCCGAGCGACTGACGACCTTGGCCTTAGCTTCACGGATCACCAGTCAACGAACTAGTTCCTCAGATCTACCAAGTAGTCTGTCACGGGTAGCTGTCAGCAAGTTTTGTAGTTATGTTCGCCACCGTCGAACTTATTACCTATGTTGTACGTTAACTTTGTCTGTCGATGTGAATTTCAGTCGGAATAGCATCTGTCGGAATAGAGTCTGCCTCCCACATACATGGACTTGGCTGTTATTTCTTGCCACATGCCATTCCTGTGTGTGGACTGTTGCAGATTCAAGTCGTTGGAGATTGTTTTCTATCTGCTGATTGGAGTTGCACCGTCTGTTATTGTCTTTGAGATGGTTAGTTTCAACTAACAACCCAGAGTTGAAGTTGATATAACTTCGTTTGTTGAATGCATTGTTAGCACTGTGATTGTGCCTGTTTGTTAATCTGTGTTCAGTCTGTTTTTTTGTTTGTCACGTGACCATGAGCTGTTAGTATGTTTTTTTGCTTGCAGACATTTACACAGATTTTATTTTTTCTTTGCTTTTTTGTTTTTAGCTTAGGAGCTTTGATGCGACAGACAGATAGGGAGATGGATGGAAATTATATTGCATCTTGTTAGGAAGACTGCATAAAATAAAAGCTTCTATTAAGTTTACTTCCTTACTGAATCTGTATGATGTTTGTTGTTTACTGGCAGAGTGAGCATTCAGGAGTGCATGAGATGGCCGTCGGTGGTGCCATCTACATTTCCGGCATCATATTCTTCAAGTGTGATGGAGTGGTACCATTCGCACACGCGATCTGGCACTGCTTTGTATTTATTGGCGCACTCGTGCACTTTTCAGCGGTGTGTCACTATTTGCTCAACCCAGGCCTGCACCACTGTGATGTGATGTGCACACAGTTTACCAGCTGAGTATGTGCTGCTGATGCACTTTTTGCTGTTAGCTCAATCTAAGTTTGTATGCTGTATTAATGTATCAGAAAGCACTTCAGTTACATTATGTGTTATGCACAATGCATAGGTAATGTGCTACACATAATGTAGATCTCTTGTTTTCACATGCTGCCTGCGAGCATAAGTCTAGACAACTAACTGATTATGAGAGTCCAACAAAGTGGTGAAAAATTTTAATTATAATAACACTGTTTATTGCATAATAACATTCAGCATAACTACACAGTGTCTCAAAGAAAAACATCCCCGACGTTTTCGATTTTCATTTCAAGAGAAGTTATCAGATTCTAATAATTTCTGGTGTGAATATTCCTGACACAACTTGCCATCAAATGACTGTTCAGCTTTCCACCTCACCCAATGTTTGCTTCTGCACTACCAAGGGAATGCAGACCAAGCGAAATATGCATTGAAATACGCAAAAATGTGAAAAAAAACATTCCCGACGTTATCAATCATAACTTGAAGAAACATCATCAGATGTTAATAATTTTTGGTCTAAATATTTCTGACATCACTGGCTATTGAATGATTGTTTAAGTTCCCACCTCACCCAACTTCTGCTTTTGCACTACCTGGGGAAAACCGACCAATCCAATCATGTGTTTAAATGAATGAATAAACTTCTATAAATTCAGTCTGTCCAGATTTCTGGCTTCCAACAGGCAGTCAGTTACAAGGTTTGACTGTCATAAAGCAGTGTGTCTACCAGATGACATTCTGGAATATTTATGAATTCAAGATGTGACTGGTGTAATCTGGGTTAGTCTGAAGCAAAACATATCGATACTGCTGTCAGTAAATGCGGAAAGCATCTCTGTGCCTGTGTTCGCACAACGCGCCCATATTTCAAGCAATTTTGCTGTAGGCAGTTAAAAACAAAACAATTAGATGAAATGTCAACCAAAGTGTCAAGAAAGTTAACAAAATATTTTTTTGTGCATTATTTAAATTAAACATTAATACTGCATTTGGTAGAAAAACAATATTTCATTGGTTCTGTTTTCTCCAGGTAGTGCACAAACAGACATTGGGTGAGGTGGGAAATTGAACACTTATTTAATAGCAAGTTATGTCAGGAATATTTGTATGAAAAATTATTAAAATTTGTTAATCCTGCTTCAGGTTACAATCAAAAATGTTTGGGATGTTTTTGAGACTGCACATGCAGTGTTTATTATTGATTATCACAATAGCTTCGATGCTGGTTTTTTTCAAACATCAATATTACTTTGTTATTGTGATATCTGAGATGTAATGTTATATACATTAGCAAGTTCTGAATTATTTCAACTTTTTTCTTTCTGCTCTTATGACAGTTCATTTGCTTTAAAATTTCTATGGTGTGCCTCAATTGCAATCATGTCGTGAACATTTGTGTAGTTGTGAGTGTAACGACGCTTGTAAGAACATGTGGATTGTGTCAATTGTCTGATCTGTCTGATGATTTAGCATATAATTTCTTCCGTGATTTTTGTGAATTTTAGTGATTATTGTAATATTTATTGTTATAACACTGATGCAATAGTTCTGTCATACCTGTTATTTAGCAAATAATAAGTCAGTTGTGGGTGTGAAAAATCGTAAAATGTTATTAGATCGATACTGAATTACTGAAATAATGACTTCGTGATTAGGCATTTACACCACTGTGAATTTTTGCTTGGATTTTGCTTAATCTCTGTTGAATATCTGTTTTGTCTGAAAACTTTGTAGTGCTGGTTTGTTGTTAATTAAATTCAGCTGGTTTAACTGTCTGTTTCCGCTAACTTAACCGTGATATGATTTGCAAGTGATGTGTAGCCTGCATGCGTAGGGAGTTCTTTATTAATTTTGTATCAGTTTTGTGATAATTTCATAACATTTTTTAAAATATTGACATCTGAGATATAGTCCCGGTGTTAACAGTACTGATATATGTTCCTGCATCTCTTGCTGTTTGTGGTATTGTGTAAATTAGGGTCATGTTAATTTGTTGTGGGGTTTGTAGCAGAAATTATAATGCGGCTTGTTTCAGTGCAACTGAAATAAACAAGTACTGTCTTCTAAGTTTAGCTGATCATGGTAAGAATATGCAACTTCAAAATCTTTGTTTCTAAATTATACCAACTATAATACATAAAACAAAACTTAAGTTAACTTGTAAGACCTGTGTCTTCTACAGGCTGTTTTTGCCGCTAATTTATCTGGCTTTGGTGTGAAACCCTGCAGGTGAAATGATATGGTTGTTTTGCTTGTAGTCACTGGTTATCCAGAGTGTACATGTGGCTTTTGATATACTTCAGAGTAGCAGTATTTCTGTACATATATGCAGATAAAACAGTGAATATTCTGTGTCGTATTAGTCAGGGCTTGTTGGTAATATGTGACTTGTTTGTCATAAAAAGCTATGTCACTATCAGCATGACGTGAGTTAACTGAATGTTTAGTTATTTTGTACAGTTTTCTATGCATTTTAAACCAAATATGCATTTTAAACCAAAGGCAATAATGTCCATGTATGTGCAATGCACCTATCAATACATTGTATTATTTTTTAACAAATACGCTACTACCCAAGATTTGGTGACAGTGCAATTTCTGCAGTAGATAATGGGAGTTATGTATTTCTAGTAGCTTAATTATTTGGTTTAGTTTTTGTGTTTAATTATGTGTAGTGGTGTGCGATATCTAGTTACCTGCGGGTAGTGTATACGATCACAGGACGCTAAGCTAGCTAGCAAACTGCCATATTTGTTTCTACCAAGTCATTGAAACAAGTGCGCAATGATCAAAGTTGATTTAGTGTTATAATGTTTATATTTTTTTGTATTTTTCTGTTGTAATTATATTGTTTTTTTTGTGTTGCTTATCATGTCAGCTGATACTTATGTTCTGCTGTGTTGGCAAGTGCATTTCCATTGATATCCGTGTCTTTTCACCTGCTGCCTGCTGTTTATGATTAATTTTTCCTTTAGTAATTTTTAGATACATGATAATGTTCATACGAACACGGAGTCTGTCCAATGCATTTCGATAGTTTACAGTGTATGTCCGTATAAATATAATCAATGAGCTATTCAGACTGGAAGAAAAGAAATCAAAAAGTTAAATTTTTTATTGTACAGCAGCTATGTTTCTGTCTTCCTTCGCTATTATTATAACTAAACAATAAATATTGTCAGTTACAAGACTATTTGATTCTTCACCATCATGGTCCATCGTCACCATGCACCGTTATGGAGATATGAGTCCGTCTCATGTAAGAAGCGCTATAGCAAGTGGTGAACTTTATTTTTTTTTACTATCAAAGGTAGAAATTCTTTATTTTAGTCTGCCTTTACCATTTACAGTGGTTCTGATTCTTACACTTTGGCAAAATTTTTGAATTTGTTTGGGCTGGATTTTGGATATTTATCTTAGTTTTGGTGTCACATAACTTGAACTAGGAAGAACATTATGAGATGACAGTCAACTATTAGTCATGTACATGGCTTAGTTATTGTTTAGCTCGTTTTATGTGTTTTATGTTTCTGTAAAGGTTAAACTTTCTGTTGCTTTATTGTAAAGGTTAAAATTACTGTTCCATTACTATGTGTTTGTGCGCATTCTCCCTGGAAAGGCCGTCCCCGAAATGACCTATACTGTGTTGGGTGGGACATTAAATCCTACTCACTCACTCGCTCACTCTTTGTCATTTGTTTGTTTGTTTTTCTCAACTGTTAAGTCACTGCAGTTGGTTTGCGTTCATTTTGATGTGTAATTTGTTCGTTTTAGTTGCTCTGTTTATTGCGTTGATAATCAATATGTTTATAGTATTTCGTAGAATTGTTGCATGTTCCATTATGTGTCTCTGCTGTCGTATGTCTTTTGCAGTGTCGATATCCATGTGTGCGAAGCCATCCATGTGAATCACTGTTCTGCGCTTTCGTTGGCTGGTTTGATTCGGCATTATTGCTTCCAAATTTTGCTACATCTGTCAAATTTGTCTGTTGTGGTGTAGATAAATTATCAGGGCAAATTTGGCGGTATTCTCCAAACATACAGCTTGAAAGTTTGTTTTGTGAAGCCAGTATTCTTATTCTGCAGTGAAAATGTTTTTTTCTGAATTTCAGTCAGTAGTCTCTGAAAAACCATTTGTAGTGTTTACCACTGGTTGCCTGGTTGGTGTCATGCTGAGATTTTTTGTATTGTATGTTTTTTACATGTTGTTATATTCAAACTTCAAAATATTTAAATGTTAGTTTATTTGTATGTTGTATATTCGAGATACAGTGCCAATTGCTGTTTTTTTGCATTCGTTACATGTTGTTTAGCAATAAAGAAAAGTCTGCTGTTAGATTCTTTTCTGTCAGTTATCTTCGGCTACATTGAGAATCTTTTCTAGTGCAGAAAAATTGCACACTGATTGACATTCTGCAACTTATTCTGCATACCACCAATTATTTAATTTGCTATTTAATGTGAAAGAGTTACCACAAGTCGCATTTTATAAAGCAGTGTAATTGTGAAAAGTGGTCGCATTCTACCATAACCCAAACTTAACCCTTCTAACCCCAATCTTTGACATCTTTGAATTCAGCATAAACACTGCAACAAGGGGCCATTCATAAAAACTTATGAAGAGATTCAGAAGACGTACATCAGACGTCTTGTTTTTTAGCACCACAGCTGTGCATAGGTGTAGCACTGTTAGCATGATGTATCTGTTGTCTGTCTGACAAAATAAACTGTGGCTAAGTAGGGGGTCGGCGATGGTACCATCGGATAGGGTGGTGATGGCGACTTCCTATAGGCTGTCAGTAGTAACCATGTCTCCATCTGCAGCAGTTTGGCCGCAATTTTCAATAGAAAGTTTGAAGCTAAAAGTTGCTGTATCTCAGAAACTGTGATATATAGAGCTTAGGCTGCTATTGATCACAAATGGGAAGTCACTCGAGCCCTTTCACGTGATACAAAAATTATTACCTTGGATGAACTTGAAGTGTCATAACGCACTATGGTATGCCAATTGTGCGGTATGGCTAAACGGTAAATCTTAGAGGTGGGCGATTGCACCATCGGATAGGTGGCTGGTGACTTCCTATAAACTGTCAATATAGCCAACTAGCCATGTCTCCATCAGCAGCGGTTTGGCCGCACTTTTCACTAAAAAGTTTCGAACTTTGTAAGTGGTGGTATCTCGGAAACGGTGACAAATAAAGCCTAGGTTGCTACTGATCTCTAATAGGAACTCGTATAAGCACTCTCAGAGGGCACAAAAACAATTGAACTTGGATGACCTTGCAGGTCAGTACTCAGTACGCGCTATTGCGGCTCAGCGGAGGGTCCTATTGGGAACCTTATTAATCGAATCATTAGCTTGGTGCGGTGGCTACTCAGATACAAAATTTCAGCCAGGTCCGGATAACCGATATGCCAAGTATGCCATGGCAGGGGGCCCCCGCGCCAGGCAAAACGCGCTGAAAGCAGTAGCTGCTTCCGCGCGTAAAAATGTAGCGATAGAATTAACTGCCTGCGCCCGATAGTTGAGTTCGTCATTTAAGTTTCAAATGCACGATCTACTTTTGTTTTGTTTGTAAACAAACGCAGTAAACAAACTAGAAACGTTTGACTTTTAAAGAGACGTTTTTATACGAACGCAATGTAACCAATTCAGTGAGTTATTGACATTTGCTTATTTGATCTTTTACACTGTTGGCAGTGAGTAGGCGAGTGGACATTTTGTAAAATGAGTGGTAATAGAGACCAGCTGCTACATAATTAGCCGCTACTCAGCCAACTGAGCCAAAAATAGCCTAGTATGATGTATTATGTGTGTTCTGCTGTGTTCTGTGGCACAGCAGGCCTTCCTTTAAAGTGTAAAGGTTTCGGAGCATTGTAAGTTCACCCAGATTGTATGCAAGAGAGGGCGGAAAAGCATGAGTTAACTGAAAGTGTGTGAGATGCATGAGATTTGGCATGTTTGTAGGTGACTGACTAGACAAAACATTGTCTTCATTCTAAATCTTAAGACCTGAGACCACAGCATTGATGCAAGGCCAGTGACTGACCAGCATGCAGAATGCCAAGTGCGACATCCAAGGTGGACAGTGCACGTGAGTTTGTATTTACGTACTCGTCAGCCACTGGCAAGCCACGTGAACTGCATACATCAATATGCCTTGCGTCATGTGGCTCAGCTGCCGAGATCAGTCATCAACTCATGCTTCTGCACAAACTGCCTTGCTATCTCCACCAGCGTATGTTTATGATGTTGCTTTAGTTGAAATATTAAATTAATTTAATTAATAGTTTATTTATTTAGACCGATGTTGCTACAAAAACTGCCTTGCTGTTGTGTGTAATGTGCATTGGTTATTTGCAATATATACAATTAATCATTTCAAGATTTTTAAAGTGGCCTAAGTGATATAAACTACTGATTGGTCCACTGAAGAAAGAGACGGCTAGTCCAGGAAATAGTCAGGAAATGATTTTGTGAAGAGATGTGTTTTGAGATGCTGGCGGAAGGTGGACAACAACTCGGCAGATGTCGCGTTGTCTGGCAGGTCATTCCAAGTCCATGTACCGATAACAGGAAAAGCCCTGCTGTTTTCCTGCTATTTTTGTCTAGCTGCTGTAGTCACTGTTGCTTGTTTCAGTTATTGAATTAATCAGTTTAACCAGTAATTTATGGAGGTTAATGTTTTCGATCAGAGAACTATAGATGTATTTTTTGTGGACTTCTGCTAAGCAATATGCTTTGCTTGTTGAGTGATTAGTATTCAGTGACATTGCAGTCAGTGTATTATAGATAGTAATAGCAATAGCTGCGACAATGTTTATGGTGGTGTCATTGTAGCAGTGAACTGCCAGTGCAAGAGTTCACTGGGTTCATTTGGCCAGAGCAGCATGAGCGCCAGGTGGCTGTCGACCTTTGGACCAGACCGATCGATCTGAACCTCAGATCTGCCTGTAGGCAGCTACTAGTACTACACTAACCATCACCATTTATTACCATTCAGCCCGAAAGCTGATACTTATTTTACCATTCCACGGAGGGTAGAAGGCTGAGTCAACCTAGCTGGCTGGCTTCGTACCAAGATGGTTTACCTGCCCGTAGACAGTCACCCATCACAACTATGGATATTATTTTTTTATGAGGAGAAGGTTTCATCACTGAAGTGGACATGATGGCGGTTGTTTGTAGAGCTGCAGACAGAGTTAGAGAGCTTTTTGGTGCGTGAACGTATAAAGATCCAGGACGAGTGTTCACAGCAGGCTGTGAATAGAGTCATCCGTTGCAGTGGCTCTGGCAAGACAGATCACGTCCAACAAGTGGTTGACAGTTGGGCTAATGCATTTCTGCAGGTCAGCTCATGTTTTTATGCAGTTTACAGCATGCTGTATGGTAGTTAACATATGATGCTGTGCAGTTTTAAAACACGCAGTTTTGTTAACATTTGCCTCTTATCACCAGTCATTTAAGCCAGTAGTGCATTGCTATTTGCAAACTGGTCTGTTTGCAATGCTTTATTCATAGTTTATTCTCTGCATTTACTGCACCACTAACATTCAGCATTCTTTGTACATCTTATTTCTCTGGAACAACCCGCACAGCATGAGGGTGGGGAATGACTGAAACTGTGATATTGTAGCTACAAATTTCTCGTGAAATCTGGACCAATAGCAATCTAAAACACTGCAGTATTTTGCTTATATTGATTGGCTAGCTTTCCTTATTTACTGCATTATGACTTTTGATCTGGGTGGGATGGCTTAATTGATGGCATAGCATGGTGATGGGGGGATAACTAAAACTGAACCAAAACCAGTTTTCTTCCCAAATCTGAACAAAAATTGATGGAAAACGATGGGAAAATTAATCAGTCAGTCACGAAAAATTTTAAAAATTTAGAATTTTGCAGTGTAAAAACACAGGAGACAAGACAGAGATGACTTTGCATATGAGTTCCATTAGTATGATGGGTGATCGCTCTTGCAGTGGCATCACTTAACAGGTACACATTAGTCTTAGGGATAAAACTAGAGCTTTTGAAGCATTAATTTTTTAACCCATCAATGCATTGCCTTTGTTGCAAGACCATGACAGTAATGATGCAACAAAACAATTTCTATTTACCTGGTACTTGAATATTATTTGATTGCCGAATAACCATGGTTTAATGGAATATTGGAATTCTAACTCTAATCCTAGTTTCAGGAACCGTAAAGCTTTTCCATAAATTTGAAGGGGGTCACCCCAAAAGAGGGCGCTAAATGAGAGGGGGTAGGCAAAATTTGTGATTTTTGGCCAATAAGTCGCTGTATCTCAGTAACGGTGCGAGATAGGGCCTAGATTACTGTTAATCACTAATAGGAAGTCGTACACTGGCTCTCGATTGG
>Ga0209454_1003210_pt1 | contig 11572 bp, 2 predicted proteins | sample WorMetHERISLAND1_2_FD_187400 | JGI IMG/M metagenome (GOLD analysis project Ga0209454, IMG submission 187400) | Marine gutless worms symbiont microbial communities from Max Planck institute for Marine Microbiology, Germany - Olavius geniculatus... | ecosystem: Host-associated > Annelida >...
TATATATATATATATATATATATATATATACCAAAAATTATTTGACACTAGTGTCATACAACAGTTTATACTGCCTAGTGATAGAAGCACAATAGTACGACCTATAAGGCCATGGGTAGGTCTACAGGTACATAAAGCCCAGCTGTCGTTAGGATAGTCAACCCTACTGGTTGTCAGTGACCTTCAAGGTCATCCAAGATCAATGATTTTTATCCAATCTGACAGGGCGTATGCCACTTCCTTTTACATACGTCAAGTTAGGTCCCACATTCGATATTCGACATTCAACATTCGCAAAAATTACACAAACAAAAAAGTAGAAGTTCGTACTAAAGCGGCACACCTTAAGTGTGCAACTGTGCATCTCCAGACACGACGCGCTTGACCGCATTGAAAACGGACTCTAATTCCACTTCCGGTATGTCGAAAATTGGCGCCAAACGCGTGCAAACTTTTACTTTTTTGTGTGTGCAATTTTTGCGAATGTTGAATGTCGAATGTCGAATGTGGGACCTAAATTGACGCACGTCTTCCTTTTAGTGATAAATCAATCAATCAATCAATCAATTTATTTATTTCAGACCACAAGGATCCATAGTAAACAGAGGACAGATAACAGGAAGGTGACAGTGTATACAAACGAGACGGACAGAAACACAGGTTTTATCTTGCACCGTTTAGCCACAATACATCTGTGACAGTCAGACGGACGACAACAATGTCAACAGCTCGACTGTTACTTAAGTGCGGTCGGCTAAAAATGGAGCATTTGCTAGTTGTTTTATAGGGCGTAAACTATTTTTCAAATGTTGCAGACGTAAAACAAATTACTTCAAATACATTTCTGCAAATATTTTGTTTTGCATCTACATAAGACTTACATTACGATGTAATCATGACATAACTCTAAACATAAGTTTGAAAAAGCAAATAATCTGGTGTTGAAATGAGGTTTAGCGTAGCCGCCTAAGATGCTAAACATGTTGAACGTAATTTACGACACAGCTCACAATTTAAACATTTGGGTCAAGGCTAAAATGTTATGTATCTGTTATGTTCTTTCCTTTGAATCATAGGATACTAAAAACTAAAATTAGTAAGTCAGATTGGCCTGGGAACTGCGAAATACAACGTTGTTTATGTATATTGGTCATACGCTAACACCCCGTAAGCCTTTCATGCGGAAAATGCATGTGATAGTTCAGTAAATATACTAATTTATCACACGGCGTTTGCTGGGGCGGTCGTATATGAAATCACCATAATGCAGGTCCTTGACTATATTATAGTGTGTGCATATGCCAGGTATAGCGGCGTCGAAGTCGTCGAAGCATGACGTAAATATCGCGGTCACGCTTCGCCGAACACATGTCACATCACAGCAAGATTCGTCGTCATGACCAGGTTACATCTGCTCACCGTGCAACATTTTGCCGAAAGAAAACTATTGCATATTATTACACTTTACGTTAGAACGATTTTGGTAGGAACGGAACCGTTGGCGATTGGCGGTATTATTACCGGTATAATTGCCGGTATTTTAAAGCGTTCTGTGTACTGGGTTTCAAGCAAGTAATGACAGCGATGATGATGATGGTGATGGTGGTATTATTAATAAATTTTACAAATCTTGAACCTTTAGTGTAGTAATTTTATGTCGATGCAACTGTATGAAGTTTGGTTTCATATTATTTACTAAAAATTACTGATTCTGGGTGAACTAAAATTATAGGCCTATTATTCGTCCTTTTGCTTCGCCAAAAATATTTCGGTGCATGATGACAATTTTTCAACGTGATCAAAACCATGTAGTGCTATAAAGTAATACGAAGGCGTTGTGGTGGTAGGCCTACAGGAACGTGACATACATGTAAGCTAAACAGACTGCTAGTTTAAAAGGTCTTTTTCTTGGCTGATGGTAGTTTGCCTTGTATAGCGCATTTTGGCATTGAACACATACTGTAGGTCTATCTTTGCTGTCCAGCTGAATGAAAAGGGCTTGGCTGCTTTTGACGCAGTACATTCACAACTGTGCGTCGTGAGCCAAGGCGCCGGTGGGGCGCTCTCTCTGCCTACGCTGGCGACAGCAATTGACGACATACCTTTCTGACTACTCAGGTAGGCTAACTATTTGACGCAAACTACGTACAATTTCCTGCTAGTTTTTAACGCTATTTCTGGTTAGCGCACACATTTACCCGGCAGCTGGGCCGGTGTTTTTTGTATAACGCCGTTTTAGAACCGCTGATGTTTGAAGGCCTGTAGTACTGTACCACACGAAACGTTGAGCTTTTACCGAGTCTATATTGACGTAATAGTTTTAAAGATATTTGACGGTACTTTACATCGGAATTTTTTCCCGTTTTTTTTTCTGGCTGCTAAACGGTAATAATCAGTTTTTAATATTACAACAAAATGAACTAACTTGTAGTTTAAGTGAGTTCTTATGAAGTATCCGCAGAGCTTAGCGCGACAAACGGGACAGATGTAACAAGTGGATCTGTGGGACGCAGTGACATAGTGACAGTGACAAGGGACAAACGGGAAAGACGTGTTCTAATGCTTTTTTTGCGCGAAATATTTATGTAATACCCCGTTTACACGATGAAGCTGGCTCGACGAGCTGGCTCGTCCAGCTAACATAATATAATTGTGCGGTGTTTGCTCGACGTTTGCTCGATGCTTGTTTGATGTTTGCTCGATCGTGTAAACGAGGTATAAGTACACACTTGTCGGTTGTCCTATTTCTTCCGTTGGCCCCGTTTGTTGCGCTAAGTTTTACGGAGACCTGTTTATGAACTCAAACTGCAAATTATTTGTAGGCTTATCAGGATTTTCTTCTTGTTTTTTCAGTCTTTTGTGCGACTAAACGTGTTCACACACAGAGAAAACTTAATAAACCGCTATAGTTGTCTTAAGAGTCCTTTTATGATGTCAATTTACATAACTGGCTGTAAACTAAAAAGCGATTGTTAATTTTAGACCCCAATTTTCTGAGCGAAATTTCCGCAAATGATTAAATCAAACCCAGGGAAAATGCTAAACAGGTGCATCGCAACTATGCACAAAAATTGGATCTTTAAATGTAGGCGCATAGGCTGAATTTGATCTGTCCTAATTTCGTTTTAACTTTTAATGATTGCAGTGTTATGTCTTAAGGTTGTTTACATTATACTCTGTTATAATCTTGTACGTTTGATGTCGAGACTTTAAAAAGACTAAATAAAATATTTGTCGACGTTAATTGCGAGCTTCTCTTTGGTTTTCAGATGCCCAGGGCCGAATGCAAATTCGACTTGGTTTTGCTCAATAAAACTATGGGGGTTCTCAGATAAATTTTCATGCACCAAGTAAACTATTAATATTGTAACACGCCTTGCTGATACAGTTGCAACATACTCCTGCTGTTGCCCTTTTGTGGGAGTTCTTGTTTGGGCGAAAATGCTGAAAATACCTAAATACGCTTCTGGAAATGTCTGAGCCGAGGCTTGTGCTGTTCAAATGTTTTTTCACGCTTGTTTTATATTTCTACTTATCGTTGTTGTTGTTGTGTGGTTGCAGCAGTAAGCAGTGGCAACGGTTAGCACCGCAGTCAAAAGATATCCTATAAAGTTCGCGGTTAATTTCTGCTGCTGACCGACCGCTCTGGTTTGACCAAGCGGCGGCAGAGGGCGCCATGGCCGACGGCGGGACGATGGCGATACTAAACACCAGCATGGACGCAAACCCGCAAGTCAAGCTACCGGACAGCGGCCACGACTCGGTGCGATCGACCAAGTCGCTGTCGATATTCGTCAACCCGGACACGCCCAATTCGATGGCCCGAAGCGAAGAGATGACTATCAGCATGTATCAGGACAGTCCCGACCATCCGTCTCCAACCAACCGCAGCAAGCGCCGCCACCGCGAAGAGAAAGCCGACAAGACGGCGATTAAGGAAAAGCAGAAATCGGAGACGGCGAAAACGGGGGGCTTCTTCAAGTTCGCCAAGAAGAAAAAGCCGCCGGACGCGAAGTCGAAAGACTCGACGGTCACCGCGGTCGAAAGCACGTCGACGCAGAAGGGCGGAAGCGAGGGACTCGGAACAGATGTGGATAACTCGACGAATAATCAAATTGAAATGGAGATTGGTCAAACGAACGTTGCCAGTAGTGCCGCCGTTTCTTCATCTCTGTCAAAGTCAACACAGGGCGAACAGATCAAAACGGAGAAAACGAGCATGGTCAGCAAAACGGTGGAGGTGAAGTCGTCGAATTCTGCTGAAAACAGGACTGACGTTGCAGCGGTGCAGCAGAAGATAGTCAACGACAGCAACAACAATGCCACCACTTCGACCAACATCAACGTAGGAGCGAGCACCGGCGGTGCATTAAGGTCTGACTCGCCGGAAAAGTCCACCGGCCAGCCGGAGTGGAGAAAGCGAGTCGGACGTCAGACGAACGACGGCGACAAGAAGGAAACCGTTGTCCACTCGCTCCCGACCTACTCCCCGGCTGACGTCGACCTCAGCTCGTCGCTGGCCCGTGATAAGAACGTGAGAGCCAAGTTTGAAGCAATGTTGTCGGGACAAGACAGCGGCGGCAGCGGCCTTAGCTCGCCGACGAGTGTCCCCGGCCAACCGAAGAAAACATACCTGCGTCGAGGAAATCAGAGTTCGACCGCTGAAACGCCGGACGCCAGGTCGGCGGAGAGCACGTTGACCCGGCAAAATCGACAGCACGAAGCGCAGGGCGAAGTGTTGGTTTCCACGCCAGCGATTGAGCGCATGGCCGAAATGCAGTCCGCGCTGAAGGCGGGACAGGTGCCCAAAGTGATCAATCGATTGCAATCACCGGAAACAGTTTCTTCTGTGACCAAACGAAGTCGAGAGCCGACGACAGAAAACCTTGAGTACACGGTCAATACGAGCGCCGACGAGCTGAGTCTGCAGGAGGATTTCGTCATGGAGGCAACGACGTACTTCGGACAAGATATACTGACGCCGCCTGCCGGCAAACGTGAGGATTTCGAACAGCATATAGCATCATCAAAGTCAGTAGCAGGCGACCAAAAGTTATCGTCGAATGTCCAGGAAGACAGAAAAGCCGTAGCCAAAATTAATACTGCACAGGGAGTTTACCTCGAAGGACCAAGTGGTACTTTTGACGTGAACAAGACCACAGTTCTGAAGTCTGGTACCGAAGCCGAGACGGAAACACGAGCTGCAGAACATCCGAGCACTTCTACCGCGGCCAAGACTACCCATGCTGCCCAGGAACAAAAGGTTGCCGTCACGAAAGTGTCAACAGCACAAAAAGTACAGCAAGAGAGATTGCACGGACCAGGTCAGCATTCGGCGTCAATAACGATCGGCAAAAATCGCCCGACGACGTCCGACCAGAAAACTAAAGCTCCGACCGAGGAGAATCGCCACCTTACGTCAATGTCTCAAGCCGCACCGAAAGACCACGTCGTCCATCAAACACAGAACATTGCCGCGGTGCCGAGCATTCGCGTAGAAAAACCGGGGAGTCCGGACGCGCGTTCAAAGCAAATTGACGGTTCGCACTCGGGTAGCGATAGCGGCGAAAAGGAAAGGCGCGCGCACAGAACAAGAACAGAGCTGGACGAAGACCGAGACTCAACACCTACACCTACAACCATGAACAACATCGCCAAGCAGAACGCACAATACACGAAGATCCGTGTCGATTTGTCAAGATCACCGAGTCCGGGAGCGCACGGCGTACATGTTATAACCACCGACCGATTTCGCAGAACGTCGGACCAGAGTGAAGACGCGGAAACAGCGAGCAAGGTAGAACAGCGCCAACATGCACTGAAGGCAAGGACTCAGGCAGAACTGCTCGAGCAAGCAAAGAGAAGAACCACCACCACCACGGCGGACGCCGGTATCGGCGACCACAACGTCAGAACGGCGGCAAAGTCGACGTACACCGTCAAGACGATGAACACGCACGCCTCGCAGCATGACGCAGACGACGTGGACCGGGTGCCGTCGAAAGCTTCGCACGATCGTAAAGAGCCGAGGTCCAGCTCAAGAGACCAAGTAGACAGCAAGCAGATTAGACTGGCCGGGAGATCCGACCGGCGCGTCGAAACGCATCACCGACAGCAACCAGCCATGGAAGGGTACCGAGACGAGTCGATCAGTTTGGAATGGCGACATCCACGAATGGAAAATGAAAAAGACCCGGAGGAACTGCGAGCTCACGTGCGGCCACGCGAACACCGCGTCCCGGTACGCACGCAGTCTAACGCCTCGTCTGACATCTCGTCGTCGATCAGTTCGCAGCCGGACGTCAACCACCACGTCTACCAGTCTCCGTCTGTCGAGTTGAACGCAGCTCGTCGGCGTGGGTCGCAGAGCAGCAGCAACGCCACGCCGACCGAGGGCGACAACGTCCGCTCGCACCGCGGCCGCAAGCCGATCCCAACCGGCCGGGAACCCATCAGACGTACCTCGAGCCTGCCCATGTCGGACGAGATGGACGAAGGTGGAGATTCTGGCGTGGTTGACTTTAGACGCCGGCAGGACTACCACGTGGCACCGGCCATCGACACCCGCTACCCGCAGTACTCCAGCCGCAGCAAGGTGCCAGTCACCGGCCGACAAAAGATCCAGCGAAACACCGAGTCGTCCGAAGACACGGAAGAACCAGACATCGTCAGATTGGAGCCGCAAATCTACATGAACCACGGCTTTGGCAACGATCCATCAGTAAACGTGGAAGTCTACGAGTATGCACGTAGACAGCGACATGCGCCGTCCGGCCGTCCACGTATCAACCACAACGCCGACGTGACGGCTTCCAGCAGCTCGCCGGAGGACATAGCACCGGTTAATTCCGGGCGGCTGTACGCACAGAGAAGAACTCCACCGACCGACGACCGCGACCTGGACGCGGAAGTCAGTCATCGCTCACACAGACAGCCGCCGACCGGTCGAACAAAGAAAATAAATCACCCCGACGAAGTCGATATCAGAGTTGTGAATGGTTCGCCCGATCACGCGAGGAACGTCTGGAACCCGGATGCTGTTGATGACAGGCAGTATCGTCAGATGCAGAACGCCAGGTACAACAGGCGCGCACCCACCGGCAGAACCAAAGCCATCCACCACGACGGTCACGTAGACGTCAACATCACCAGTGTCTCTCCGACGTATGCGCGTCCGCTCGGCAGCCGCCAAGCTTCAGAGGGACGGACAACACCTGCGTCCGCGTCCGACTGGCTACGTCATCAGCGTTCCGGTCAGCTGACGGTTGACGTCAGTGGCCAGGCGGGAGATTCGGCGAGCTTGCACCGCGCCTACCGCAGCATGCCGGATCTGCTGGATGACGACCGATACGTCGACGAAGTGGTGGTACCGAGCAGGAGGTCGAGAAATTACGCGGCGAACCCCTTCGAGGACGACGAGAACGTGGACCCGACCAGACATCGACCTGTGCGAGCTTCCAACCCGGGCGGCCGAGGCAGCAGCGCCGCCGGAGGACGCGTAACGGCAACGATCAGAGACACGATGTTGGAACCGCGGGAACTGATCGACAGCCAGTACCGCGCTCGCAGTCTCTCCACATCTGGGGTTGATCGGCCGGCAGGTGGCGGGACTGGTGGTCACCACCACCGCAAGCGAGGTTTCATTACCGGCGCCACGGTCGAAAGTCGTGGGGGCGGCGGGCGCAGTCGACGCTCCGGGCGGACCAGCGATCAGCCGCTCACCGATGTCGAGGATTTCTACAGCGACGCCGGGCGCCGGAGACCACCCGGTGGAGGGGGGCACCGGCCTTCCCACGTCGCCCGTATCTATGTGGGCGGCGGCGGAGAGGACGACGACGACTGGACGTCGCAGGATGATGTCATGTCCGTGTTTAGCGAACCACCGCAGCTCGATCGCTCTCGCGGCAACACGAGCGTCTTTCTGTCCTCCCAGTCAACCATGCCGCATTCCGCCAACCCACAGCGACCTTCCGCCATCTTGACTCCCGCGTCTTACCGGCCCCCGTCCCATCCCATGCCGCCGCCCGTCATGCCAATGCCACAGGGCGCGTTCGAGCTGGCACACGTTGACACGCAGATTCGCCAGCCGATGTCGCCCGTCGGCAGTCCTGATCCTACCGGCACCATTTCGGCGGTGGACCCGGCTCTGAGGGGCGCCAGCAAGCAGGGAACCAACTACCACATCACGCTGACGCTGAAGCCGACCATTACCGCCACCAGTCCGCGCCCCCCACCCGCAGGGGCGGGCACGTTTGGACGACACTCCCAGACAATGATGACGTCGTCGTCGAACCTGATGACGACACCGGACGGCTACTGGTCGCCCGGTTCTCCGCGTGCGGTCAGCACGCTGCCCGTGTACGCCAACGAGGACACGGGCTGGACCAACTTCCAGCCGCAGTACGAGCTGCGCTCGTCGCTGCCGAGACGAACCGCCGAGACTCGGCCGAGCCGTGCTACACACCCGACGCAGGTCCCGACGACGACGAGCTCGTCTCGACCTCGGTCTCGCTCGCGCTCGTCGACTCGTGCCACGACAGACGGACAGATCGGCTTCGACCTCGAAGTGCTGTCGGTGTCATCGGACGACCAAACGGCGGTGGCTCAGACGAGTTCCGTGACGCAGAGACAGACGAATGTGACCGAGTACGATCAGCGACCACAGATCAGCTCGTCTGTCGAGTTCACGTACAGTCCCCCCTACGACGACCAAGATCTGGTATTACCTGTATACAGTTACCCTTACTCGAGAACTATGACTATATCTTAAGTGACTATAAGTCTTAAGTGCAGATTTACACATCGAGTTTTTTTTGAATAAACTAATAGGCTACTTACGGCGGCGTCGTAAAGAAGTTTCAGCTTTCCGACAGAAAGTTGCAAGTTTAACACATAAAAGATTATCCGTGTTTAAGATTTCAATTTGCTTGAATTTTTTCCCGAAGTGGGTGATTTTTGGTTTTCCCACATTTCGAATTATGAAAAAAATTGACAGGCTAAAATTTAGAGAAAGGACAATTGCTTCTCCTACCATCACGCCTGGTTTTTCGAGAAAAAAATTGTCACCGTTTGTCTGATTTTGTCAATTCTTGTGTGATCTGCATTCTGACAGAGCATTTCACGAATACTGTACAATGTTGTATACAGATAGACCCACGTCGACGTCGGTCGACGGAAGCGCCGCCCACCCAACACGACAGACCACACAGACGATCCCAGCATGTTGACGAAGAGGTGACGAGACGTTATCATAAGAGAACCACTCACCAGCAGCAGAAGCCACATCTTCCAGACATCCAGCGAGGAAATTTCCTCATCAAGAACTCCATCGATAAACCTCCGAAGGTATGCTTCATGGTTTTCACTTAGGCACTCGTGATAGAGGTAGACTTTAAAGAACGCGACGCGACAAGATCGAAGAATGGAAAAATTTATTTCCAGACGAGTTGCTGCTGTCGATAAAAAAACCGCTCAGCTTGGAGGAGCTTGATCTGCCGTGCCGCTAATGTTCGCACCAGCGAACAAGCCAGCAACGACTACGGTCTTGGACGTACTAGTATTTCTGAACTGAAAAATACTTTTGGAGTTACTTTACTTATGTACCGTGCAGATTCTTTTAAACGTTAGACCTACTTTTATGTCATTTTGTACAATTTTGCACGCTTTCGCTTTCACTTTGTTTAACTCATAATGTCTCAGTATTTTGTAATTTTGGTGTTTTTTCAATATGATAAAGATTGATTTGATTGATTTCGAAATGCTGTGATAAAAAATCGAAGCATTTGAAAAACGAATGCGTGCACAAAGAATTAATCGTGCAATTAGTCGTCAACAATTTTTGCAGCTTTTTTTTCTAAACTACTTGCCGGTTTACTCTGGCAGGTGACGGACGTGGTCAGCGAATCTCAGGACGACGAGAGCGATATCAACGAGAATATGTTTCACGCCAACTACCGGAAAGCGAAACAGAATCCGCTCTACTCGAGCGACCCCGATCTGACTCGAAGTTCGAGCAAGCCGGTGGAGGCGCCACCGTCGCAGACCGACAGCGAAGACGAAATTGCACCCGCGAGAAAACCGCTTGTAGAGAGACCGCCCAGCCATGACGAAGTACGAGAGTCTATCCACTACGCTATTCATAATTTTTATTTTTAGCAGAGTTCGTACGCATGAGTGTCAATAATTATTGACAGCTAGATCCGCAATGCAGCTGGCAGACATACAGCAGCTTCTGTAAGCCATAAGCCACGCCAGTACTATTCATTTTACTTTCATCCAGCTAAGGGTAGGTGAATGAGTTGACCGGACCACACAACTCGGCGTGCTCGTATCTTGCTATGGAGAGCGCGCTTGAATGTTAAGCTGTTCGCTGTGTTTTCGTTATCGTTCAGCTTTTCTCCGCTGCTCATTCTAGAGTTTTTTTTACAAATAAGTTTCATAATTCACGGATGCACAAATATACACGTAAACTGGAAACGATCAGAAATATTAGATCGCCGCCGATAATAGTAGGCCTACTAATGCCTAGAGATAATGAAGCCGCCATCGGACTTGATGGTAAAAACGCTGCATAATAAATGACCCAGTATCAACAGGGTGCGGCAAAAAAGTAGCCCCCCTAAAGTTTTTCGCTGTTTTTCTCAGCGACCATTCAGGATTTAAATGTGAAATTTTACTGTTTTATCCAGTGAAACTTTCTACATTTAACTGCCAAGTAAAATTTGATTCTGTTGAAAAGCGACACAGTTATAAACTTTTTAACATAATTGCCTACCGATTTTTCAGCATTAAAAATGATCAAGCTATAAATGCTATTTAATTTTCAAAAACCGGTTACCACATTACTGCCGATGACGTCACAGTGACGTTTTGATAAACAGTAATTTGTTTTGTTTATAAATTATCACTTAGTTGTCGTTTTTTTCAAGCAATTGTTGGCTGTTCATTAGGTTTATCTTCCAGCATATTTTACTTGGCAGTTAGATGTAAAATATTTTAATAAATAAAACTGTAAAATTGTAAGCTTAAATTTCAAACGGTTGCTGCGAAAACACTGAAAAACTTTAGAAGGCTACTTTTTTGTTGCACCCTGTACACAAAAATTTGGATCGCCCGCCAAAATCTTACCACTTCCTCTAAAATCCACACAAACTTTCGTCGATTTTTTTCGCATTTTAAAGTAATCTACGTGGCAAAAATTACGACTAACCAAAAAAAACAGTAGCCTAACCTTTTCGTCAGTTTGTTTCGGCGAGCGGAATAATAGATAAACGAATTAGCATGAAATTCATTCGATAATCAATCGTGGCGTGCATATTGCAGCCGAGCGACGAGGAGACGCCGTCGGAAACAGAAGATCCTGGACGTGCTCCAGTGAACAGAGCTCCGCCGTCCAGAGAATTGAGTCCCAGTGACGACCAATCCAGCGTGGATGGACCCATCCAAGTCCCCGTCACCCGGTCGGTTTCTGTTCAAAAACCTAGATTTTAGCAATTTTTAGACAAAAGTTGTATATGATTTATTTATATTTTGAATTTGTTTTAGATTTAGTGTACTAATAATACTAGTGTAC
>Ga0209454_1003216_pt1 | contig 11562 bp, 8 predicted proteins | sample WorMetHERISLAND1_2_FD_187400 | JGI IMG/M metagenome (GOLD analysis project Ga0209454, IMG submission 187400) | Marine gutless worms symbiont microbial communities from Max Planck institute for Marine Microbiology, Germany - Olavius geniculatus... | ecosystem: Host-associated > Annelida >...
TTTGTAAACTAAAAGTAAAGGTACACAGAGCGTAAGTTTAAATATTAGGCCTATATTATTTGGATAATTCCAAATTCCAATAAAACTTTTTTCATTGTCAAAGAATGTCTTATTCCAGTTCTCTGACAACCGTTTTACAAAAATGTCCAGAATTCACTCACTTTAATCTTATAGCTACGTAAAAATTACTGTAAGTTGAGTTGTCCTGTCCACTAATAATCTTCGTCGCTGCCATAAAATTGCTTCGTTTCGCCCATGTGATTTTCATTGAGATAAACGTTGACAAAATAATAAACGCGTTTACAAAGATTTTTTGTAAACGTTGTAAACGTTTATCACATCTATGATTTTGACTGTTTTTTGAGACACAGTGTAGTACTCGATTTGTTAACACCGGATGGATAAAGGGCTGAGTTGATCTGGTTACGTACCGAGATGGATTATCTGTCCGTCCATCCAAGTACTAAACAGGCTCTGCGTGGATTATTGGAATTGTGAACACCCATAATCTTCTCTGTCGGAAATTTGCAGATGTGTTTGTTAGAAAATCGCAGCTTCCTGCGCCGCCTAATTTGTTTCACCCCGGTCGCCGCCGCCGCCTGTGATATGTTTAGGATGGCGTCGTTCGGCAACATCGCCGAGCAGTGTCTGGAGAACACCGTCACAAACATCATCCACGAGGCTTTCAGACAAGAGTTCAACATTACCGCCAGACCGAGGCTTGTTGCCCTGCCGCCTAGACCGCCCTCCGCCGACACCAAGTAATGCCCACACTCCACTACAGCGAGGCGTTGTCGATTTATCGCCTACGACAAGTCGAGCAACAAACTGTACAATATATTGGGATGCTGAGGATTTGTTGTTGGTTTTAGATTTTACACTGTGTTACAGAATTAGCGATCATAATCTTAGCTTTGAACACACATAATTCAGTTTTGTATTTTATGGACTTTAACAAAATATCGAACTCACTGACGTCATAATGACATCACACTGACCACACAATAACAAAGCACGGCCAGAATAAGGTGTGGCGATAATGGTAAACAATGGCAGCTTAAATTAGTGCAGTTTTCGATATTTCGTTGATATGTCGAACACTGCACTAACTTACTGTTGTTTACCGCCACATCTATTATTACCGTGCTTTACCGTGTGTAGTGTGTGTTATGACGTCATTATATCGCCAGAGACGGTTATGTACGTTGTTATTGTCAAGGCGATCAAGCAGTGGCGCACCAGCCGAGGAGTTTGCGTTGAGAACAAAAGTGGCCAAAATGAGCAGAAGTATTAAAGACTAGTTCAGAATGATTGTCCGCATGAATGTTTGAACTTTTACAAAAAAAAATCTGTCAGGTTTTAACGATTTTATACTGCACACTAGTCTTATCTGTGCGGTTATGGCTAATTTTAGAACACAGTGTATAGGAACATCTGTCGTGGTACTTCGTGTTGCATTGATCTGTTGTGTACTTATCAGTAGTTGTGTACTTAATACATAAATTCGTCGAATAACGTTCACACTCCACTACAGCGATTCGTTGTTGTCGACTAGTCACATACGACAAGTCGTGTAGCGAGCTGTGCGACATCTTGACATGTTGGAATGCTGAGAATCTCTTGTGTGCCTTCGATTTCGTGTGGATTTAATTGGTTACATGCAGAGTGCAGCAAAAAGCGTTTCATAAATTTCGCTTAATTTAGTTATCATTTTCTCGGCAAATTTTGGGAATTTTACTGCGATATTTTAAACGCATATCACTGGTTTGAACGCGCGCAAATTACGGTAAATAGGCATTTGATGCTTTTTTGCTGTTGCAAGGTTAAAGATTTTTCTGCGAGACAACATTATGATTTTGTGCGTTCAGAAACTTAGTGCTGTAAAATGAGTCGCGAGCATAGAAAACAGCTTGATGCATCTTGTTGCTCATGACGTCAAAGTGGCGTACGCTTTACAAAGTTAACGAAGTCTGTAAGTCTTTTTTCCCATAAATTTGTTTTACCAAAACTGAAATCCGTCGTTAAATGACGATGTGGTTACAGAAAACATTAATATCTTTGTCGCATTTGAAGACAATGGCAAGCCATTCAGCAATATTATGTACGCGTTAATACAAACCGGTAATGATTGTGTAAAATTTCGTGTTAAAATTTCCAGCTGGTGTTTAAAAATTTGCCAAAAAACTTTCGGAAACGTTTTGTTCCCCGCACGCTGTGAACATATTGACCTTTTTAAGATTTTTGTTGTTTTCAATGTGTCAGTTATTGCATGACATTGGCCCGATATTTGGCCCGATATTTAAACTAATCAAGCAACAGTGATTGACGACCGCAAGGTATAGTATAATATAACCTTTATTCGCAACAAAAAGTATAAAAAAATTAAACAAAGTCAATCACATTATTACGATATCAACAGCGTCGAAAAAAAGAATGCAATACGTTTACATTTAGTATGTGAAATGTAAAAAACCGTAGATAAACATTGTTTTCCAGTATTAAATAACGACTGTGTTCAAACTTTAAAATGACGATGCATTTTTAGTGTACAAAAGATAACCAAAATTCACATCGTGACGTGTGAGAGATTTGTAGCTCACTGCTCACAACTTTCTCCGGTTTTCCATATCTTGATCTGTTCCGAAATCGAGTCGGATTTTGAACTTTTTTACGCCCGATTTTATTTTTCGAAAGGCTTTACAATTTCAGACATAAATTTTAGAATTGCACCTTTTTGATATGTGGCAAAATTTTGCTTCGAGAGGCCGAGAGATCTCGAAGATTTCGTGGTGAAATAGGAAAAGGATAAAAGACATCGGCAACAAAACCGAATGCCCTTTCTGGCGAGTATACGGATAACCGAAGATTTATCATATCACTCAGCGGCGGACGACGTCTCTAAAGGCGCGTATAGAGCGACATAACTGAACTACAATGACCAATGACCAATGGGAAGAAGCAGGCCCGTCTTCAAGGGAGTGGCACTATGGCACTGTGCCAAAGGCCCTGCGCCCCAAAGGAGCCCCGCGCTACGGACGAACGACGGATCGATTAATCAGTCTAAACAATTTTCATCGCCTAGAGCATGAATTATTGTCACAACTTGAACTCAATAAAAATACAGAAATGTTCGGGGGCAGCTGAAACCTAGTGTCCAAAAGTTTTTTCTGCGCCCTGCGCTCGTGAAATGGTAGACCTAAGAAACCCAGGAAAAACTGGCTTAGGCTACATTACTTAGATTACACTACTAAATGTGGAAATAAATATTAGACTTAGGCCTATCCTACAGCGTGGTCACAGATCGCTATGTGGTATCAGTCAATGACAAGGGCCCCGCGCTGGCAAAAAGACACCCTGAGAAGTCAAAGTAATGCACCATCGCTCGTCCATTGGTCAGTTCAATTAATGTCGCTCTATACGTGCCTCAACGCTAGCACAGCAAGGACGGGAAAGCAACAAAAGCCGGATTCGCGCCAATACACGGTGTTTCATAAAAAGGACGCTTTTTTCTTTCTTTCATATTTCTCTCAAATGTTGATCAATTTACATGAATTTTTTTGCCAGTTGTAGCCAAAGAAATACTAATTCAACTACAACTGGTAATAATCTTGTGTAAATTGATCATTATTTGACTGAATTATGAAAGAAAAAGAGGTCGCTTTTCATGAAACACCGTGTATATCGGCCGCACGCAGGACTGGAAAAGTTAATCCGAAAAGCCTAGGTTCTTAAACATTTAAAACTTCAGAAGTCGAAATTTTAGTTTTTAAAGTTTTTGTTCGTTGTGCAGCGCAATTCATGACACTGATGAAATTTAATTCCACATTTAATAGTGTTTGTTGAGTTTTGGAGTCACGTCATTTATTCAACAAAAACAATGTAGGCACCTAATATGATGAACGGTGTAAGCTTAAGATGTTTTAATGGGTCTAAAAACTGCATCCCGTCTTTAGTGTACAGTACACTAAAACCTAAAAAAAACTGTTAAAACCCTATTAAAATTTCAAACACGAAAAACCTATAACTTGAAACAACTTTTTCTCAGCAATCGAGGTTTTTTTAGCCCTGGCTGCACAGCAATCGAGTCATTCAAGGCGGTCGTAATAGCAATACCCGTCGGACGAGCTGAATATGCCGTCAGAACACGAGCTTTCAGAATATTTCGCGGACAACCTGATTCTGTGCTTGTAACAGCTATCGGCGTACGGATACCAGGGACAGGTGGCGAAGTAGCAGTAGCCCGTAGACGACATGATTCCGGTGATGTGCCTACAACCGCCGCTAGTTCCCACGTAATCTCGGTACCTGTAACGGTCGTAAAGAAAACGTTGGTAGAAAAAGTTTCTAAAACGTTTGCAAACGCGCTCTGTGCGAAAATAAACCTAACATGTAAACGTGATAGACTAAAAACGAACAGCTACTCCCGTTTTACTTGTTTTGGGGTAGGCCTACTCACATTAACCAAATTTTGCTAAGTTTTAAGTGGCAGGAATAGGCTGTTGTGGTGCTGTTTTGAATACAAAAAATAAATATTATTTTATTGGCTGTACTTCAACTTGAGTAATAAATGTGATATTTTCATTTACTTTTATTTTCACACGCGTTTTCTAAAAAAAAGTCAATTAAATAAACGTCCGTCTGTCCGTCAGTCACACGTTACAGTCCTGTCAAAACGGTGCAAGCAAGGACAACGAAAACTTTACTGTATGGACCACCGCGAGGAGTCTATTTTTCTGTGACAATAATTTTGTGCCGCTGGGTGAGGGGATTCTTTTCGAACTACAGCGTCAAAAAAGGGTACCCTTTACAAATTCGTTATTTTATCGCTATTGGCTCGTTTGGCGTAAATAAAAAAAATAACTAAAAACGTTTTCAAGCGCTTAGAAAAAGCAACATTTTAGGCCGTACGCGTTTGTTAAAACGCTGGTATACCTGTAGCATCTGCTGCGATGGGTATCGTCGACGGGACACGCGGTATAGTAGCAGTAGTTACGGTCCGGTGACCTGACCCCACTGCAGTAACCCTTGCTACTGACGTACCGCTGGTATTTGTAGCAGGAACTCGTATGCTCGTATTTGGGACACGACGAATAATAGCAGAAATAATTGTCGGGCGACCAAACACCCCCAGTCGAACAGTTACCCTTGATTCCCACATACTCTCTGTGCTTATAGCACGTTCCGGAATAGCCGTAGTCCGGACAGACGTCCGAGTAGCAGTAGTAACCGTCGGCAGACTTCGTTCCACCGAAGCACGAACTATAATTTCGGTCCTTGATGGGCGTTTTGAATCGATAGCAGGTACCGTTATAAGCGTGACCGGAACAGTAGCACGAGCCGCCGTAGGAATAGAAAGCGCAGGAATCGGGCTCAGCAGAAGACTGGCCGCTTGTAGCCGTGCTATGGCGAGGAGGATCTCTATTGCGGACAGTGATTAGGTAGACTACGACAACGACTGTGATAACGCTTATGATCATTCCGGCGGATGATAATCGGACCGAGATGTGACCGAGTTTTCTTGCTAGTCCCGGATCGGATACCGCCTTGCTGTTTGCCGCAACTGCACAAATATACAAGAGCATTAGATTAGCAATAACTGAGAGGCTATGGCGTTTATTGGTCGATTAATAAAAGTTACAAGATCAGCCTTAAACTTATCAAAATACTGTGCAAAATTAAAGTTTGTTACCTAATGTCTGGCTGTGTACAATGCGGTAAAACAATACTGGATGATATTCACAAAATGTGCATAATCGTGACGGATATTCTTTGCCACATTTGCTAATAATCCTGCTGAGATACTTTGCAATATGCAAAATACTGCTCTGTGCCATATCTCCAGTGCTATTAAATTAAGCTAATTAAAAATCCTCAAAAATATCGAGGATCCACAAAAAAACTTGGTTTCTGTCCAAAAGCTAACCGGACTATTCCTATGCAATGCTGCTATTCAGTCTTTTTTAAAGGTTAGCACAATTCTTTTCATAGTTCACAGATCAAAACAAAACCTCGCTGAGCGGAAATCTTATTGTCCGCATACATATACAGTTACCACAATTATCATAAAATGCCACTTATATAGCACAAATTCGAATACAGTGTACATGCAACAAATCCGTCAACAGATAAGCTGACCGGCGATAATAAAAGCGACGAGACCAAAGAGCGGGTTGCAGAGACAAAGGACAGCACACGAGAAGACAATGTGTCCTGCGAACGGCTGAACCTCATCCAGCCCGACCGCATGTTGACGCTCTCTTGCATTAATTTGCCTTGCTGGCTGCTGGCCATAAACAGATGTAGCCTATGTAGTGATGACATAAAGGCACGTAGAAAGCGACATAGGCCTAACCGGAATAAACTGAACTAAAATTTGCTTAGCTTAATCTAACTAACCAATAGTTCAGTTCAGTTCAGTTATATCGCTCTGTATGCGCCTTAACAGATCATATGCAACAACGGCTAAAAGAACACTGTAAGCCTACGAGTGTGAGTAATTAGTCATCTAACTCTCAGAATATTCAGTTATTACAGCTGCTACAGCCCTTGTTAAGATAGATACGGGCCTAATAATCTTTGTTTCGACTTGCGACAAAAGTTGACAGCAAACTGAGAATGAGCTGAAGCAATGACGTAGCCCAGGGGGGTAGGAGAGGGCAGGGGGCCCACCCCCCTTCGCAATCCTCCAGACAAGGCATAAGCATATGTATAAACTGCATGATATTTGCCAAATTAGTCAGTTTATTTTTAAGAAAGTAATTGACACTGCTGCCGCCAGATTTCATCTTTTAAAGCTAAAATGCACCAAATTCGATTTCGGCTGGGGCTCCACCTCAGACCCCGCTGGGGAGCTCTCAGCGCTCCCACAGACCCCCTAGCTGGATTTTAGGGGTCCTACTTCTAAGGGAAGGGAAAAAAGGAGGAGGAGGAAAGACAAGGGAGAAGAAGGGAGGAATAAAAAGAGACAGGGAGAAACAAAAGAGAGAAGAGGAAAAGGGGAAAGGGAGACGAGGCCCCCAACTGCAATTTCTGGCTACACCAATTGGCTGAAAAGGGCTACAGATAAAGAAATGATAAAAACATCACACAAAACTAGCGTGTCTAACAGGAAAAAAACGTTTGAGCACTGCACAACAATTAAACAGTAATTTTTTAAACACTTTCCAAAGAGATAATAATTATCTCGCGAGTTAACAAAAAAAACATAAACATCTGTCCATGACGTTGACGACCGACTTTTGACTGTCGACTCTCTCAAAGTGACAGAATTTTGAAGAAAAAAAACGGTCAACACGTGGCTAAGATACGATGCGGAAGTTTGTTTACAGTTATGTCGGACTTTGTTTCGGACTTTGGGGTGTATACTCTTAAACAAACAAACTGGTTTTGTAATGATGCCCGTTTACTACAAAGTCCAGTACAACCTGTTGTTGCTGTTGACGTTGTTGGTTTGATTCCTGCGGTAACGGTGGCGGGATAAAGTATACCGTATTGAACGCAGGCAACGGTTGACCTGTTGGGGGCAGGAACGGTGCAGTTACTGGCAAGTTAGCAGACTGTTGAGGGGTCTCTGATATGTCGTATGGAGGAGGAGGTCGTTCCGTATACAATATAAATGCTGGCGGTGACAATTCAGTATATGCGGGCGGATTTTCACCGTTAGTTTCAGGCGGCTTGTCCATGTTTGATTCTAACGTTCTCATCTTGTCCATACAAACAACAGACCATCTACGCTATACAAAAACTGGCAGCAGTTTGTATTAAAATCCGTTAATGTTTTAACTTTAAGGAACAAAACTAAAATTATCACAGCCTGAAATTTTGCAAGAATTATCATAATTGTAGTAAAGCCCGTAAAGGCAAATTAAATAAACTAAACCGCTTGCGCTTGCAGTTTATTTTACTTGGCCTAAGTTAGTTCGCTTTATCCACGCCACCAGCAAAACAGAGTAAAGAAAAAATAGCTAATACAAAAGCAGGAACTAACTTGCTGCGGACGCAACAAAATTAATTGAGATCAGTTTCAAAATCACGTAAAAAGCTTTTATGCAAACTAAACTTTATTCAATTGCCAGGAACAGAAAGCAATGCGCCTGACTTCATATTCCGCTGACATTTGATCATCTTGTATCACTTTCATCAAGTCTGAAGTGTTTTCAGCTGCTAAAAACAAATTAAGGTCGAATTGTAATTAAATAAAAATCAGCAATCTTTACATTAAAAACATTTCGAGGCAGAATTAAATTTTTCGACGCCCGTAATCTCCATCGTGTAAAAAAGTTGCAGCTGGCCTGTGGGAAAATTGCAACTTCTTGCATTTCACAACTTTTTTAACGCACGACGCCACTGTCTTAAGTTGTCGTGAATGCACCTTTTAACAGTGTGCCGGAAAGTTGGTGATCTAGAACATGTTTGGATTTGATTTGGATTTGGTTACTTATAGGGTGTTTGTATGATGAAGCAAACATCAAGCAAATGTATTGAAAATGCACGGGCACGACGTGTGCTCTAAGTTTGCTTTATCTTTGCTTTATACCCCGTTTACATGATCAAGCAAACATCGAGCAATCATCGAGCAAACATCCAGCAAATGCTTTCAAAATACACGTGTACGACGTGTACTCTAATTGTTCGATGTTTGCTTCATGTTTGCTTCGTTAGCCTATGCTTCATGCATGCTTCATATTTGCTTGATGTTTGGTCGATGTTTGCTTCATGTTTGCTTCATCGTGTAAACACCCCATTATTCGCCAAGGCCTCCAAACTGGGGCATCCCACCGACGGGCTGTGGTGTGTGAACAACTTGCCCAGGGTCGTTACCTGATAGAGGAGTGGGCCCGGTATAATTGGGTCAGGTAGATTGGGTCAGACACGCTAACTAGTAAACTATCAAGCCACACGTCTATTATTAGACATGGTAGCAATATCGAGTAGTAAAATTTTCACCCAAAATATAATTTATACAATTTGTATTCCACAACTCACCATTCAGACTCAGTACAGCATAGTGTAACGGTGACTTATACTAACATGCATCGCTTCGCTTCACCTGTGTAAGCCTAAAGGCGTACCTGTATTGGCTGCAGTGCGTGCATGCTGTCTACAGCAGCTACAGAGTACACGCTGCTGTAGCGCTGGCTGCGTAGTGCGTATGCATTCACACCACAACAGCGGTTGTCCTGGATATAGGCCAGATCAACAGCGATCGAGCAGCAAAAGTAAAATCAAAGTTTTTTTCAAGCCACAAAAAACATTTGGAATATCTGTTTCAGCTTTCAGACAGACACCAGTAATCAGGCCTACAGACAGTACTTCTTGCATGTTTTACGAAGCTGCATTGCGCGGTGTGCCTGTTGACTTCCCAGCTTACACTGATTTTCAGGCCTACCCACTGAGGGATGGCCAGACTGAGATGATCCGAGTAAGCTTAGCTGGTTGTCGCATTTCTTACCACACTCGACACCTAAGGCGTTTCGGTCTTGACGCTTTGACCTTTTTTGCTCTCTTTGGATAATTTTCTGTGAATATGGTAGGCGTGCTGTAGTTTTTTTGCCTTTTTGCTTAAAATTTATATTTAGAAAACCAGTTATATTTAGAAAACCAGTTAAGCCTAATTTGTGTCATATGGATTGCTATTTTGGTTGTTTTTTTTTCTACATTGGCATAAAAATCTTAAACATTTTTGATTTTTCTTAATACAAAATTATATTTTCCAAACAACACAAAGTCTTCTGGGCAACAACTGGACGTGTTGTCGCTTAATCACAGATAAGTTTTACACAGTACTTACACAGTATTTTATTGATGGATATGACAAAACAACGATAACAAATGTACACAGCAAGTGATTTGAGCAAAACTTAAGTGACGCGCGACATCGTAGGTGCTGCCAACTGGGAAATCAGTGGCGTACACCGTGCAATAACACAATAATGCGTTTTGCAAAGGTATCTAAGTCTGAAGCCTTCGTACGGAAGACTCCTTGAGCCTAGGAGGTCGACACTGAACCGGTTAAAATCTGCGTTTTACGCTAAAAGTTCCATACACAGACTGTCCTGGTCTATTTTTTAGTAATTTCTGTGCAATTCGCTGTTAAAAACTTGAGATACGCGTCGCTGCCTAAAAAGCGCAATTTTGGTACCTTTAAAAAGCTCGTTATCAGTGCTTGTTACAGTAAACAGTAAGTCTGTGAATACGGTAGGCGTGTTGTAGTTTTTTTGCCTTTCTGCTCAAAATGTATATTTTGAAAAGCAATAATCTTGTGTCGTATGAATTGCTATTTTGATTGTTTTATTTTACATTAATGTAAAAATCTGAAACACAGTCCTTGTTGCAGTTTACAGTGAAGATTTCCTGATCCTAGTTTGCTCCGTTTTGATAGCGCTCTGCGGTGTGACGGACACACGGACAAACAGACAGACAGACGGACGCTTCGGCGATAGCTGATACGTGCGAAGCATTACATGCTGTCGCATGTAGAAACTTTTTTCTTTGCCATAAAAAAATAGAATTAGATTACAAATATTTATCGGCAGTCATTTTAGGTTTTAAAGAAGTCGAAATTATTAATTGAATTTTGATCGATTAAAACCAAATTGGTTTACCAATTAATCCTTAATTTTGCAGCCCAATACTAACAACGCATAATTGATAATCCGCAGTTTTATGTCTTTGAGTAGACTCATAAATTAAAACGCAGAAGAGTTGTACTTGAAATTCATCCAATTACAATCTTTTGCTGACGTTTCGGCAATTGACGTTCCTAAGAAGACAGCAGCGGTTGCCGAAAGATCGACAAAGATAATCTAAAAAATAAAAGTTGTACTTTGATTAATTTTGCGTAGGCTTATAACTTAAAGATATCCGCAGTTCTAGTTATAATAACAGATGCCTTCGGGTGATCTGACTCCAGCGCACGGACCAGTTCTACCGCCAGATATCTTAAACCGGCTATAGCAGATATCGCGATAAGTGTAAAGAGTGCAAGAACTGTAATAGCAGAAACGGTCCGGTGAAGTAACCCCCCTGCACGCTCGAGAACTACCGACGTACATGCGGTACTGGTAACAATAGCCATCGTACTCGTAATAAGCACAGTTCATGGAATAGCAGTGGTGGAACAACGACTTAACGCCTCCAATACATGGGTCATCTCCGACGTAAGTTTTATACCTGTAGCAGACATCGCCGTGAAGGTAGTAAGGGCACACGGCGTAGTAGCAGAAATTGTCCGGCGATCGGTCACCGTTGCATGTGCCCGAACTGCCAACGTGCTCTCTATATTTGTAGCAAGAACCGGCAAAGTCGTATTTGGGACAGGAGTAGTAACAGTAACCGTCAGAAGAGCTGACGCCGTCCAAGCACGAAGCCGTAGGCCTATTTCCGACGTTCGTCCGGTACTTATAGCACGTTTCGGCAAATTTATAGTACGAACAGTGATCGGAGTAACAGTCGCCCGATTCCGATATCACTCCGTTACCGGCGCAGATGCCCGAAGTTCCGACGCGGGTTTTGTATCGGTAACAGTTTCCATCGTGAACGACACTGCCGCTACGTTCACGA
>Ga0209454_1003217_pt1 | contig 11561 bp, 7 predicted proteins | sample WorMetHERISLAND1_2_FD_187400 | JGI IMG/M metagenome (GOLD analysis project Ga0209454, IMG submission 187400) | Marine gutless worms symbiont microbial communities from Max Planck institute for Marine Microbiology, Germany - Olavius geniculatus... | ecosystem: Host-associated > Annelida >...
CTGGGCGCCAATATTACTGTCAAAGTTATCATAAAATTCTGCACTTTCAGAAAAATGGATAAAATGTATATGTTAATTTTGGTGACCACGGACCTTTAATACAATGATGCCAGCGATTGATCAGCTGCCTAAAAGGACTGATGACAGTTCTGAATGCAAAAGCTGGGCAACTGCCTATGTCGATTTTCATCTAAACTCAATGTATGTGTTAACGATTGTTGATATTCACTGTATGCTGAATGAAAATCAACTGAAATTCATGTGTTACTGCCAATTTAGCATGATTTTAGGGGTGGGGCAGTTTTGTGTAAATCAGGCAAAGATCATTTAAATGGTAAGACATGCAAGTTGTACACTTTTCCTGTACACAATTTTGAAACTTTTGGCATATTATGCACCTTTCCATCAACAAATATCGCTAAGTTATAAAAGCTCAAATATCCATGTTAAATCCATATTTTACAGTTAAATTTGGCAGAATTTCGGGAATGACGAATATTTATGCAAATCAGGCAAAGAATATTTAAATGCTTTACTATGCAAATTTGTCGTTTATTCTTTGCAGTATTCTGAAACTTTTGACGTATCACACGTCTTTCTACCACTAACCATCGCTGAGTTATCAACGCTCAAACAGGTCCGGTTTTTTGGTCCACCCTGTATATTCTCAACTTTTTAAAACAAATTTTATGCGTAAATCAAATTATGCTTGGTTTCGGATACATTTCTAATGGTTGCAAACAAATCCAGACAATATTATTGCAAATCATAATTTTTAATAAAATAATGATATATGGGTATTGTAATATGTCACTTAGCAATGGAGGCAAGGATTTGATTAAGAGCCTTCAGAGAATACTAGTAGAATTCTTGAAGACAAACTGCAAAAGGGAAAAATGGGTATGGTAATAACAAAGATTTGGAAATCAGGAAGCATGACCAAAGACATGAGACCAGCAGACTGAAGCATGCACATACTGAAGAGAACGTGACCACTGCAAATGAACTGGTAGGCTAGCTAAAGCTGGAAGGCCAGAAACAAACACATCATTCAACACGCCAGATATCCAAGATGATGGATATAACACAACGTAGCATCATACAGATCATTCACTGTGTTTTCCTCTAAAGTGTTTTTCGTATATCAACATACTTGTTGCCTATTATTGTTGGTTTTTCGTACAAAATTTCACAAAGTAATGTAGTGACACAGTTATGACGTGGTGGGATATTCAATAACCACTTTATTGCTAATTGTTTACAGAATGTGCCTGTGTTAAAATTTTGAAAATCCGAAAACATTTTGCGAAGATATGGACAACAAAAAAGTGGGACGTTTTTTGGGACACAGTGTATACGTGATTAATTGATTTAAAAATTCTTCCACTAGCTTGATCACCAGAAATAGTGTCAATTTAACAAATTAGTATGACAAGAAAAATGACTAGCTTATCAACATAAAATGCTGCATGGACGTAAATTAAAAAGGTTTCAAAAAGTAATAACAGTCCATGTTACAAGACAGCAGACGCTTACTTCCAGCTGAAAGCGTTGTAGTGTCAGCTTCTGTTGCATTTGGTCTGCAACAAATGGGTCAACAGCAAACTGATCAGTAAGTAAACTGAGCCAGCAGCTTCCAGCAGTTTTGTCGGCTTTGACCAGGCATATACGCACCATACGACCATCCTCTGCAAGCATATACACATATCTGTGTTCATTCCACTGAATAGATGGCAGTCAGGATGAACCACTATGACACACACAAAAATAAATAAGTGACATGCAAAAACATTTATAAACACAACATATGAGCAACCTGAGAACACCAATTTCATAAGCTACTTCATCCTCCTATTTGTCACCACAGTGTCTGTAGCAGTGGCGTATACAAACAAAACATTAGCAAACGTTTAAACTGTACTCAATTTGCCAATTTGGTCAGCTTATTCTCAGGAAAACAGTTGAAATTGTTGCCACCAGATCTCACCTTTTAATATGCACCAAATTCGCTTTTGGCTGGGGCTCTGCCAAAAACCCCACTAGAACTCCCCAGGACCTCTTGGCTGAATTTTAGTGGGTCTTACTTCTAAGGGATGGGAGAGGAGGAAAAAAGGGACAGTGAAAGAAAGAGAAGGGCGAAAAGGGGAGGAAAAGGGAAGGGAGAAATGAAAGGGGAAAAGGAGGGGAAGGGGAAGAGACGAGGCCCCTCCCATTTAAATTTTCTGGCAACGCCACTGGTCTTTAGTGCTATAACCGCCCATAATCTCACTCCAGTGAAGTATGATTATGAAATGCATCTCACATCTGCATAGTATATTACACACATGCCCATGCAGCACACACCATAGATTGCAGTAATAAAATAAGCATGTTTCATTTTCATCAGGGTCTAAAATTTATAATACCTTAAATTGATACATCACATAATACAGTCAAAAGTGCACTCAAAAAATATGCAGTATAAAAATGCACAACAGTGTACTTGTTATTGTAATTACGAAGGTTGTTCGATAAATAAGTTACAAAACAGCGTCATTCTGTTAGTTTTCCAAATCTAAACAAAAAATTTGAGCTAATGCTCACGAGACATGCGAAAGCCTATAACAGTTCCAGTTCAGTAATTTAGTTAAAAATTGGGGTGTTCATGCTAAGTTAATATACAAATACCAAATTCTCTATCTGGATCGCATAACGATAGTTCCGTGGCACCACTTTGTGAATGATATAGACTTGTGTTGCAGCTTGAAATCGCCAAAAAATCCACAAAACCCCCTATTTTGGCATTCAAGGTCATTGAATTTAGCGCCAATCGAGAGCCAGTGTACTACTTCCTATTAGTGATCAATAGTAATCTAGGCTTTATCTTGCACCGTTACTGAGATACAGCAACTTATTGGCCAAAAATCGCACCCTCGTTCGAGGTGACCCCGTTCAAATTTATGAAAAAGCTTTACGGTTCCTGAAACTAGAGTCTTTCAGGCAGCCAACAGTGAAGATTTGGAGATCCTATCTTGCACCATTTTTGACTGATCCACCTGTGTGACAGACAGACAGACAGATGGACAGACAGAATTGCGATGGCTAAGACGCGCTGAAAGCAGTAGCTGCTTTCTTGCGTAAAAATTTGAAATATACGTTTTGTAGAGGATTTTATTCTGAATACATGTAAAAAATTTTTTTGATGATAACATCATTACTGTGTACTATTTTCCCCACCAGTAATCTATTATAACTCGCAAATGACAAACAGCATAGGAACAAAAAAATTAATAAACTTAACAAGTCAATGCCATCTCTTTAAATGCTAAAAACTAATGTTTCATTTTCAACATATCATCTAAGTTTACTCAAACATTTGTCCTATCTGTCAGCAAACTTCTGAATGTCTGATGCAAAGAACGATGCTGGCTGCTGTCCATGCCACTGAAGAACGACTGATTGCACCTCGGGATATGATACAAATTTTCGCCCACCTAGCATTTTCTTAACACCGAACATGAACTGTTCGCTTCTAAAGCACTTATCGCCACATACTGGATGCATCTCCGAGTGAATCTGATTTGCATTTATTTTTTGTCCACAAAAATACAATAAGAGCACACTGTTCATTACAGGATGATTTCAATGGCAACGTCGCCGTATTTAATATTTATAAATAACGTCACAGTGACGTCATCGTCATAAAACTCACAGCTTCTACTCAAAATTAAATTCCCTACAAAACGTATTTTTTGGATTTTTGCGTGTGACAGCAGAATGCTTTGCGCGTCTTAGCCATCGTCTAGGCGTCTGTCCATCCATCTGTCACACCTGTGATCTGTATCAAAACGGTGCAAGCCAGGATCACAAAATCTTCACTGTGGGCTTCCCCAAGGACTAGTTTTTAGTGACAAAATTTCGTGTCCCTGGGTAAAGGGGCTCCACTTGAATGAGGGCGTCAAAAAGGGGCACCCCTTAAAAAGACGTTATTTTGCTGCTATTGGCTCTTACGGTGTGAAAACGGTTGCAGATAGGTAGAGACTTGCTGCATATCATAATAAGCACCGATGACGGGCTTTTTAGATTTGTTAACATTGATGACCTTGAACCCCCCAAAAAGGGTTTTGGTAAATTTTTTCGCAATTTCTGGCTGCAGCGCACATTTCAGCAGTAAATTGCGACGAAATGGTTGAAGATAGACTAAGACAACCTGCACATGAAATTTTCAGCATTGAATGTAGATTTTAGCAGTTCAAGTCCCAAGCCCCTAGGTTCAAGGAGGCCGGTGTAGGTTGGCATCAAAGATGGCTACCCGCTAAAGGTGGTTATTTTACTGCTATTGGTTTGCCTAGCATGAAAACGGTTGCCGATAGGTGGAGACATGCTGCTTATCATAACAAGCAATAGTGACAAGCTTTTTATTGGTGTGAACACTGATGACCTTGAATTTTTAAAATAGGGGTTTTAGTGTTTTTTTGCAATTTGTGGCTGCGGCATAGATTTCAATCTGAGTGAATTGCATCAAAATGGATAGATATAGATCAAGACAACCTCTGAACAGGAACTGCTAAGGCTGTCGCGCGTCTCATGAGCTCTGCAAAATTACTTGTTAATATTTGGAAAACTAACAGAATGATGCTGTTTTGTAACTTATCGAACGACCCTAGTATGATTCTGAATTCTGATGATATTTCACTACTGTCTGCCCACTATGTTACAGGCTAATTTAAGTAATAGCAAAGTATGCCATTTTCACATGTAACACAACACTTGTTTCATTTTATTACTAATGCATCTGCTGAAGAAATGCTCAAGTGCAGAGCTCAAGCTCACCTAATGTCCAGACACTGTCATCAGCTTGAACAGTCTTGTGTAGTTTACCCTACGTACAAAACAAACATAGCTTAAGTTCAAAATAATGATCATACATAAAATATTTTATTATGAAAATTGTTCAATTATTTAACAACTCACAGAAAGTTGATGTTGTATTTGTGTTAAAATTTACCTAAATAAAATAACTGCATGGAAATTCAGATAAGTATTGTTTTATCAAGATGTTTATTACAACCACAGAACAATCATAACATGATAAGCAGCAATGTGCATTGTAATGTAACAGATTAAGTCATATATGTTAGAATATGACATTATCATGATATGTTCACTATCTTGATATGATACAAGGATCTAGCCAGAAAGGGGGGGGAGACATCAACAGCAGTGACAAAAAATCTCAGCAGAATACACTTAATACATGTGGCAATGCTGGCTATGAGGCTAAAAAATCAAAGCTCCCAAAATACTGACCAAACCCATTTCAAACAGTTTTCCTTAGCTTTTGGCTCGGCTATCTGTCAATACAGCAATGCCGCACAAAACAATATTATCATCCCACCATGCAAATGTGTAGTTCATCAAATTCTTTTTGCCAGGGATGAGCAGCTCACGACGCTCTTCAGACACCATAGTAGCAGGCTAGTAAAGAACCAAGAGCTAATTCTAAGGCCATCCCCAATCTTCACTCCCTCAACACTAGCAGAGTCTCAATCTTGGCTCCTTTGGCGCGCCTATCCTAGAGCTTGACTCGGTCCCTCCCTAAAACTAATCCTTGTACGATAACAAATACAAGCTTCGCTTACAAGTTCACTGTGTAAATTCATGTCATAAGCAGTACCTTGAAAACCGTATTGCCTCTAACTGCAAGCGACAAGCTGTTCGGTGTTATTACACACTGTATATCCTTCGCTTTGCAGCCTTCAGAAATGTTAACCTCCACCGTAACGTCATCCATAGTCTGCCACCAGCGACCCCACGGTGTTGTGCAAGCAACAATACCACTTCTGTCGTCGAAATCAGACATTTTATTCAACTTTGTTTACCATAGACTTCTTGAACATGCACTTCCGAGTCGAAAAGGAACAATAACTAGAAACTCAATACACTTTCGTGTGGATTAGAGCTGGGTCAGTGTCGGTATCGATAATCAGTATTTTGGTCGGTATTTGTAACAGCGACGTCGGTATAGGTATTAGAAAATATTGCGACATTAATTCGGTATTACTAACTCAGGGCTAGTCTGGACATCTCCAGTCTTGATCTCAGCGATTAGAATTATTTCATAATCGAAAATTAAATCTACTTCTTGAATTCTTTGTCAAACTAGAAATACGTTCTGTGGAACGAGGTATCTGTCCCATTGCCACGTTATATAGCCTAACAGCTGCGTTTCAGCGTTTGACGCTCTCGTGAGCCTGCAGCCAATTTTGTCTTCGACTAAAACAGTTGGTTGCCATGACAACAGGGGTTTTCAGGGGAGAAATTTACGATACCATTGCATAGCCCGGGCCCGAAAATAGGGGGTAGGTGCAAACAGGGAGCAATTATCTTTCATGGGGGCCGAGTGGTAGTACACTTTTGTCCCAAAATTCGTTGCCATGGCAACAGGGGTCGTCAGGGGAAAAATTCAAATTACACCATCGAATAGCGAGGGCCCGAAAATATGGGGTTAGGTGCAAACAGCGCGCAATTATCTTTTACGGGGACCAAGTTATACCGCTTTGAAATCAGCTATTGGCTGTGATGTAAAACTTTGCTACTTTTGAATGGTTGATATGGCAACAGGAGTCGATAGAGGGTAAATTTAAATAACACCAAACACCGTTAGATTGCTCGACCCCGAAAATAGGGGGTAGGTAAACACAGTGCGCAATTATCCACTACGGGGACCGAGTTATACCGCTTCATCTCCATAAGCCACAATGCAAATTTTTAAAAAATTGTGATAAAAAAATCTGATAACTCCTTTCGCTATTTTATCCCAAACTCGATCTTACTTTTCAGGCCCCGAATCACTGTGCAAAATTTCATCAAAATCGAATCAGAATTGCAGCCGTAGGAGTGTTTACAGACAGACTGACAGACAGACACAAGTTATTGTATAATCTGTCCATTGCTATGCTATAGCAATGGGACAGATAATAAGAACTGAGCATACAGGGAAGCGTGAGTGCAGGGATGTCCATGACTCCACAACCTCCAGCCCCTAGAACCAGGAAACCCTCCGTCAAAGTCACAGAAATCTTACCTATCTTATAATCATCAAAAAAATCAAGCTAAAATGTTTGGCAGAGTGCAGGCACACTTCAGCTTTCAAATTGCATCTCACGTTTAGTCGCTTACCTTACCTTAGCTTACCTGTTGAATTGTCAAGTGAAAGTTCACTTGAGCCCCAAGTGTTTCAAGAAAGCATACTGCTAATTCCGGCTAAAATGGAGTAGAAGCCTCTGCCTGACTGGTGAGAATCTTGTGCCTGTGGTTAGTCAACACTCAACACGGCTACTAGATGGGGGCATCACACCATGACGGACTGTTATGTATTTGCAAATTTTAAACGTTGTCACCTGACAGTGGAACTACATGTGCTCATATTTTTCTTTTCTTACGAAGCTTTATGCTGGACTTCGTTATTCAAATGATTTTCTTGCAGTGTCTCACATACAAGACGATCTGTACACAAAGTGCGCAAGATTTGTCACTCGTGCTTATTTTCAACACTGCCAAAGATGTAACTCTTCTTACTAGACAGAAATAACAAAGCTTCCAAAAACATCTCACTCGAACTTAAAAAACTTAAAGGTCGTAAATGAGTCAGTGTTGTATTCACTTGGACCGAATGTCTTCTGCCACAACAAGCACAAGGTGCAGTACTTATCAGTGTCAACATGACCGACTTAAATATTTAAACCTATATATGCACTACTCATCGCACATGATAATGCACATAATCATCGTTTGCAATGAGAAAAAATGCAATTGCTCTAATTTGCCACATAATATCTGCTATTTCGACATCACATGAGAAAATACGGTATGCCATCAATGAATCGATGATAATTACACGTACACAGTAAGTGGCTACTTAACACAACTACAGTTGGCCACAATGCTGCGTCAACAGCAGTCAGATGAAACACTACAGTCGATCATCATTCCTTACTTATGTAGACATCAGAAAAAAACACAAGAAAAACTTAGAATAAAAAAAGATAGAGAAGAAACGTGAAGAGTCAGTCAGAAGCGGCAGTCTACAAGACAAAACTGCCACACGTCCAGCTAGACAGTCACTGGACACCATCATCATCATCAATCATCATGGTTGGTCCTCGTTGCCGGCCGACGGACTGCGTGAGCGACTACGACGCTCGTTCTCAGGACTCTTCTCTCTGCTCTGGCTGCGCTCGCGACTCTGCTTACGATCCTCGCGACTTCGCGACCTGCTGCGAGACGCCGACCTTGAATGACTGCGCGAGTACGATCGCGATCGACTGAACATACATGCACAGATGCACACCACAGCTTCTACTGCCCAGTATGCCATATGATCATCAGTGCACTTCAAAACTTTACAAATACTGTAATTCTAGGTAAAGGTAAAAACAATTCAGACTTCCTCTGTATTCTGTGCGTTAATAACGCATCAATTCTAACGATTAATCGATCAACTAACTATCAAACTGCATAGAACATTATAAGTGGCTTTCCATGATTTTCTAGGACCTATTTCTGTGCATTTTCCAGGGCTTTCCAATTTATAACATCACTTACCGTTTCAGCATATGAGTCTATTCAAAGACGAATCATACACAGGTCTCCAATGTGTAAAATTGTTGGTCATTACACCAAAAAACCCAGAAAATTCAAATACTTTATCAGGATATGTAGAAAATCATGTTAAGTAATACAAAAATGTACAAAAATTGCCAAAATAATCCAATGTTTCACTTATCTTTGGATACTTTGTATACATGTGCAATTGCATTTTTTAACAAGTTCACCAGCATCACTATTTCCACCCAGTGAGTAACTAACTTTTCAACAAATCTTCTTGCATCAGGAATATGAAGACGAGCAGAAGGCGTGGATATAGATAATTCGTACCTGCGCCTGCGAGCTCCACTGCCTCGTCCTCGGTCTTCGGTGATGGTAATGACACGTCCGTTCAATTCAGTCTCATTCAGTTTCTCAATGGCATTCTTCATGTCCGACGATGACGCAAACTCCACCACTCTACAACACAACGCCATTCATTAGTCACTAACATACCACTCGGCAACCGATCATTGGAAACAACTGACTGATGCACACTAACAAGCAGTGGCATAAGCAAACTTGTTGCCACTCAGTAAACAAAGATAACAAAATAAAACAAACATCCGAAATTGCGAATGGGGCAACTAGGTCTGGCACTGATTAAAATTTTTCAAATCGATTCTCTAATACTTAGTCCAAATTAATCGATTAATTTGTTTACTTGATTAGAAAGACCAGAAAAACTGCTAAATTCAACTAACGGCTGTTGTTATCTTCCACAAACTAAAGCAAACTGAAAAGCAGTGATGATGATGCAGCATGGAAACTGTGTAGTCAAAGCTGACAAAGTTCAGACCGTTAAACTAAGTACGAATCTTGACGACACGTTGTATGCAAAATAAAATCAGATTACAAACGCTAAAAATCAGTCATTTTAGGCTGTTATAAAGTCCAAAATTTTAATTGAATTTTATCGACTATAAATTAGGTAATAGATCCATTTTTAATGATCAATCGATCAATTAATTGCTAATTTCCGCAGCTTTTCATTAGTAACTAACAAAAACTGTAGCAGGTGATCACGACCATCTTTTTGTTCTTGAGATGCCACAAGAAGTAAATAAATCAAAATAATATAGACTTCCCACAACTGCAAGCCGAAGTAGAGTTAACACAAACCCTTCATTTGTGCGAATCCTGTGAGCATCAGCATAAACGACCTCGCCAGCCTGTCTCATGTAATCCTTCAGGTCCTGTCACACAAATCACAATTGACAGACCTCGTAGTTTATCATTCACACGTGCACTATGTGCGACACACTTCAACGCAGCACTGCAATATCAAACTGTTAGGGCTGTAAAACACTAAATTTTCCTAATCACCATGATATTATGGCAAAGACAAAGCAATCAGGTTTCAATAAAAAAAATAATATATACCATATCAACTGCAAGCATGGACATTATTGTGATAACTGTGTATAATGATGTTCCCAACTGGCTAGTAGAAAAAGTTAAGTCTTCCAGAATACAAAACACTAGGAAGACAGTGGCCTGAGACAAAATAGTTGCAGAACATTTCTGTTGTACAGTACAGTAATTTTACAGCCCTATCAATAAAACACAGCACAGAAGCACATGGCACTAATCCCACCACCACAAATATCAACTAGCAGAGAAAATTAAGAATAAAACACCCACAGCATTTAATACCATTACCAATAGATGGCAGTGACCACATGTTTAAAAGTGCCAAGCAGAGCGCTGACGTGCAACATCACTAACATTATTCGGATTACTATCGCAGTCTGAAGAACACGACTTTTGTTCCAAGTAAACAAAATGTGAAATGTGTTGTGATACGTGCTGCTTAAGTATGATATGTTGGGCCCACAGTTTCCGGAGGTCACGGAATTTCAAGTTGAGCTGCGGAATTTTCCCTTTTCAACGGAATTGTACTCCCACGAAATTTCTTTATGCAGAAGTTGAGAAATTAACGATGACTAGTACGATCATCAGCTTGATAACATCATTAAAAAGACTAACTACATCACAAAAAAATCGACTCAACTACTAATAGCCATCGTAATATGTTACAACCATAAATATAACACAATGCGACTGGACAGACTGCACGTATGAAAATAAAAAAAGATTTATACTTTTTTTGTATGTTGCTAGCATAAATGAGCACAATGCTAGTGCTAACCTTCAATAACTGAAGTTTCTTAACACATTTTACTCACAAACAGATGGCTGCAGTGAGCCGCGGAACTTTGTGAACTAGCGCGCGGAATTTGACAAAATTTTCCGCCCACAGGCCCTAATGATCTGGATCCGAGTATTATATGCCCCGGTAACAGCAACTATAATTGGCAATTTGATGATCGATGAAACTACCACGAAGATGTCAGGCAAACACAAAAATAATTTTTGATTCAGGAATGATGGCAAGTCAACATTATTCTCAAATCAACGTGACAGAATCAGAATTTAATAACAGATTCTACAAAAGTAAAAACTGGCATGCGACAGTATAGTGGCATGTTCAAATTACCTTGTGAGGTAATGTTAAAATCGCTAATCCCCAGACTACACGATAGGATTGGATATGACTCAGTCGCGACACGACCAAGGAAACCGACTACTCCCACGACTGAGGGACCACGACTCGACATGACACGATAACTCTTGACTGCCAAGACAGAAGAGCATCTTTGCCGAGGACAGAGGATCAAGGACTTAAAAGGAGTTCCCGATTTCACTCTCGTTCACTGTCCCAGCGAGCGATCACCCGAATATAGCCAATCGGCCACAAGCACGACTAAATAGACAGGATGAGGACAAGCTATACATACGAAACCTACAACATAGCATCACAGGCACGTCAGTTGTGTGACACTGCCGACAACAAGAAGCCTCCTAGTGGCGATTAGAACAAGATAGTCCTATAGGCAGACTGACAGTCATTATCACACACAGATGATGTG
>Ga0209454_1003218_pt1 | contig 11561 bp, 7 predicted proteins | sample WorMetHERISLAND1_2_FD_187400 | JGI IMG/M metagenome (GOLD analysis project Ga0209454, IMG submission 187400) | Marine gutless worms symbiont microbial communities from Max Planck institute for Marine Microbiology, Germany - Olavius geniculatus... | ecosystem: Host-associated > Annelida >...
GATGTATAGATTGTGAAAAATATTGTTGTCTAATATGTCGAGGCCGGAAACTTTTGGGATGACCCTCGTACAACGGAATACAGTGGCAGAACAACATCGTCAGTGTTGAACAAACTATGGCCCAACTGTGAACTAAAAGACAAGAACAGTCAGTCATCGCTGCATAGTTACAGTGTCTCTAGACCCGTGCACCAATCTACACACCGGCACGTAGGTTAATGGCATCAGTGAATGCCACTCTGTCAGCGCATCTCTTGAAATGTTGTTTGACACAGTCCTTGCGTTTGTAACTTTTACCACACGGACAGCAAAACTGCTCGTAGTCAAAATGGACTAGCATATGCTGCATTAACTCACATGTTGTATAGAAACTCTTTGGACAATCACTGCAAACATATGGCTTCACACCTTCATGACGAAACAAATGCACCTTAAGATTACATTTGAGGCTGAATTTCTTCTGACAAATGTGACATGTGAACTAAGTACCTTCATTGTGTGACTTCAGCAGATGTGCCTTGAGCCCTTGAGTTGATTGCGATGTGTAAAGTAGGCTGAACAGTGTCTACATGAGTAGGCTACGGCTTTGCACCAGTGTGAGTATAAAAATGACGTTTCAGAAGATGGCTTCCTTTAAACCGCTTACCACAGAAACGACAGTCATAAGGTCTTCTGCTGCTGTGGACATGCCGTTTGTTTTTACTGCAAACTGCTGGATGTGGTGAAACTTTTGTCACACAGTGAACACTTGTATGGTTTGTCTCCTGTGTGGACTCTCATGTGAGTGGTTGAATCTCCAGACTGAGTAAATGCCTTGTCACACTCAGGACATTTGTACGGTTTGTCTCGATTGTGAATTCTCTTGTGTTTAACAAAGTTGCTAGACGTGCTAAAATTTTTGTCACACAGTGTACATTTGTATGGCTTGTCTCCCGTGTGCACTCTCATGTGAGTAGTTAGACATCCAGACTGAATAAATGCCTTGTCACATTCAGGACATTTGTACGGTTTCTCTCCACTGTGAATTCTACTGTGAACAGCCAGCTCACTTGATGTAGTAAATCGTTTGTTACAAACAGTACATTCAAACGGTTTCTCTCCAGAATGACTTCGTCTGTGTATTGTTAACTCTATGCTGTTTCTGAAACACTTTCCACATTCAGTGCACTTGTATTTACTGGTATGAACATTCATATGTTGTCTTAAATACTTCTCAGTAGTAAAACGTTTCTCACACTGAATACATTCGTAGTACAACCTGTCAACATTATGTGTTTGTTTGTGATGGTTCAAATTCTGTTTCGTTGTAAACCATTTGCCACACACTGTACACAAATACGGTCTTCGCTTGTTATCATGTGGATGATCAGTGATATCATTACTATCAGCTTCAATCTTCACCTCAAAGGTCACTCCTGTATATACACAACAAACTTGTACACATTCAAACCAAACATCAAGTCATGATGATGTCAAGTCAAATCATGATTATGACAAAAAAGTGAAGATAGGCCTATTCATTAGCTATAAAGGTCGTTCCATAAATAAGTGTACAAAATGGTGCCATTCCATCAATTCTTAAAATAAATCTAATCTGAAATATACGTTTTGTATATGTTTTGTACAGGCTGTGAGTTTTATTATAATAACATCACTGTGACATCATTTACAATCGTTAAATATGGCGACATTGCCACTGAAATCAACCCGTAAAGAGCATCACACTATTATAGTTTTTTTGTGGGCAATATAATTTAGTGCACATCGGTTCACTCTAAAATGCATCCAGTGTATGACGACAAGTGTTTTACGATACCAACAGTACAAGTTTGGTGTAAAAAAATGCTAGGTAGGCAGAAATTTGCACCTGCTACTGAAATGCAATCAGTCATTCTTCTGTGGCTTGGATTGCAGCAAGCATCATTTTTTTGCATTCAGAAGCTTGATGACAGATGGGACAAATGTTTGAAGGAATTTGGGCGATATGTTGAAAAAATGAAACAGAAATTCCTAACATTCAAAGAGATGACATTAACTTGTTAAGTTTATTCATTTTTCCTCTTTTCCATGCTGTCTGTCACTTGCGAGTTGATAGATTACTGGCAGGAAAAATAGTACACAAATACGCCGTGTTTTATAAACAGATGGCATCACAATAATGATGCCATCAACAAGAAAATCTTCACATATGTTCAGAATTAAATTCCTTACAAAACGTATATTTCGGATTTGTCTTATTCTAAAAATTAACGGGATGGCGTCATTTTGTAAACTTATTTATGGATCGACCCTCGTATAAGGCCCACAAAGTGGCGCTTATCTCTGTTGTTTTAGGCTTCAGCCAGACACAAGTTTACACTGTGAGACCACGTGCATTTTGTAGTATGCCTGTTTATGTCCCAGCTTGCACTGGTACTTATTAGGGAAGCTATTCACATGTCCACCAACCACAGAGCCATGGCCAGGATGACTTGACCTGAAAGTTAGTTGATAACACTACACACAACTAGCAAATAAGTAAGTAAGTAAAATGAAAATTTATATAGCACATCAACGCCAAAATCCTCTAACGCGCTGCATACATTAGTACGCTAAAAAGAAAAGTGTCTTAAGTAATCGTCCAAAAACAGATTTGGTGTGAACAGGATCATGCAAATGTCTCGGTAATGCACAGTACACTACAAACAGTTATATTTAAATCAAAGACACACACAGATTACAGTGAAAGATCACGCAATCTGTGTATGGACAAACACACACATCTACACTGTGTCCAAAAAACTGGTACCAGGTACTCTAAATTAGCGTGATCATTTTGTCAATTCTCAGCAAATTTTCAAAATTCCTTCACTAGCAAAATCTCTGGAAATTTGTAATCAAACTGTCATTCCATATCCCACCACACAAAAACACATTGCCACACTACCTTGTGAAATAAAAATGCTGTAAATTAGCACGTTTTATGTGTGCTGAACCAGTCTTGCTAAGTTACGGACTACCAGAAACCTTGTGTATGGCACACAGCAACTGCGGTAAGAGAATACAAGAAATTTGAGCTAATGCTCATGGGACATGCGAAAGCCTATAGCAGTTCCTACCCGCAGGCAGTCTCTCATCGCAGTACTAACTGGGCCCGGCGTAGAGTAACTTCGTTTCAACCGAAACGCGTTACCAACTACGCCACGCCACCAACGCCAGTACCGTAGCGCCACCTTGTGAATGATATAGCCTTGCGTCACAGCAAAAAGTCCAAAAACGCCCTATTTTGGCGTTCAAGGTCATTCAAAGTCATTGAATTCGGCGCCAATCGAACTTCCTACTAGTGATTAATAGTAACCTAGGCCTTATCTCGCACCATTACTGAGATACAGCGACTTACTGGCCACAGCGGTGTCGTGGGTTAAAAAATAGTCGGGGCTGAGAGTTCAAAAGTGCAAATTTCCAAAAGATTTCTGACAAACAGTTGCAAATGTCCGCCAGAATAGATTGTGTGTTGTAACAATTTTGATTTTGCTGCTAAATTGCACCAAAATGTGGGTTTTAAACCCAAATTGTGCACTTTTGGATGACTATTTTGTGACAAAAATTTTTCTAACAATTTTGTAACAGCAAAAATTTAGGGGGAGGGTCAATTGGCCCCTTGCTCCGAGGCCATGATGTCACTGCAGACATAGAAGTACAGAGAGTATAAGAATGAAACATGGAAACACTACAGTAGTAATAGCAGTCAAATGAACACATAGCATGCACTGCAAACTGCAAAACTGTTCCAACTACAAAAAAACACATACCGCTAACAGCGGCAGAATGCAAAGCATCATGTCTGCAGTGGACTACGGCAAAATGTCCTAACTACAAATTTCTTCAAAATGCTACATAAATACTTATTTCATTACATAATGAAATACAGCAAAACAAATCTGGGTGTTGTTTATTAACAAACTTCACAAAAGTCTAAGCAAAGTCTAAAAATGCACTGCATAAAAAGTTGTTTTCAATGTTCTTGAAATGTCATCGACAACAGATAGGCCTATACATGTACACAAACACAGCTTCACATCAGAATCATCAACATGTATTTGATCTGTGAACTGTCTAATAGCAGTACATAAAGTATTGACAAAACAAGCACATGAACACATTGTGACAGCAATTTCAGACAGTTTTGCCCTAAGCCAATTAGAAAGAAATATTCTGACATGGAAAAACATCTTTTGTCTCAGAAATGAAGCCGTAAAAAGCACAAGCGTAAAATGCAACAAACAGCGTGCAATGACTCAGCAGTAATGTTAGTTGACTAACAGCAGAATATCAACAGTTGAGCTACGTAATAAACGGACAAATAAATCAGATCAGTGAGTAACATCCACAGCTCAGGCGCAGTGATGCTATCAACGACTTTGTGTTCAAGGACAAAGACTTGGAGCGAAAGGCCAAGGATTTTGTCAACAAGGCCAAGAACAAATCCTTGAGGACACATCAGTGCTAAGGCCTGAATAAATCCTGTCTTTCCAGTTGCAGTCTGATGAAAAAATAAGAGACAGTTAAAGCTGCGACTTGAAAATTTTTTTTGGGAAACTACTGCAAATTTCCAACACAAGATTTCATGGGTAAACAAAATTCCTCCCCCAAAAAGGTCCAAATTAGGCATCATAAACCCCAATTTTTTTTTACTGTTTTAAAATCTTTTATCAAAAGCAAAATTTTCTGACAGGTTTCTGACAGAACACATGCTGTCAAGCTGACATAGAGTATGAAGCAGCACGACACAATCTGTTATACACAGAATCTCACTGACAAGTCTTGAGTCAACAGTAGCAACTCTGTTTAACAAGCAATTGTCCACAGATTGTTTGTTCTCTGTCTCAATCTTGCCTGGCAAAGATACAAATGTATCGCAGTTAAACAGAACATCTGTTGAAATGTTTTACAACAGATTGTTTATATTTAAAATATTTGCCACACGAACCACAGCAAAACTGTTTGTAGTCCGAGTGTTTCAGCTGATGAAGTCTCAGTTCAGCCCCTGTACAGAAACTCATTGAACATTCACTGCAAACATACAGCTTCACACCTTCATGATGAAGTAAATGTGCTTTAAGGTGACCCTTCGCACTAAATTTCTTCTGACAAGTGTGACATGTGAACCAAGTGCCTTCATTGTGTGACTTCAGAAGATGTGTCTTGAGTTGGATGTAATAAGTAAAACAGTCTGAACAGTGTCTACAAGAGTATGGCTTTGCACCAGTGTGAGTATAAACATGCTGCTTCAGCCATTGACTACTTTTAAACCGCTTCCCACAGTAACAACAGCCATAAGGTCTTCTGTTGCTGTGTACGTGAAGTTTGTGTCTGTGCAAGTGGCTGAATGTGCTGAAACTTTTCTCACACAGTGAACACTTGTATGGTTTGTCTCCCGTGTGAACTCTCATGTGAGTGGTTAGATTTCCAGACTGAATAAATGCCTTGTCACACTCAGGACATTTGTGTGGTTTCTCTCCACTGTGAATTCTGCTGTGAACAGTAAGGCTCTCTGGTGTAGCGAACCGTTTGCTACAAACAGTACATTCAAACGGTTTCTCTCCAGAATGACTTCGACTGTGTACTGTTAAGTGTCCTTTGCTACTATGACACTTTCCACATTCAGTGCACTTGTATTTACTGCTGTGAACATTCATATGTTGCTTCAAGTAACGCTTAGCAGCAAAACGTTTCTCACACTGAGTACACGAATACAACATGTCTCCAGTATGTATTTCCTTGTGCGTCTTCAAATCTGCTTTCCTTATAAACCGTTTGTCACACACTGTACACACATGCGGTCTTGGCTTGTCATCATGTGGATGCCCAGTGATATCATTACTATCAGCTTCAATCTTCACCTCAAATGTCATTCCTGTATATACACAACAGACTTGCACACATTCAAAGCAAACATCAAGTCATATCAGCAGCGGATGTGACTATCAAATATGTGCACATGTCACTGGTCTGAAGACGAAGCCAAGTTGCTAGGTGTAAAAAAATTCACGTGCTTCTCGTTGTCATCTGCCATCTAATAATCCGTCCCTACAATTTTTCGCTCTCTATAAATTGGTGCAGTTTTTAGCTTGTTTTTAATGTTTCATCAAACAAAATATATTTGCGTCTAGTCTAACATCATTACTGTAGTTCTCATGGGCACAATCAAGGACCCTATGTCCAATGAAATCTATGCTCAATGCATATTGCGTTTCTCAAGTGGGAGCCACTTTTGAGACTGGGGAGCAGTAAATGTTTCCCGAGTGTTTCCAGCAATACTTTTAGGCTAAAAACGCACTAAATTCATTTTCCCGGACCATGTTAACAAACCTTACGATGCTCCCTAAATTCCCTAATCGACCAGAGAGAGATACATACCCCTCCCCATTCCCCACTCTATTCGACGCTTGTGGCACCTCGGTTAACCTTTTCCTTTTTGGACAACTTTTTGCAGGCAGCGAGTACAGATCTCATCATCTGTCGTCAAAGGGAAATGGAGCATAACTGAATGTGCCATGGGATGGGTCCGGCGTTCAGTGATGGGCAAAAGTAAACTAAAAAGTTACTAACTAAAAGTTTAACAACATTTTTAGTAAGACCATTAGTTTAGCTAATTTTAAACAGTTTAAATTGAGAAAGCAATATAACTTAAAAAGTTGGTTACTAACTAGAAAGTTTAGCTAGATTATTTTAGTTAATTTGAAATATTCACTTGCTGTTTGTAAGACTCAGCCTTGATTCAAGTGACATGTCTGACAAAATACCCAATCAGCATATCTTTCTCTGAACACTGTTTAAGAGTTTATGAGTGAATATGATGGATAATGAGTCTATGATGTGACTGTCTATACACTGAAACTGCAAAATGTTAGATGATGATATGATAAATATACCTCCACTTGCAGTGTTACTGCTTTACTATTAACTATCAGCAGATGCACAGAACAAATAAACAATAAATAAAGTCCATAAAGTCAGTCTCATCAAATATGTTTGAAAAAAATTGAAAAAAGTTTAACTATGCTAAAAAGTTTAAGTTACCTTTTCAAGGTGGGTAGAAAGAAAGTCTGACTAAAAGTTTAACTACTATTTTAGATAGAAAAATAGTTTAACTAAGAATAAAAAGTTTGTGCTCATCACTGCTGACGTTAAGGGGAAAGAGTTAAATATCAAAGAAGTGGGGGGTAGCTTGCGTATAGTGTCCAAGAAGGGACAGACATTCCTGAATACTATTCTGTGTCAGTATGTTAATAATTCATCGTGTAATATTACATGATGTAATACACCAAATACAGAAATTTAACAGTGACTCGTCAATCATTATCTCTCTCTGTCTCCAAAGAAATCATGGAGGCATGTTTGTAAAAAGACAGATAATAATCTTGAGATAACGAGAGAAAAATAGAGATGAATATGTCTGTCTGTCACAAAATACAGGAAACAGTAAACACAAAATGAAAACATTTTGCACCCAATGGGCAGATCCAGGAATTTGCAAAGGGGAGTTGGATCTTCCTTCCCCTTTCTCCCTCTCCTTTCCCTTCTCCCTTCCTTTTCCCTCCTCTTCTCCCCTTTCCTCTTTTTGTCCCTTTCCTTATACTCTCCCCTTCCTTTCTCCTCCTTTTCCCCCTTCAATCCCTTTAGAAGTATCTCTCTCTGTCTTCAAACAAGTCATAAAGACATGTTTTTGCAAGGGACGCATCAATCATTCTCTCTTTTTCAAACACGCCGTCATGACGTGTTTGGAGACAGAGAGATATACTGACTGATGAGTCGCTGTTAAATTACCTTCTTTCAGAGCTGTAGCCAAGATGTAAAAAACGAGGAGGCAATACAGGGGGTTCCCATCGGGGTCGAGAGGCAAAGCCCCAGTGGAGGGTCTGCAAGGCAAAGCCCCCTAGAAGAGTTCTTTCTGGGGGACGGAGTCCTCCAGCGGGGTCCAGGGGCAGAGCCCCGGTGGGAGGTCTGAGGAAGCTAAAAGGCTTACAAAATTTACTTAGCTGAAACTCTTGCTTTTTGAGATACACACGCTCGACACTGAAGGCTTCTGTGTTCATCTGTATCGGGATTAGTGAACTTATGACTGACGATTGATACAGTGACGGGTGATGGCGTCTGTCCGTCGCCCAAAGGGGAGGGACGGAGCCAGTTCGGCCCTGAATCCACCTCTCCACCTATCTCTATTTTTTATCAGAGTGCAAATGGAAGCATAGGATTATTTTTCGCTCAAACTGTACACATTAACTAGAAAGTTTTACATTCATCTCCAACATACAAACAGTGAAAGATCAAACACAGGCAGACTGAATACATCGACAAATACACACGTACACTAGCTTTCTGTGATACTTATAGCACCTACCCACAGAGGGATGGCCAGGCTGAGTTAACCTGGGAGTTGTTACTTCTTAACTCAACCAATACACACTACACTAAAAGATTAGTTAACAACCAACATAGAAACAGTGAAAGATGAGACAGAAACCAACTAACGTGGACATGTATTAGTACATACAGATCATCCATTCATCCTCATATACAAATGAGAAAAAATAATGAAAAAGCAGAGATAGATGAATGAGTGAAGCAACACACCAACAGTTGGCCACTTGTCACCACGTGGATACTCTAGTATCATACAATCAGCATCAGCTTCTGTCTTCACCTCCATACTACTTACACCTAGCCATACACGACACCGTCAGTGAGTGTGATAACACAAAGGCCACTAAAGCAATGCTGACATGTTTGTGGTCATAAACAAAATATTCACTTGTCAATGTTATCTGATCCACAGAGCAAAAGCTGTTACAAGCAGATGAAACTTGTACATATTCAAACGAAACATCAAGTTATATCAGCAGTTAGACCACTAAGTTGAATTTACACTGACAGACCACGGAGAGTGCATCACACAGTGCACATATGCCCCAGCTTTCTGTGGTAATTATAGCACCTACCCACAGAGGGACGGCCAGGTTGAGTTAACCTGAAAGTTCTTACCTCAGTCAATACACATTATGCTACAAACTTAGTTTATGTTTACAGCCAACACAGAAACTGTGTAAGATCAAACTCAGTGACTTCTATCGATATACCCGGTGGGCGCAGTGAAAAATAGAGGGGAGAATTTTGATAAGGTTGCAGATCAAAACTCTCTCCTATTTTCACTGTGCAAACTACACCCTTAACAAAACTCCCCCCTATTTGCTTACTTTCCCCCTATTTTTCAATCTGCACCCTTTACAAAACTCCCCCCTTATTTTTTACTTCCCCCTATTTTTTACTAAACAAACCACATCCTTAACAAAACTTCTGCCTCCCTATTTTTTACTTCTTCCCCTACTTTTCAATCTGCACCTTTAACAAAATCCCCCCTATTTTTTATTTTCCCCTTATTTTTTATTGGGCAAACTACACCCTTAACAAAACTTTCTCCATAGAGGGAAAAGAAGCTCAAAGTAGAGGGGAAAACTTGAGTCAGAAATTGGGGGAACCTGAGATTAGTTACAAACGAGGAAAGTGATAAACCAGAAACAGATGAATAAGTGAAGCAACATACCAACAGTTGGCCACTTGTCATCATGTGAACACTCAGTCATATCATTACTATCAGCTTCTGTCTTCACCTCAAAAACAACTCCCTGTACATGTGATTAACATTAGGACTGCTCCTACATGGTGTTTCACTAAAAAAGCACTTTTTTCTTTCTTCTATAACTCAATCAAGTGGTGATCAATTTACATAAAATTTTCACCAGCTGTAGCCAAAAAATACTAATTTCAAATATTTTGTCAAAATATGGCAGTTGATTAAATATTTTTTGAAGGTCGTGACATAACGCTGACGTCACAGTGTGTCGTGAGTACAAGCTTGCCTGTCTCAACTGGAGCTGACAGTTGCTACCCTGCTTCGATGGTGAACTTTATCTGGTTTACTGTTGAAAAATGTCCATCGTATCAGCACTACGCAACATGAGAGCATGAGATCAGGCGTCTCACAAGCCAAAAACTTAACCATCTGGCAAGCGGTAAGCGCTGGTGCACTGTCTTGCTGAAAGGTGTAAAAGTCAAACTGTCCCAAAAAGCGTGTAAAAGTGATCAATTTGTGCGTTTTAGTGGCTGCAATGGTAAAACTTCAACAGCTTGTCATCAACAAACCAGATGCAGTTCACCAACAAAGCAGGGCAGCTATTCAGCAACTGTCAGCAATGGTTGCGACTAGCAAGTTTGCACATAGTTTACAGCACATTATGATGTCAGCTATTCATCACAACTAGTAAAGAACATTTAACTAAAAGCCATATTTTGTAAAAAAATATTTTAAATAAGTATTTCTTCAGCTACATATGGTGAAAATGTTGTGTAAATTGATCATCATTTGTGTGAATTATAAAAGAAAGAAAAAAGATGCTTTTTAATGCAACACTGCGTAATTAAAAATTTTTTAATCAATTAATTTCCAATGATTAATCAAGATCAATCCATTAATTTTCATAGTCAAAAAATACAAAAACTACAGTATTCAACTACTGGTTGTTGTTATCTTTTGCAAAATAACACAAAATTATACAAGTAACAAGAAATTTGAGCTAATGCTCATGAGACGCGCGAAAGCCTATAGCAGTTCCGGTTCAGTAGTTTAGCTGAAAATTGAGGTGTTCGCGCTAAGTTAATATAAAAATACCAAATTCTATATCTGAATCGCATAACGGTAACGATAGTACCGTGGCGCCACCTTGTGAATGATATAGACTTGTGTCGCAGCCCGAAATCGCCCAAAAAATCCATAAAACCATTATTTTGGCGTTCAAGATCATTCATGGTCATTAAATTCGGCGCCAATCGAGAACCAGTGTACGACTTCCTATTAGTGATTAATGGTAACCTGGGCCCTATCTCGCACTGTTTCTGAGATACAGCAACTTATTGGCCAAAAATCGGAAATTTTGCCTACCCCCTCTCTTTTAGCGCCCTCATTCGATGTGATCCGTTTCAAATTTATGTAAAAGCTTCCTGAAACTAGAGTCTTCCAGGAAGCCGATGGTGAAGATTTGGTAATCCTAACTTGCACCGTTTTTGACTGATCCACCCATGTGCAAGATGGACAGACAGACAGACGAACAGAATTGCGATGACTAAGATGCGCTGAAAGAAGTAGCTGCTTTCGTGCGTAAAAAGTAAAGATGGCAATACAATAGCCTACACAAACCGTTTAGTCATAGCTCATACAGTGCTGACTGCTAATGCTGAAATTCCATTATGCCGACTTTCACCGAAATTTCCTCGTGGGGAAAGTCGTGGACACAAATCACAAAAGTTGCGGACAAAAACCATCGCGACGTGTCAAGATGTTTGCGACAAAGTCCGTGAAAAGTCCGCGACAAACCCGTTTGTATTGCTCTAATGGAATTTAGTCCGTTACAATGCAGGAGGAAAGTCGACAACAAAGTTTGCGCAGACACAAATCATCACCAATTTCCACAGCCTAGAAAATACACTGTTACAAATACTATCCATGCTAGCATATGCATAGAAAC
>Ga0209454_1003223_pt1 | contig 11555 bp, 5 predicted proteins | sample WorMetHERISLAND1_2_FD_187400 | JGI IMG/M metagenome (GOLD analysis project Ga0209454, IMG submission 187400) | Marine gutless worms symbiont microbial communities from Max Planck institute for Marine Microbiology, Germany - Olavius geniculatus... | ecosystem: Host-associated > Annelida >...
CTCGCTTGTTGATCTATTTTTCTGTTTTCGGTGGTGGTTACCGGCGCATATATTAACAACAGATCGTTTAATTTCGGATTCCCTCCTTTGACAGTGAGTTTTGCGTTTAAGTATAATTAGAATGCGTGCAAATATTGCAAGGTCTCATTCGCTAAAATTTAAGACTTGGAGACAAACACCGAACCGGTTAAAGGCTTATGCCAGAAATAATATTTGAATTTAATGAGAGACGTTATCTCGGGGGCTGGAGGCGTTTACGGACCCCCAGGCAAGGATTTACGATTTTAGTTTTTTCCTTGTAAATCGTAGCTTTGAAACAGTGTTACTGCTGCAAAAACAATACGTAACGTAGACTTAAACCCCCAAGGATCACTGAGACCCCCCTAACGATTTACTGAAATGATGCCACTGAATTTGATCGATCTAATGTTGCGCGTGTCAAATACGCGGCGTTTTATACATAGCTGTTTATGTGTGTAAATAATATATTATTCGTCTTCCGGATTGTACAGAAATAATATGCCGAAAGTTTATTAAAAATACGGTAACATTTCGGCCGACCGTCGTCGCCAAATGGTGAGAAAAATGTATGAATATTTTGCGTTTTTGCGTCGACTTACGGACACCAGGTTGTGGCTTTTTGTTGTTGTTCGTGCTTCGAAAAGGCGACACAGTCGCGCAGTCGCTTGAAGTGACCTTGCGACATTCGCAGTGGCATTATTATATTCGATGTCACAGTAACGACTTTTTTGCACTTCGCAAGCAGCACTTTCTGAGACGAGAATGTCGAATTTTGCTACACGCTACCAAAATTGTCGTTTGTTTGCATGCAACCGCGTCGGAGTTGTGGTAGCGTTGCACGCAACGTTTTGGCTGCGTAAACGCTTCAGGCCGTGCTCTGATTTTGCTGTGCCGCTGAAAAACGTTGCTCGTCGCGTCGATTATTTTTCTAGACAACGTATATACACACACCAGGGTATTGTACGCGGTACGGCTTTTTCCAGCAGTTTGATATGATAATCGGTCGATTTTTTGTCTGCACAGCACGAAGCAGTATTCAAGCGTCTTTAGTAGTCTCTTATTATTCGCCGACGACTCGTCGCCAGTTCGGATAGGCCCTAGTTGGCTGGAGTTTTTTTCCTGGAGTTTTCGCTCTTATTTTTGTTGTGCCATAAAACTCATATTCAGCTCGTAATTGCGACGGACACGACTGACATAGCAATGTATCGTTTTCTATGGTATTTTGTTGTATAGAAGCTGTGTTATCTGTTTATAGTGTACGTAAATCAAAGTGTATGCATAATCAAATCATGGTTTTTTATGCGCGAGAGCTAGATAGCTAGCTATAGCGCGTATTAGCTATTGGAATTTTGTCCGCCTGTCCGTCCGTCTGTCCGTCTGTCTGTCTGACACGACCCAGTACCAATCCAAGACCAGGTGAGATAGAGACTTCGGGTTTTCACCGTATGATAGCCTAGTGTCTCTAGTATTTCACGAAAAAATTTCATGCCACTGTGAGAAAGGGGTCTGCACAAACGAGGGGGCGAAAGAGGGACACCCCTCCTAAAAGACGTTATTCTACCGCTATTGGCTCGTCTAACGTGAAAATGGTTGCAGATAGGCACAGGCATGCTGCTTATCATAACAAAAACTGGCGACGAGCTTTTTACGTGTGTCAACATCGATGACCTTGACCAACCTCAAACGTTAAAAATTTTGATTTTAAGTGATTTTTTGGCGATTATGGCTGCAAAAGCGTGAAATGCGATGAAATGGGTAGAAATAGACCAAGATTTCCTGCGAACAGGAACTGTCATAGGTTCTCGCGCGTCTCATGAGCATTAGCTCAGATTTCTTGTTACGTTCTGTTAGATTATTGGATGGATGCGCATTGGTGATATTTCCGGGGCTGCAACTGTCATATTTTTTTCCAAGGGGAACCTTTATTTTTTGGCGAAAACGTAGTCTGTCATTGCTAAAAAAACTTGGTAGTAGGCCTATGCTTCCGTCGAAACGATCTGATACATTGGTCGCACCAGCTGTTTTGAATTGAAAAAGTCGGCCAGTTTAACAGGAGTAAGCCCTCTCTGTGCTCGACAAATGCAATCTTGGATATTAGAAGAGGCATTGATGAACTGCCGATTATACGTTTTGTTGGATTTTAGTAAGTTTTTTTATTACATTCTTGTTGTCTGTTTTGCTGTTAGCACAGTAAGTTCTTATATAGCACGCGTCGAATCTTTTGACCTGCGTCTACAGAAGTTATCAAAGCCGTTCAAATATTACTCAGTTTGTTTGTTGGTACAAATGTAATTCACAGATGCCCTGTAAATTTTGTTTAAGTTGAACTACCACAGTGAGCTTTTTCAAAATGCTTGGTAAATAAACATGCACCAAAATTGTTTTCAGCTTAGTGGAAATAGCCGTTAACATTAAATTGCAAATGCACTTGTCCGGAAAAAAACTAACCGCCAAGACATCGTATAAGAAATATATCAAATCTGAACGAATTTAAATGAGATTGAGCGCGCTTAATCGAGAATAAATTGCCGAAGCGAGCACCGAATTTTATTGAAAAACATTATTTTTAGCGGAGTTATTTATTGTTGATTGTCGATACCAAAATATCGTTGTTAGCAATATGACGTTACATGAGTAAATCCCTTTTTTACTGTACATTTGCTTAACTTAATAAACAACATTTAATTTTAGCAAAATTCTACATTAACAGTGCATTAAATATTGGCAACCAAAATGCCAAATTTTAGTTAAATCTGCCAAATCAAACAATAGTTACAGCAGCTTTTGTGAGGTCACCTCGAAACACTTCAGTTTCAGGTCTTTGTGTCTGACGTCATTCACATGTACATGAAACCAAAGTGTTTTAGGGTCACCTCACAAAAGCCACTGTAATTATTGTTTCCTTTGGCAAATTTGACTAAAATTTGGCACTTTGATTGCCAATAAGTGACGCATTGTTGATGCAGAATTTTGCTAGAATTAGATGTTGTTTGTTGGAGTTACACAAATGTACATCAACAGAAAGGTTTACTTTTCTAACGCCATATTGGTAACGAAGATATTTTGTTATCGATATTAAACAATCAATAACTTCACTAAGAAATAATATTTTTTAACGAAATACGGTGAACTTTTTAGTAATTTATTCAGAATTAAGTGCACGTCATTTTATTCAAATTCGTTCAGATTTGACATTTTTATTGTACGATGTCTAAGGGGTTACTTTTTTGCCGGACAAATTGTAGAATTATTTCGGCCTGTACACACAGTGGGTTAAACAAAAATGTACATTAAGTTCAGGCCTCTGTTCGTTTTTGAGCTCTCAAAAGTAAAATAGAATAAAGGTTTATCTACCAAGAACGTCATTTTAAAACGTTTATTAATGCTGTGCGCAAACATTTTTAACAATCTGAACGAATTATGAATACTATCATAGAGCAACAACGGGCGTATGTCATTTTGCTTGTGTACTTGCATGTGGCGGTTGTTCGCGATTTGAATTTAGCGTAACTTAATCGTTTGTTTTTCGATGTATAGTGAAGGTATTTTTATTTATTCATTTATTATTTTGTTTGAATATCATGTATATAACAGTTTTGTCGTCCAGTAGTGATACGTTATCGTGCGTCCACGGTTGTGAGCGCGGTTGTTGTTTTCGTCTAAACCGTTTAACGTTTAAACTATAAGCAATATGTAGGATGATTGTTAAATGTTTAGCAAGTTAAACTGTTTCCGACTCTCTAGTTTGCTGTTGTACGCGTGTCGATGGCGTATCTGTCGCGTGTCTAGACTGCCGCGATTTGCCGATCTCGTATAATAGCCTAATATACAAATCATTATTAGTATTAGCTATAATTATGTTCTAGTTTCTAAAAACTGTCGTGTTCGCTGTGACGTCATTGTTCGTGGCGAACAATCAGATCATCTAGTTGTTCTGATGTCGTCATATAGCCGCGATTTTCAGGGGCGTTTCTCGCGTTTTCTCACAGTCATTAACCCAATAATAGCAATAAAGTTAACTTGTGTATGAAAACAGCTAAACAGCCCGTTACCAAACAGAGAATTAACGAATGAAAGCCAAGAAGAGCATCGTTTGGGCGGGGGGGGCAGTTTGCCGCTTCCACTGCCACAAAGCCACAGGTTACCATTCTTCATAAATTGCATCTAAATATTATTAGGTGTCTGCAGTAAGTCCAAATCAAATTCGACGTGTGTGGGCGTCGAGTACGTTCTGCTAGTTAGAGCGGTAATTAGCTATGTGCATTTGACGTCTTGGGTGGTCCCGTGTGGTGTTTGGTGCACTGTCGATAGCATGCCATATAGGCCTAGTAGCAAGTACTCTATTCGCCACCTACGCATCTGCTCCGTGCGAATCCAATAAGCAAGTGGGTTAAGTCGTAAAAAGACGTGGGACGTCTGGATTTAACTCAATGGCGTAAAACAAAATCTATAGCTTCATTTCTTTTAACACATTTTGCACTTTGTTTTGAAACTGCAACATGTACAAAAGTGGTGCAAAATTTTCATAATACTTTGAAAGTTATTGTAAATTTGAAATTTTCTCAATCACAGTAACCATTAAGAAATAAATTACAGATATTATAGACAGACTGACAGATAACATTTATCGGCTTACACTAAACTGTATTTGACTCACTTTTTGTAGCGTCACAGACTTACAGATGTCAGAAGAAACTGTGAACTTTCTTTTTTATGGACTTAAGTTGAACAGTGATCACGTGGGTCTTTTTTCTCAGATAAAAGTAGAGAGGCGGCGTCCCACGATACTGGTGAAACTAAGATGAAGTCGAAAGAAACTAATCTATCTGTTTTTGTTTATTTTTGTATCGGTTATGACTGACTTAGGCCATTTCGATGATGACGATGCACTCGATTATTATTAGGTAATTGCCGATCAGACAACGAGCCTATAGGCCAATGCTATTTTGCGTGGGCCTAAATGCTGCAAAGCGTTCACGGCGAACTAAGTTAACGATTTTCATTATATTTTGTTTCGTAAAAGTAATTTTTTTATTTCCTACAATGATGGATAAACTGACTGTCACGTTCTGCTTTTATTTTTACGTTATTCGGCGGATATGACGTATTTTTTACAGTGAATTAACAATAATTGTTATTATGTCGATGTTTGACGGTTGATGATTTTTCTGTCGTATCGTCAACGCATACAGCTTATTTCTTTTCTTTATTAGATCTGTTGGAAGAATATTGCCCGATTTTTACACGCCCATCAACAGCCAAAAATGCCCCCACAGTCATTTCATGCAGTGTCCACTCCGATGACTCCAGGTTGTGCAACAAATCGACAATAAATCCAACTGAGTGGAGTTGGGACTTGGCTTAATTATTGTTCCATGATGCGAAATTTGTGCCACCGACGAGCGCGCGTCTTCAGACTGTCGGTCCGCTAGCGCGCACGACCCGCCGCAGAATCGCATTCATTCAAATTCCAATCAACAAATAGGATGTTGGCAAAGGCCGGAATAGCGCCCGTTTGTCTGTGTGTCTGGCGGCAGTTCTGGCGTTGTTTGCTGCTAAGCTGTTCTGTATGTATCTGCCAGTGGCTCTTTCGACGCCTGCAGCAGCTGCAACTCCACCGTCGTCTCACGCGCCAGAATCTGCGCCTTTATTGGGACGACCTTAATTGCCTGTACTCCCAGACTCCATTTCCTTATTGCTAGGAAACTATCCATCTTTCTAGGACAATGCGTAGTGTTATTATTTTTACCAATCCGTATAGGATATTGATAATATTTTTGTTTACTATTTTATCGTCAGATAGTGCTTTCTATCATATGCATCGCTATTTTGTTCTTTTCAAGATGTATCAGCTAGTACAAAGACTGAATTTTTTTACGTCAGTTGGGAGCCTAGGTGGGATTTTATTAATTCTCGCTTTTCCGTATAGGATATTTTTGTTCTTGACAAATATTAGTATAGTTTGTACCAACTTTTATATTTGTTTTGGAAGGTTATTATATCAACTGTTACAAAAATGTATTTTACAGCATTTATGGGAGCAACGTTAATAGATTTTCTTTGCCATTTATTTTACGATAATGATCCGCTCTTGCACGTATATGATATTGATAATATTTTTGTTCTATATTTTATCAACAAATATTAGTTTATTTTATATCTCCATAGCCTATAATGTGATGAGTGGTGTGCAGAACTACCAGGTTAATAAAGCGCAGAAACTAAAAGAACAAAAATTGTTGTAAACATAACTAAAATGACAGCAATAAAAAAAGAAACACTGTTATGTAAAACTTAAAGGCAGAAACAAACAGTTAAGCAATCTGTGAGATCGAAAAAAAATTAAAAGAAAGGAAGAAACGATAATCAAACCAGAAAAGCTGAAACGAAAAAGCTGCAAGCAAGTCCAGATATACGCAAAATATTAGTTTCCTCGAACTTAAGAGTTATTGTATCAAGCGGTATGCCAAAACTGGATTTTCTGCAAAAGTTGAGGGCTTTGGTGAAAAGATCTTCTTTGTTTTTAGTCGGCGATAATTTAATTTTCCGCTCTTCCGCATAGGACAGTTTTATCAACATTTTTCGACAAGTAGTGGTTTATTTTACGTTTATCGCAATATTTTTCACCTTTAAGAGATAGAATATCAGCTGGGTTTCCTACAGCAATTTGAGGGGCTTGTGTGCAGATTTTTTTGCCCAACCCCCGTTTGCTGTGCCAAATACGACCACTCCATGCTGTCATCGCGAGCTATACTAGCTGTCATATTTGCGATGCTCCCCCTTTCATTGTCGTGGTTGTTTTGTGCCGCTATACAGGGTTTAATCGATCAATCCTGTGTTTTATGTTTAAGCTTGCATCATTCTCGAGCAATAACCGCTATCGTCGTATTTTGCACTATAGTTGATAAATACTAATTGTCTGTATCGTTTTCTTCTGTCTGTCCATTAAGTTCGTGTATATAATAAATATCTTGGTGTCGTCCGATGTGTATATATTTGATACGCACTTGATTGATTGACGCGAACAAGTTGCATCTGTTTTTCGAGTCATCCTGTAGTTGACGGCAATCGATATCAATGAGCAAGCAATGTGTAGGCCTATATAGTATATTTTGTCGTTCATTGCGTCTGAGTTTTACGGTATTTTTTAATTTCGTGATGTTCGTAATAATTTTTTGTATGAATGTTGGTTTGAGGGTTTGATAAAAGCCACAAGGCTTAATTACGGACGACAAATTCTATATGGGGATTTGCGCTTTTTCACAAGAATGTAATTTGCGGCCCTAATGCACAAGACAGGCCTAAATCGATAGGGCTCTGTTACCTGTATTGCCAATATTATGCATTTATTCTTTGAGTTTGATAGTTTGATAGTTGATATTTGCTTTGAAGCTTAGTTTAATGTAAACGAACCTCACAAATACATTTAGCGACTAATTCTATTAGTAAAAATGTTTATTTTCGTATATTAATAGTACTTACAAAAAATTGAATTACTTCTGAATTATTGCTAGTATTTCGACGATTATCGCACGAAGAAAAAAAACAAAACAATTTGGATGATCAGGGCCAGTCAGAGTCACACATTGTCAGTTTGTGCTTTGTGCTTTGAAAGAATTCACTTAGGACGTTTAAGGTAATCTCAGTTAATGTTTAAAAACAAATAAATTGCACATCCTTAGCTAATGCGATGTATAGTTGCATAAATGTATGATGTATAGTATTAGTTACATCAAAGCAATCGTTTACGTAAGGACCGTCTGTGTTACAAAGGACTTTATTATATTATGACATTTTATAGTAATGTGTCGTCGTCGCTTTTGTGGAAGTCGATACTCGATTCGATAAAATACGATTGGACTGCAATACTATCTTTTTAACGCTACAAGCGGACAGGTGGATACGCTCCCTGTCCGCTTGATCTTTGCCATAGTATCGGCCCGCGGCCTCCATTTTCGGCCCTTCGGACATCAACTCGGCTTGCGGCCTTGATTTCGGCCTGCGGCCTTAACTTTTGGCCCTTCGGGCCTTATCTTGGCCTGCGGTCTCGATACACAGCACTGCAGCGTAGCACAGTGTTGCACTACGCTCCAGCGTCTATAATGATGCTGACGATGCGTCACCATAGCGACGACGTCTATATGACGTCACAGCCAATCGCAGTCTAAACTACGCAAAACTGATACATCCCTATTTTAAAGATATGTATAGTAACAACGATTGATGCCGTGTTATAATTAATTTTTCCGCGATGTCGCTGTTGTGTTTTGACTTTTAATAGTCATGTTGTCTAGAATTTAAAATATTCATATAGTGCGACGTCGTGATAACAATGTTGTTATAACAAAGCTATTGATAAAAATATCAGCGTGCAAAGCAATATATCAGTATAAAGTTCTGTTATATTATTTAAAAGCAAGATTTATACATTGACTGAGTGCGTATTTGTTTCGAGTAAAGGTTGTTTCACACGTGCCGTGGACAAGGGCCATAAATACACGGGCCGTGAACACGGCTGATGTGACTTAAGCCTTAAGTGTGAAAACCTACCGGTTACGTGCCGTTAATTGGCGGGCACAAAGTAAATTTGTGGCAAAACATTGCTGAGAAACGAAAAGCTTATTCAGTGCGAGACTCGCTGTTATGGGTGATATTTTTGTAGTATTATGTATATTAAGTAACCGTAACTGCACGTTCGGCTGCTGTTTAAACGCTGCAAGTTTTAGAATACCGTACTAATGTTTCACGAGGTGATGTAGCGACGAATTTTATGTGTGATGCTGTCTAAATATAATGCATATGTTTAATGATCCATCTGTTTCGTATTGGTTGCCCAAAAGGTGTCTATTTTCAAAACATGTATACATGGTAAAAAAGCAGTATGCCTAACAGCTTTTTCGTGCTTGCAAAACCGCGACTATAACGTCTATGATTATACTAGGCAATGAAATTAATCAAAATACGCCTTTGAAAGGAAGCTGAACCCACGAAATTATTTTACTGGGGCTTACACATTTTCTCGCCCTGGTGCAAACTGTAATGCCTAAATATTTTAGGCAAATTAAGGCAAGTTTTACATCATACTATTTGTACTGTTGCTGGATTAACCGTTTTACGTGTTTAAATTTTAAATCGTACCCATACCATGTGCCCGCGGCATAAGAGGTTGAATGTGTGTTCGCCGTGTGTATAGCACTAAATTAGGCTGTTGTCAGTATTATCTGTTTTTATTACTGTATTGGAACGTAACATGTCAAAATACACGCCGTTTAGCGTAGGTCATTAGTGTTGATTGAGCTGGAAATATGTGCACATTCTTAGCAGAAATGGGCAAAACATGGGGACACGTCATAATAGCACTAGCAGCGCCGATTGGGGCACCTGCGTGATTTCCTAAGTCATTGTGACGATCGACATCCTGAAACAAAAAGCGGTTTGATATGATCAATAATATTATATATTTGTTTCATATAAGTCTTTTTGGCTTCGCCCACAGTTACGCTATAACTTATTGGTTATTGTTGCGAACATTGACGCATGCGCATAAACACAGCATAATAACGACGCATATCGGCCGATACATTTTGTAGTTGAGCCTGTTGATTTTCAAAACTAATTTACGTACCGGGTACCGTTACGGTATGCAGGGTGGGCCAAAAAACTGGCACTATTTTTGTACGCCTTATAGTTCCACCAAATATTAATTTTCAAAATTATGCAGAACTGTGAAGAAATTTGTAATAACATTATCACTATAGATCCCACCACACTTCAAGTGTGTCGCTACACTATCTAGTGAAATGTCAATGACTTAGAAGCAACAATTGAAAACAAGACGACTTTTATAACAGCACATTTAAAGAAATTAACAACAGGAAACAACGCGTTTGATCATTGATGTCTGGATCATTGTCTAAAGTAACCGTCACATTTCGCAATTTTTACATTAAACAAGCGGACAGGTCGCTACGCTCCCTGTCCGCTTGATCTTAGCCATAGTATTGGCCTGCGGTCTCCATTTTCGGCCCTTCGGGCCTCAACTCAGCCTGCGGCCTCGATTTCGGCCCTTCGGACCTCATTTTGTCCTACGGCCTCGATACACCGCGCTGCATGCAGCGTACTACGCTGCAGCGTAGCCGCTAACTATAAAGATGCTGATGATGCATCGCCATGGTGACGACGTCTATGTGACGTTATAGCCAATCGCAGTCCAAACTGATACATCCCTTTTTTAATTATATAGATGTTCATTGTGTCCGTTTTGCTGCTGGAAGATGCACTTAAGCCGGCGACGCCACTGGCCAATGGCGCGATCAGCGAAACGCCGCGACAGTTTGCCCACTCTCATGGTCACAAAATTCTTTACAAACGAATAAAACTTTCCAAAAATACTAACCAAATGTTTATGACGTCAGTGATGATGTAACTAAACAAAGGTATAAATGTACAAGTGAGCAAAATGTTTTAATAAGCCTTGACCTTAAAGGCAGAACGCCATGTCGTGGTGTTTTTGTAAAACACAAGGTAGTGTAGCAACACACTTGAGGTGTATTGGGATCTATAATAATATTGTTATTACAAATTTTCTTATGAAATGAAATAATTTTGAAAATCAATTAATATTTGGTGAAGTTCTAAGGCGTACAAAGTATGGTGCTAGTTTTTTGGCCCACCCTGAAGTTTCTGGGTGTTGTGTAACAGCTAATGTGTGTTAACTATTAACTAACCATGCACAATGTCGAGCGCGTAGACTATACAATACTCTGAGTGTAGAACGTGGTGTTTGTGTCTATCGAGTCAATTATCTGTGAGCGAAATTGCATTGGATTTTAGACCTGGTGTTTGGCTAACGTTTTTGACCAGTGACTAAAGAAAATAACTCAGTTTGAAACTACTTTGAATTCGCGCGAGTAACTTTTGTATTGCACATGTTAAGCACGCTTAGTGAAATCGCCGCTGCAAGAAGCAGCGTAGGGGCCTACATAACAGGACGACGTTTATTACTTGTTAGAACCGTAAAACTATATCGATTTCGTGAATAACTTACGCAATCTTTAGGCAACCGTACTTAACTAACGGTCAAGCTATTGGCATGATTGTCGTGATTTGTCTGTCTGTCACGCAAAATTTCAGCGATCTACTGCAAAGGGAACATTTTCAAATTGGGGATTGAATGGAGGAGGGGTAAAAAATTTAATGGAAAACTGGCCATATTTTGGAAACGGTGAGAGATACGGCCAAGGTTACTAAAAATCTTATCAGATAAAATAAAAATCATTGACCTTGAATGACCCTGAAAGTCACTGACAACTAGTACGGTCGGATATCCTAGCGACAGCTGGGCTTCTTGTTGTCTAAAGTCACCAGAACTACAATGGACTTAGCTTACAGGAACCCATCCAGAGCCTACACAATTTTTGCCTGCATGTTTGTTGAGGCCGGCAACGTGCGGCCGAAAACAGTTGCTCCGTTTTTACGCGCGAGAGCTGCCATAGCTATAGTGCTATAGCGCGTATTAGCTATGGTAATTCTGT
>Ga0209454_1003224_pt1 | contig 11555 bp, 13 predicted proteins | sample WorMetHERISLAND1_2_FD_187400 | JGI IMG/M metagenome (GOLD analysis project Ga0209454, IMG submission 187400) | Marine gutless worms symbiont microbial communities from Max Planck institute for Marine Microbiology, Germany - Olavius geniculatus... | ecosystem: Host-associated > Annelida >...
CTCCTCGTCTGATGGTGTTGCGCTGCCTGGCTCAGCAGGCGCCGTCACTGCAACGATGATGTCGTCGTCGGTCGGTTGCCACACGTCTCCACGGTCCCATCGACAGCGACGCACTCATCGTCTGGGCGTTGAGTCAGTGTCTGTGGTTGTGTTCATGCTCACCAAGTGGCCATGCTGTGCTAGCCGGGTGGTCCATTCTAGAGTCTGCTGTATGCAGGACATTTGCTGGCCTGCGGACCCTAGGTGACGTCCGTAATAACCGAGGGTACATTACAGCCGATGTACGTTATATCCAGCAGACGTCCTATGCTAAAGTATAGGAAGCTGATGGGACTGTAGAAGTCAGTACGTTGTAACCGAGTGTACGTTTTAACCGAGTCCATTATAATGAAGTTTTACTGTATTTGTGTCTTACGATTTGCCACAGAAACAGCGAAACTTCATATGCTACCACTTTTTTAAACAGATCATGTGCAGTACAAGGAGGAAGTTTGGGTTGACATACAAAGCCCAATACACTGCTGTCGGTTGAAAATAGAGTTGAACTTAACACCATTAAAGCAGTCAGCATCGCTATTATTCAAATGGGTCACAGCTGCATCATATGACTGTGTTGTGCAAAGTTGTTTGTAACGTGCAATACATTCCCCTTTTCCAAGTCAAGTGTGGTTGCAAGTAGTAATACGTGGTGCAATATTAGACAAGCTCCACAGGGTATATTTTTGTTGCCCAGCTCTAGCTACTTATTTTATTGTTGAGACTAAATATAGACCAAGTTGCCGAGTTAAATATTCCGCGCACGCCGTGCGGGTTAAATATTCAGTGGTTCCTCACAACAAGTTTAGGAAATGGCTAGCCCACAGCTATATATTTTACTTCCTTGCTCCAGACATGTTCCATTTATCTCTTACCTGCATACATTCATCGTAAGTCAAATGCATAGCCTGCAGGACACTTTACACGACGCTAGAAAACTTCATTACAGCAGTCTGACATGCCCTCGAAGCAAACACTAATCACCAGGCAGATTTTTTAAAACACCAGCGCCAGTGATGGTTTGCCTCAAGGGCCTCTCTGTCAACCAGAGGTCTTCTGGCCCTACAAATATACAAAAACGCACACGGAGCAGGCTGATTTCTCGGTGTTTCCACACCGCTCTTTGCATTCGCTTTTGATCATCGACTACAGTTTCTTGTTTTTTACTAGTTTTTCTTTTGTAAATTTTACGTTTTTTGGGTTTTTTATATATTTTTTTTACTTTTTTAGGTATTTTTTTTATTTTTGTGTTGTTAAACTTGCTTTCACTACCATCACATTTTTTTGGCAACGGAAGACCCTAGATTGCACCCTCTTCCATTGGATCTTCTTCCAGCTGTTTACGAAGCCTTGCTTCCTCTTCACATGCCGCCTCATAAGCCGCCTCATTTTCCCGAAATATCTCCATTGCTTTTTTCGCGCTCTCCTTCGCTTTCATCATGTTTTGACAAGCCCGCTCTTGGCGATTTACTGCTCTAGCATGTTCCATGCGCGTAGAAGTCTTAGTCTTGGCAATTTTGCGCCTCTGCTCATCCAAAAACTCGTCAACAAAACATCTTTTTACGCCTCTCTGATCACGCTCCATCTTCCATCGTTTTTTAGAGGTGCTAGTCCACGCACGCTGTTTTTATAGGCCGAGGCGTCTCGAACATTCCTGAACATTCCAAAAACATCCAAGAGATGCACGCGTGTAAACGCTTGAAACGTTTCGGTATCGGTTTAGGGTCTAAGCGATCCCTCCAAGTGCACAATTACATACATATTGTCTGCGTTGTCTATTACACCATTTTCTATACTTCTAAAAAAACTATATTTTTTATAAATTCTCATTTAATACGATGAACTGCAATACAGCATCCAAACTTAAGAAAGCATACACAACATACGCGCATCGCTCATCGGAAAAGCTTCTTTCTTCTGACTGAAGCCAGAGTGGCTCCGACTAGGATCTAATGACTGGCGTGCTGCCATGCGTGACCTCTCTCCAGAATAGCTTCGACTACGATCTGATGTATTTTTGCACGGATAATTAGTTCTGTGTCATTGCTCTCTGCGTACAAAATTTTGGCGATGCAGTGCAAGGGAAACATTTTCAAATTTGGAGTTGAATAGACATAGGTAGGAAAATGTGCGTTTTTTTTCAAGGGAAAACTAGCCATACCTCGCCCTTTCAGATGAAATAATTATTTTTAAAATCGTCACACTTGGATGACCTTGAAGGTCAGTACTGCAACAGGACATGGTCCAGAATGATGTTCCTCATCAGCCAGTTCATCAAAAGCAATGTCAGTGCACAGTGGAGCATCAGTATCACGATAAATAACTTTACCGCAGTACTCGCCATGTGCTATGCATTTTTCACATGCCTAGTACCCAGAGTGACATTTAACACCCTTGACGAATGCTCTGGCAGGGGCGTCACATACAAATGAATGTTTACACTGTATTCTTCATGAGATCAGACGTTTCTCCAACAAACTCTGAAAGAAATTCCACTGCATCTGCAGGTTTCTCATTTCCTTGGTAAATACCAACTACAAAAGGTTCGCCATAAGCAGGATTTTTCAATAAGCACAATACAGGCCACAACGACAAATTGGAACTTGTAAACAATGGCATGCCATCAATATTAAACTGCAGTTCCAAGGATGAAGTTTAAGGAAGTGGGCCATTTTTGAGCAATTCCTGCAAACCCTTTGCTAAGCCTAAGTGACAATAATCCCAATGTCTAACTTTGCCTTCCAACCATTCCAATCCACAACCAGCATTGGCCCAATGCTTCATGGTTTGGTGGGGTTGTCAGTCTGGTCTTAAATGTAGAGAACGATGTCCAATGCTCAGTGCAGCTGAACATACACAGAATGCACAAAATCTTTGTTCTTTTCACTCAAGTGTGTCATCACTGCCTGGATCTCATCTGCCAAGTTAGATGTACTCTTCGCATTGTTCCCCCTAAGCTTTAACACTGTGGCATATCTTAATCTTTACTATTTTGTATCAGTAAGCTTTTCAAAGACTGGGTCTCGTGTCACCACTTTGCTGCCAATTTTTCCAACCTAACCTTACTCACAGAAGCACAACATTGAACGTTACGGCCAACCGGGGACCTCATTCTCGGCACAAAAACACGGGTAGTCACAGACCTCACTATAACATTAGACCATTAGCCCAGCATGCTTTATTGTAAAGTAAATCTTTGATGCACCAACACAACAGGTAGCATAAAATGCCCCCATACTGAACTTTAACTCTTCCTTCATCTTTAGTCGCTTGCAAACAACTCCATTTCTTCCTGTTTTAGGTGTTCCGTGAGTTTTTTTCAGTCGTCTGCTAAAACCTCATCTTGATTCCCAGCTCACTCTCAGTGGTAAATTTCTTGGTCTGATCTTTGATTGTAAGCTGTTGTTCATACTTCATCTTCATTACCTCAAGGAAAAACGTCTGAAAGCTATAAATCTGTCTGATGTGAACAGCATACCTTGCAGCGACTAGTTGGTTGCTGTTTACCAGCTGTGGGTGGCAGTGACTTCGGGAAATGTTGTGCAGTCAGTCTCAATGGGTTCACATCATTCTGAGATGGGCGACCTCGACGTTGGTGTTGTTCTGGCTTGTGATACTCAGAAATTAGTCTCTCAATCAGTAGATGTCTCAATTCAACGTGTGACATTGAATTGCTGCCATTGTCTTTCTTGTATAGTATATAAGCATTCAGTACAGCAAGACACAGCAGGTTTTCCTGAAAAGCTTTTTATACCATACTTTATGCCTTTTTCTCTCGGCTGGATATGTCGTGAGCACCTTATCAACTGAATCAACAGCACCCATGCTGTTGTTGTAGTCCACAATCACCACTGATTTGTTTTTCTTTACACCTCTCTTTTCAACCTCTGACATCGATTCATCATGGTACATGGACAGCATCGTCACTTCCTTTTTGTCGTGCCACTTCAAACTCATCAGTTCCTTAGGCGTATACCGTGCGCACCGTGCTTCCTCGTGGTATTTTCACTTTGAGTTGTGCAGGCATATGTGAGCTGCTCCAGCAAAATGAGTCACATGTCGCAAAAAATACATATTTAAGTTTTTCCATATCTGTAATCTACAGTCAATTACCTTCAAAATGACATATAATAGTCCCATGTGCAGTGCGTATAATCCCGACTATTTTGTGTTACAATGTTGAAGGTGTAGATAGCTTAATTACGAGAAAACGGCTCCGAAAGTCAAACGTGAGGGTACTCACACATACTCCATAGCAACGCACCTCATTTATCAAGATATACAAACAAAAGTTTCCACACATATGTAAATATGAATTGCCTACAAGGTGCATATAAATTTCGTGATGTACCTGCAGTCATGGCAATAACAATGCTTTTATGAAACAACAAATGTAAAACAATTTGCATAAAAATGCAAATTATGTGCATGTGAACACAATGGACAGAAAAACTAGCACTTAGCAAAAAATCTCAACAGCAATGACTTGAAACTAAAAAGTAACAAATACTGCAAGATACTGACTAGCCGTGTGTATATTAAAGTCACAGTAAATGACTAAGTTATGCTTAAGTAGAATAATATTGCATGAAGTCTTGTCCACACACACATCATAAGCAGTGTCAAAGTGACAATAGTGGATAATATTAACAAGCATGCAAACTGTACAAAGACTCAGCACAAAATATAGTACCAAGCAGAAAACATTCAGTAGATCAGTCAATTTCAGCTATATGTATTTCTCATTTTTCTGATCTATGTGGCCAGATCGAGTAGCTTGTTGTTTGGGTTGATTTTCATTCACAGAGTTAAGGCCAAAGGTCTGTACCTCTGTACCTTTCGTTTCTGTTTGTCTGATTTTTCGCAAGCCTGCTGCACAGCTGCAGCATTAGCTCCAACAAGCAAGAACTCAGCCTCATTAGATGGCTTTGGACACACACTATTCCGAGTAGGTTTACTGAAAACGTGAATGTCAGTAGTTTCAGACTCAGTTAATGGCTTTGGACACACAATGTCCTTGCACGATTCTTTACAGAAATCTCGTATGCTGTTAAACAGATACCACTGCCAGGCAGAGCTTAAGCCAGGTGATGGAATTACAGCTGGCTGGCCAATGACACTGTTTGGCGACGGAGATAGTGCCTTTCCTCGGGTGAATCACCATGAGTAGTAGATAAGCACCATCCCCAGGACCAAATTTTTGGGCTACCACTCCCAGGACAAATTTATTGGGCTGACAGTTGACGGACATATTTTTGGACTGCCACTCCCAAGCCAAAACGTGCTGGCAACCCCGCCCACACTGCATCCTGCTAGCCGCATTAGCTTCCCAAGCCCAAATTTTTGCACTACCACTCCCAAGCCAACAAACTATAGTACCACTCCCAAGCCACCAAACTGGGCTGCCACTCCCAAGCCAAATTTATTGGACTGCACGTTGACAACCAGATATATTATACTGGCCAGTCGTTCCTTTAATTCCTACGGACTGGTATAGGACACCAGTAATTATTCTTTCATGCATCTAGGCTACTACTGACTATATACATATGGCGGCGAAATCATTCTTGCCTTACCATCTCTATAATGCATTGTCTATAGGCATTGTCCTTCCTCTGTATCCGCCGAGTTATTATTTTCCAGTCAATGCATTCGTCTTACTGTACACGGCAGCAGCATGCCGGCGCATACAAACATCTATAGGTCTGTAACATCTATAGGTATGTAACGTTATACGCGTCCTTCATCTTTCATGCATGCATACATGTGCATCGCTACAATATGCCTGTGTCTATTCAATAGTCTCTGTACGTGCGTTGCCGTTTCTACCCTGCAGTCGCCTAACACGCCACATGGCACAATTATAGTATATCAATTGTACGCCTTTTTCTTCTTCTCAGTACTGTCTTTTTCAAAAGTTCTTTGCCGATAGCTGTACCTACTTTTAAGCCATGTACGTTGCTACTGGTCAAGGCTTCTTTTTAATCCTTCTTATTCGTAGGGTAAACTTTTCAAAATAACACCTATAGGGTGGCGTGGCAGCTCGTCACTCTCGCCTATACTTAGTTATTATATTCAACGTCTTTTCGCCTGCTTTCTTTCTTTCACAATGCCGCGCTGTAACCGCTTTTTGCATTCCTCCGGCACTTCAGTTATTGCTAGTGCAATTTCTTCAAAATAACCTTTAGCCTACCAGCCTGTACTTGTTGTAAATAACCAATCATAGGCCTAATTGGCACTAAGTCAGCGCTTTTCAGGCGCTTATAAAACAAGCTGTGCAGCTGTCACATATCGCACTTTCTTAGCGACTGTCATCCGTGCAACATCGCTCAGGCTTTCAGTGTATACATATCTGTCAGTGACGTCGTCTATAAACTATAGAGGTATGAAACTCGTTCTAATATTTTTCAACATAACTCTTATAGTAAATTAATACTACTATACCTACTTTTGATTACGGGTGTACTAAAGCCCTGCAAATATTTAGCAACAGTAGCAGTAAATGTCAATTAACAGTGTTTTATTTTTTTTTCTTCGCACACGCACACACACACGCACTACCACTACGACTAAATGTCTAGCGTCTTCCGGCACCATACAACACGTCACCGCCATCACACAGTTTCTAATAGGACGTGTCTACCAAGGCCTTAATGACGCCTTAATGGCTTCCAGCGCCAGGCGACGTCGGTTCCGATTTGCCGTTTTCATGTCTTGACCATCGCCATCTCTCAACGAACTGGCAGCGACCAGCATCTTCCATATAGCAGATGTCAGCTGTGCTGACGACGCAGTGACCAAACTTACCGATGGTAATGATGACGCCGACGACGATGCGAAGGACAGCATCAGCTGCTCCTGTCCGCCTGCGCCATAGGTCCATCCTGCATAAAAAAAATCAACATGCAAATACTGTATATTTAAGCAAAACAGAAAAACTATAACGTCTTCCGGCACCATACAACACGTCACCGCCATCGCACAGTTTCTAATAGGACGTCTACCAAGGCGTTAATGACGCCTTAATGGCTTCCAGCGCCAGGCGACGTCGGTTACGATTTGCCGTTTTCATGTCCTGACCATCGCCATCTCTCAACGAACTGGCAGCGACCAGCATCTTCCATATAGCAGATGTCAGCTGTGCTGACGACGCAGTGACCAAACTCTCTCTTCCTTTTCCTCTTGCTGCTGCTGTATCTGTCGCCGTCGTATCAGTGCGCCCGCCCTCATTATCCGGCGGCGATGGTGATGATGCCGTCGACGATGCGAAGGACAGCATCAGCTGCTCCTGTCCTCCTGCGCCATAGGTCCATCCTGAATAAAAAAAAATCAACATGCAAATACTGTATATTTAAGCAAAACAGTGCAATAATTTTTATAAGTATGTATAGGCATAATTATACACATACGTTTGCGTGCTGTATAACTAATTTCATCGCTATTTATTACACTTATAATCGTGGTTTTGCGCATGCATGCATGATGCATATGTACATTAATCTGCACGGCTGCTGTATAATTAGCATAATCCGTTTGCGCGTTAATCGCAGTGTGTTTTCCAAGGCAAAACCACAGTTATAAGAGTATTTTTTATAAGAGTATTTTTGCGCATGTATACATACATTTGCACATCAATATAAAAATCACACGCGGCTGTATAAGTAATTTCGCGTCTTGCGCAGCTGCCGTATAATTAGCATAATTCGTTTGCACCTTAATCGCAACAGGTTTTTCCTATTCAAACCAAAATTGTAGTTATAAAAGTATATAAATATTCTTTATAGAAACAAAGCAATTGTTAACTCACCATGACCGTCGTCGCCGTCTGGACTCAGAGGCGTGAACGCTGCGTGTCTATGCACGTTCGGCGCCATCGGAGGTGTGCTAGACGACGACGTCGACGGACTTTCTGCAAAACCCATAAAATAATAGTACCATTTACAACTAGTGTTCGCATTTATTTATATGCAATAAAACTGTAATATCTACAGGGTGGGCTATGCAAGTTCGCCCCATTTTTGCCTACAACATTCTAAAACTTTTGACATATCACACGCCTTTCTACGGGTAACCATTGCTGAGTTATCAATGCTCATCAGTCCATCTGTTATAAGAAGCACAATTCTCAAGATTCCCACGATCCAGTGCCGTCAAACTTCTGTAGTGTAGTGTAGGCGGCAGATATCCCAGGAATCCTGAGATACCTGGCGGCCGCACCCAAGGATAAATTAGACAGACGCAGCCGCTGAGCGTTGTGTTGAGAGCTGCGGCATTCTTGTATAAAAGACCAGTGTAGCAGTGGCAAGCAGCAGTTAGTGGCTGTTCGTGTTTACTAGCGGACCGATTTGTACATAGGACCTTTTGTCGCAGTTTTTTCGGGTATTAGGGTGATCAGAAAATGCGTATTGTATTTTTTATTAATTTCGTTATAAACAATGAATGATGGAATTTGAACAAGCGTTTTCGGAACCGTTTTACAACTGTCTCATGAGTCGTCGTTATTCCGAGATGAACTAAGAAGGAGTTAGTTCATCTCGGAGCTAGATTAAAACGTAGGCCTAACAAAGGAAGACTAAAGTTAAATTAAAAATAACAAAAGATTTAATAACAACACAGTGTGCAGCATGAGACCTTGGCGGGATCGAATGTCAGTTTGGGGCGGTATAATCTAAAATATCACCAAATTCCCCATAGCCTTAAGTCAAACATAATAGTAGCTTAATACGGAAATGTCCAGATCTTGTCGTCAGTGCTTTTACTGGATTATCTCTATCTGAAGAATCGCCATCATCGGATTCATCATCATCATTCGGTGAAAGATCTCCTCTGCGTTGCGGGCGACGTGGTCTTCGATTTCGTCTTCTGCGGTTATCACTGTCTTCGTTACTGTCGTTATCGTCACTACTCGGCGGTGAACCATTATTTCGAGTTTGCCTGGAATTATTTCTGTGCTGATTGCGGTTATGTTGCAGCTACCGAGATGTATCTCTTGACCTTCGAGATCTGTAGTCTGATTGTTCACGACGTCTTTCTCTGCTGCTAGTTTGTTCTTTTGATCGGCTGGAGGGTCCAGTTTCTGGCGATTTACGTCGTCTTCCAGAAGCTTGTCTTCATTTTGTTTCAATGTATCATCCGTCTGAACGTGGAAGTGTTTGACTGTCATTATTTGACTATGTACGCTGAAGGCGAGAGCGTGGAGGTATTCGCAAATCTACTTCTGGACTTCGTCTTCTTTCTGGCGGTCTATCCAAAGCGATCTCAATATCAGAGTCAATGCGCCATATTCTGCGGTCAGGCGGTCGTGTATTTCTTGTTGCTTGGCTCTCTCTCTCAACCAAAAAACAGGAAATCTCTTGTCGTCCTTGTGGGCGTTTAGTATCTTTGTGAGATGGAAATCCTGGTCCTATTTTCTGGCTATTACCTTCGTCCATCATACTCACGTCTGGCATCGGCAAAGTCGTTTTTCCATACAAAGACTTCCAATGAGAATTAACACGAGAGGTAGTAGCGGCCATCCAAGACTGCGTTCGATCTCTTTCTCCATTAGAAGTGGCAGAGCCTCTATGGACAATCAACGATTCAGATAAAGGCAAGTCTCTTGCGTCATGGAATTCATCCATCAATCCAGTTCTTTCATTCAGATATTTTGATGCTACTGTCGTATATGCCTGTTGACATTCTCTTTCAGTTGTCAGAAATCTTCTCTTCTCTTCCATATTCTCAGCAAACGACCTGTGCCCCACGTTGGTCGCCAGTGTCGCGCACTTCCGCCCGCCAGCTCGGACGCACTCGGCGCCGACCTCAGCACTTTTGCTGGTTAGCTCAGTTCTCGCAGGGTCGGGCTGCGGAGCGGGCGTGGACAATACAATTCCTTCAGAAAATATGGGTCCGTAGGTCGTGGTCTGGAAGGTGGCGTTTCCGCTACTGTTGCTGGACTGAAGGTCCGAGAATTCACAGGCGTGCGACAGTTATAATAGTTTATCGTTTCTTCATATGGTTCTATGTCTGTTTCCATTCTTTTTGTGCTGATTTATTGATTTATTGATGTTTTTTTCTTTTTTTGTTGGAGTTATTCTTCTTATTATTTTGATCGCTTTGTGTTGAAATGATTCTTTTAATCTTTTTATTCTCCAACTCACTAGGCTAATTAACGAGCTTTTTGTTTTCAGGAAAGACGCCTATTCATAGCGTCGTTTAATCAGGTGCACAATAATACAACACAATAATATTATTGTGCACAATTTGTGCACAATAATACAACAGTCGTACAGATGTACGTTCGTTACTTTTGTCCCAAGTTCCAACAAATATGAGTTGTAAAAAAAGAGCAGTGTTCCCGGCCACTTTTTTAGACTATGTGTTCCCGGCCAAATTTATCGGCTAGGTGTTCCCGGCCACATTTTTAGACTGTGCGTTCGTGGCCAAGCCAAACTTGCCAGCGCGTAGGCAACCCCACCCGTCCGCACTGTGGCCTGCTAGCCGCAGTAGCTGATGTAGGCAATTTTGTGCACTATATAAACCATGCGTTTCCTATCCTGTCTATTCATACAGCCTGCTATAGAACATGCGTGGTTATTATTTGATGTGGCGGAAATGCGGCGGAAATCACGCATGTCTTAGCATCCGTGCAACAGTGTTCAAAACTTGCCTCTAGCAACGCGTGTTTGTTCATTATGCGTGTCGACGCTATACAGGTCAGTCAGCTGTTTCCTATACTTCCTGCAAGCCTTCCTACCATTGTACAGTAGCACTTATTCTTTCATACAGCTAACATACTTCTACCTATATGCATATGCAGAAATCATATCTACATGTCTTACCGGCTGTCTATAATAGTGCTATGCATTGCTCTTTGTCAATTCACCCCCCCCCCTCGTAAGTACCAGCTGTCCACTTCCGTCTGCACCTATTCAATGTCTTTTCGTTTGCTTTATTTTTCAAAATATCGCGCCGTAACCGATTTTTGCATTCAGCAAGTAATTTTCAAAATAACCTTTCACCTAGCATCCTATACTTGGCGTAAATAACCAATCATATGTCTAATTGGTATTGAGTCAGCGCGTTTCAGATGTCTATAAAATAGCCTGAGTCGGCGTTGCATATCGCACTTTGCTCGTAGACAGCAGACACGTCGCATCGACCAGGCTTTAAGTGTATACTATTGAGGTATGAAAGTCTTGTAGTAAATTAATAAATAAAACCCCCCAAGTATTTTTGCAGCAGTAACAGCAAATCATAAGTAGCGCTGTTTTATTTAACTCACGCACGCATAATAGTACTTTTAGGCCTAATCGTCAGCGATTTTAGTTCCTCAATGCTGCTCTTGCAGCAGTAATACGTCAATGATCGCGCGCATGGCTAGCAGGGCCAGTCGGCGGGTGCCGCCGATGCCGCTTGCTGCTGCCGAGCTGCTAGTGTCCTGTAGCAGGGCCCACACTGCGTCCGGCAGCAGCAGTGCCGACTGGTCGCGTGCTGCAACATCTTGCTGCTACTGCGGTGGCGGCGGCGACGATGCTGGT
>Ga0209454_1003225_pt1 | contig 11555 bp, 5 predicted proteins | sample WorMetHERISLAND1_2_FD_187400 | JGI IMG/M metagenome (GOLD analysis project Ga0209454, IMG submission 187400) | Marine gutless worms symbiont microbial communities from Max Planck institute for Marine Microbiology, Germany - Olavius geniculatus... | ecosystem: Host-associated > Annelida >...
AAATATGACTTTGGCATTCGATGAGTAGATTTCCGGCTGTTTAAAAAAACTATTTTAGCATGTTAATCATGCTTTGATCGTGCGACGGAGAAGCGAAAGAAAAAGGAAGAAGCCACATAAATATTCAGTTGTTTGTTTTTACTTGTTACATGATTTTGTCAGAAAATAGCAGGTAAAAATCCAGAAGTTTTCGTGCGCATTGTTACTATTTTATGAGTGTATATGCAGCCGTTTCATTGTTGTTTTTTTCCTGTTGTGTATAATTAGCTAATGGGTTTTCCGTCCGGTTGTGTGTCGTATCTGGTGTTATGTTGTTAATGTCACTGCTGTCAAAAATTTTTCTGCATATTCCCTGGTAAGCTGCTGCTCAAAGCGTTTTACATCAGTAGCGCGTTTTGCTGACTTGAATATTATAAAAGACTTTTTCTATCTTCTTCGATGTTCTGCTGGACTATAAACCGAATGTCTTTTTAGCCTGCATGTTTTTTTCAGTAGTGATGGGCAAGTCGTAGTTTCGTTTGTTGCTGGTGTATTTCAAGTTTTAACTGTTGTTTCTGGCACAGCCAAGAATTATATTTTTCGAAGATTACCAGTTTGTTATATTTGACACAGGCTGGTTGTGGAATTAATCTGCGACAGCAAATAATGAACGGTAGGTCTAGATGAAGGCTAACTAATTACAGTAATTAGCGTGGAAATTGCCGCGATTTTCGTTATTTTAGTGAAATTATTATATAACATTCGCATTTTTGGCATGTTAGTAAAATACAATTTTACGGTTCCGCACCTACGTTATACTAAGTGGAAATTATAATACTAGAAAAGTCATTTGGAACTAATGTAGCTGCAGACGTGCGATGTAAATGCTTATGCTGCTGATGAGTGAGTGAGTGAGTGAGTAGGGTTTAACGTCCCGCCCAACACAGTATACCGGTAGGTCATTTTGGGGACAGCCTTTTCAGGCAGAATGCATACAAACAAAATGTCATAGTAATGGAACGGCAAGGCTAACCTTTACAAAAAAAAAACAGAAAGTTTAACCTTTACAGAAACACAAAAAAACAAGCTGAACGTATAAATGTAAGAACTCCATTATTCGCGTGCATGTGTAATTAACAATAATGGTAGTTCTAATAATCTTCCCTGTAATCCTCCAGCCAGTTTGCTGAACAGAAGCTACAAAACGGCCAAAAGGTGTCTTGAATGTTTGAAGACAACGCAACTAGTGATGTTAGTAGTGGTGTGAATGTCCGGTCCTTGCTATAGGACTAACGCTTCTTACATGAGACGGAAGGGGCAGTTGATTGGCATGAGCTAATGATACCGCACCACACTATCCATTGCCTGCGTCAGCGAACAACTGGACGCGCGGTTTGCAGCTAACAGACATACCACCGCCCCAATCAGCCACACTAGGCCTTAACCCCGTAGTCCGTAAGCTACTACTCATTTCTCGTCCCACGGGGGTAAGAGGCTGAGTTGCCCTGAGCACAGGCTGCCGGAACCGCGAAAAAAAGATTACAAGGTTGCTCTTTGAAGACGATGAAAATAGTTGAAGTATTTTATCAATGTGCACGCAAATCGGTGATTGAGACGAACGTAAACAAGACGGAATTATCTTTTTACACGTAAACATGTTTTACGATTACAAAATAACGAGACTGACGTCGTTAACTCTGGCAGTAGAGAGCATTGTAACAATAATTACACATTACATGCAATGACATTACACCAATACATTACAACAGACAGATAACAAGCACGTACAAAAGCACCGTGTAGAATATGTACAGGGTGGTCAATAAAAATGTAAAGCTGTGCTCCATGGATCTTGTATTCAGAAATATTAGCAGGAAATGCCCGTGCAGACACACCTGCTGGCTAGCATTTGCATATATTTTACTCGCGAAAGAAAAATATGCTAACGAACGAGCCTAAAACAAATTCAAAACAATTCGGAATTGTTTCAGTGCTTTATTTCTGCTTGTTTTCACACGTGCAGACAGCATAAAGCATCGAATTTCATAACCTGTCAAAATACGAGTAGTAGTAGTGTCTGACGGACGGACAGACAGACAGAAAAACGGACAAAATGCAATAGCTGTAGCGACGCCATATATAAGAGACACGCTAAAATGCACAGGCCTAAATATTGTGCATAAAAACGTGACATCTTTAGTTTCGGCGATAATTTTGCCATGTCATCTCAACCGAACAAATGAGTGCTTCTTGCACCGTCTAAACCATACCACCGTCTGCAGTGTATAAGTTGGTTTACGTCTAACTGAACACACACTTATCTCACTCCAGTCAGTGGTTTGAGATAACCTGATAGATCGGCAGTGAATGTACTACGGTATCATTGCGAATGTTGTACAATAACAGTCCACAGTCGCAGTCAAGCACCGTGTTATAACAAGCATGCTGCGTGTAACATGGCAGTGAATGTCGCCGACTCACTAACAACCAGTAGCGATCAGAGCTCGCAAACCCCTGCCGAGAATATAATGCTGCCACCTGCCGAATACAACTAACAGTACAGCTGCTATTATAATAGCCTATCGTTAATACACATCTATAGCATTTTCTTTGATCCAGATCCGGGTCAAAAATCCGATCACTTGTTCCCCAGCCAAATGATACATGAAAATCTTTTTTTAAATTTTCAAAGAAGTCTATCGGACAAACAAGCAGACAAGGGGACCGGAAAACGTAACCTCCTCTTCTTCGGCGTTTCAGGCCATTACTCCATTAGGCCTACTCGAAGTGCACTGGTTTCCAATCTAGCAAGGCCGTAGTGCCATGATTTCTGTTTTGGCGAAGTGTACAGATGTGTACTCCCTGTTTGCTGATTATTTTCTCAGCGGTTAAACATTTATAAAAACAGCTTTGCGCAGGCATACAGATACAACACTCACACATAAGCCCATGTGAAATCTTATAGGCCTACGGAAACAGGGCCGTTTTGACACATCACGTAGTACAAATGCACTTAATAATGACAACGTAATAGCCAGCCTAACAAAACGCTTGCAAAGTTCAGCTGCTAACGCACGTATAGTGATAGTCCAGAACTAACTGCCAAAAGGTCTTTAACATGGTTCTAATTTCCTATATTTTCAAACGAGTTTAGTGAAACTTGCTTGCAACTATATGGACTCGGGTTCTCATTATGCAGGACTTTTTTTGCTGCAGACAAAATGCGTCGTTATTTATCAAAAATAAATAGACCAATGATACGTCTGAATTCTGACGTTAAATCGAAATCATCTGCGCGTACGGTACTCTGTTTTGCTGTCCCGTTCCCGTATTGAACGTATTCACATTTTACCACGTCTCGGCAGATTCTTCTCTGCAGGCACACAGCTCATTGAAATATCCGACGCACATTGGTTGGACTCGGAGGCAGACTGGAACAGCGCTCAATTTGGAGGGATTTGGTGGTTGTTCCGGTATTCTAAAAGATCTGAACATATTGCAACAAATGTCCCATAATGTCTCCAGATTTTGGAAGCGGCACGCGGAAAAGATAATGGTTTTGGCCCGGAAGAGCAAGAGAAGAAAATATTGCAAAGGAAAGGCTAGAAAAAGGTGAAAAGGAAAGATGACAGAAATGTCAAAGCCCCCAAAATGCTTAAGGCCCCAGTTTTAGTCCCCCGCAGCGCACCGACTGTGCGGGAAATAGGCCCACTGCGAGAGGTGGTCTCGAGGTATGACTGGAATATGACGAATGGCCGAAAGTTCTCCTAATTCACGTGGAAGAAAATCGCAGAACGAACGTCCTCCAACTTATGACGACGACGACGACGGAGAAAGTGGAAGAATAGATCAGCGAGGTCGATGCACTGACGACACTGTCCGGCACGTGGTCTCGTTCTGTGGTCGACGGCTGCAGCCACGGCTTCACTGAAATCATCGAACAACATACGACATGACATGCGATGTAAGACTGTTAGCCTACTGAAAAATTAAGCCTAGATAGAGTTGCAAAAATTAACAGGAATAATGTTTTAAAATGATCAAGAAGAATTTGATCGTTAAATTTTCGACTAAAGTCACATCACTCTGAAAACTTTGTGAAGTGAAAATCAGTGTATATGTATTTGTACGACTGCAGTTTAGTTTTGAATTGAATGAAAATTAATGACTAATTTAGTTTAATATGTCAGCCCTCGGAAATTTTTAATAATTTATTAATCGTTAATTGTTGATAAGTTAACTAGCCTACCGGTATTAAAATTTTGTTTAATCGTTACCAGCTCTTTAACTAATCATGCTTTAATCGATCAAATGCTCAATTTACTGTTAATTAATCGCTGCTTGCAGACAAAAGTCAAGTTGACTGATGATACCTTTAGCTTTAGCGGTCGACGCGGAAGTCGAAATGGGCGTTGGAGGCAGTGACGCAGAAGACATCCGTGTTGACGTGCTCGTCGTCGTCTGTGGTGAAGTCCTCTCAACGAGGTGACTCTGTGTGGTAAAAGATACGATAGGGGGAGCCACCACCACCACAACCTGTAGGCTGATGACGGCGGTGTCAGAGCCCAGCGCGTTGTCGGCGAGTAGTGTATAGTTGCGCCGGTGACGCTCGGCCACGTCGGTGATGTGTAGAGATACCGAGCTCTCTGCTTCCGTCAGCGCCTGTGATAGTAATAACAACAATGATCAAGGTGATTTGGTTAAACGCGGAATTGCTGCAATGACCTGCATGCTGAATGATAAATCATCATTTTTCGTAAGATGAAAGCAATTTGCACGTTTTGGCTTGGGTTCGACTCTCAAATCTCCCCTTCTCTTTGGGGGCCAGGAAGCCCATCTAACACAATGTGTCACTGAACCCCGCAAGTGTACCTGCCAAGTGCCAATGCCGGACCGTTTAAGCACGATGCACATTATGTGACAGACGACATACGACAGTGTCGACAGACAGACCACATGATACGGTACAGAGAAATGTAGTGTAGCTATAGGCGAAATCATTTGTGCTAGAGCGGTTTCGCCTAACTTACTAATAATAATCATCAACATCAGCCCAAGACTCCACTACTTTGACATTTAATGAATTTGCTGAACAACAAATCGTGCAATAAGCATACTCTCGAATTACATAACGTCTTAAGTTCAACGATTTGATGATATTGCGATATTTAATACTGGTAATCGTGATCTCGCTCAAACCAGCGCAGAACACAGCATACCGTGTTGGCAGGGCGGACGCTGGTGTCGTCAAGGACGCTATAGAAGTCGTTTTCTGATTGGGCGACGGCAGACCACCTGACCTGGCTGCTGGGGTTAGCGCTTACTGTACACGTCATCGTGACGTTGGATCCGACGACTGTTGAATAATCATCAGTTGGACACGAGACCACAGGTGCGTCTGCAAGTAATAAAAGTATACAGGCAGCATTGATATAAGCACGCAGTGGATGTAGGCGCCGACTGCCGACATGTATGCGGCCGTCCGTCCAGTTGCCGAGCGTCTTATTTATAGATGCTAACAGCAAACTATAAGCCTAACAACGGTTTGGGTTACGATGCAATCCCGGATGCACCTGACTGACCTGAGTTAACAGGCCGGCGCTTAATCTGCTACTTTTAAGTTGACACGTAGGCCTATATGACAGTCTATAAATATGTGGATTTTTAGGCTTTTGACGTCTGATGACTTTGAACTTTAACCTTTTCTACTGCAAAATTGATACGTCGTTACTCCTGCGATCCTGCCCCGGGGAGGTTCACGCCAATTTTAGTTTTTCTATGGTTTTCTTTTGCTTACGAGTTAGGAACCCGTACCGGACAGACAGACGGATGGACGGGCAAGACGCATAATGCGGCCTACATCTACAAAGCGGTCACATATTAATCAATCAAGCGATCATTAGTTATGCCAAAAACTGCTCAAATTACAATAAAAACTTGAAAGTACTACAAAAATTAAGTAAATGACTAATCTAGAGAACTACTGAAAGCGCTGTGAAAATCAGCAACTTAATGCGTCACAAAATTAAAATTAGAATAAAGTAAATAAACCTATAGACCACAATATTATGCGCTCATACACTATACCTTTTGCTGATCTGTAATATCTAAAAATGTTTCTATATATTTTCCTTTTTTCACAGCTGAAATTGACGAAATATACATAGAATATTATAACACACTTAATTAACTAAGCATAAAGTTTAATTTAACACATCACGCTGACTTCGCGACATCTAGCGCACATTGAAGTGGAGTCTTACATCGGACGAGAATGGATGACGTGGCGGTGACGTCATCAAATCCTGTGGTGGAAGCAGTACAAACGAGGTGCCGGCCGTGCAAGCGTCGATCTGGCTGACTGGTGACGTATGACAGACGGACAATAACCCGGTAAAACGCCAGCCCACCACTGCTGCCACCGCCACCCAGCGGGTTCAGGTCCACCTACAACGTCCGCATTTCAAAATAACCTATCTAGTCTACAAAAGAACGTGTTTTCCCTTCCTTGTCTTTACTATAAAACTGACAGTTTGCGAGTTCTGACGCGGAGTCCGCGTCAGCCAAAACCAAGACAGTCGCTGTGGGGGATCGATCGAACTCATGGCACGAACCCCTTAGCTACGGGCCTGGTAAACGCTAAAATCACAAGTCATACCTAGATCTCAGCACAGTGGTATAAAAAAAAACTTTGCAGAAATTGCGGCTGAGAAAGACAATTTCAAATTAAATCCGTTCGTTCAGGTTCATAGTCTTTAAAGCCAGTGAAAATATCTGACAATCAGTCTGGGTCAAGCTGATGGAGATAGCCTATCCGGCGTCGGGCCTATACTGCGCGTTATAACTGTAGGCTCTAGGCCTCATTCGATTATCAGTTAACAGTTGGAATTAAGTGCAGCGCAGTTTATTCACGTTATCGTGCTACCATGGGTATGCTAAACAAAAACATGTATAACATCAGTGCGTTGGACCTGTGTGGAGGTGTTAAACGCTGTCGTCATATCGTCCTCATCGACGCGCACTCTGACGACCGGTGCTATGCGAGACCCGTCCGTCACGACCTCACAGCCTACACCCAGCCTGGTACCCTGCTGCAGGTAGACGTCCGAGCCAGACTCGACCGCTGATTGGTCGCCGTCTGACGAGATCGACGTCACGTGCACGGCCTTCACTGGAACTGTACAAAAACGTCATTGATATACGTGACTCGTCATTATCAGAAAATCACACCCGGACACTAGCATCTACCTGAACGAACTACTAATATCCTTGATGTACGACGAAGTACGGATTATAAGCATACGTGTAGGGCCTATGTCTAGTTCATGTATGTAGCACAGAAATTTGAGAAACAGAAGGGCCCCAACACGAGCCCAGGTGGAGCCCCAGGTGAAAGGTTAGGTTGCGCGAAAACCCCATCAAAAAACGGGAGTCTCTGGGCTGCCTTTAGAAGAAATTGAACAGCAGCAATTTCTGCTTATCAGGCATGCAAAAAAGTCTGGAATTCTTAATGCACTTCATACATAATCTGCAAACGGCTCTAATACATTAGTCATTAGTTCATTATTCTACGGACGACCGCTGGTAAACTATTGGACCTTTTTCACCATTTTAGCCTGTCACTATCTACGTAACGTCGTAATTTTCTAGTCGGGAGTAGTCAATGATATAATAATATTATACAATACATAAATTTCGATGAGCATGAACACGTGCATATACATAATGCATTGCTTATCTCGTATTCCTGCAGGCTTCACGGCCAGTTTGTTATCCGTATAAAAAAACTCATTATCAGATGGTTACGCCTACGTATAAAAACCTTATATGGATCGACGATTGATGGACAAAAAATGCCGTTCCCTTAATTAACGATAGTCAAAAAACTATAGCGATATCTAGTCTATTGTTATCATACTTTTCGTATATCGACTGTCGTGGAGACTCGGATACGATGTTTTGTAGGCGTCGGAGCCGATCAGACAGTAAGAAAAGTTGACAGTCATTTTTATGGTCAGATTATTTTATGTTTTACGCTTGTATTAATTATTTTACGTGTTTGCTACTTCTACATTGAATAGCTGTGAGTAATGCACAAGTATGTTGTAATTTGCATGCGAACAGATTGCGTAGGCCTATACTTGATTAGTGATTACTAACGTTGGAATGAAAGGCATGCATTGCACCCAACGCTCATGACTTGCGGCGTCAGAAATTATTTTACCTGGTGCAGATAGATTATAATCTCATACGCCGAAAAAGTTAGATATTCACAACACTGCTCAAAAAAATTTCTACGCAAACAAAAGTGCTGAGAGAGAAAGAGGGAGAGAGTTAAACCGGAACTCCACTTTGTTCAAATTTGTTCTGCATTTGTTGTACATCATTCATAACTCGTACAACAACAAACTGTGTGCAACAAATCCAGTATCCCTTAAAAGTCCGGCGACCTGCGGACCCAACCAACTACATCAAACAGCTACGCTGATAGACAAAATGTGTAACAAGCGAATTAAAATGTCGGCCCAGTGCCGACATAATATGCGGTCGTCCGCCTAACTATACATTGCGCTGTGCAATGCTGACCTTAATTGCGATGCTGAACTGTGACCTCTAAAACTGAAAATTGGCACACTGTTAGTGTGGGAAAATTTCACACCAATTTTGTTTCTTCTAAGCCTTCTCGTCGTACGGGAAGGACGGACGGACAGAGAGCCAGACGGGCAAAAGCCCTAATGCGGCCTATTAGAAAGGTCGCACAATAAAACACGGGAGAGAGTAAAAATAGAAGGCAGAGCGCTTTTACCATACACAATGATGTCGACGTAAGCAATGACGTCGTTATTATCGAGCTGCTGACAGGCCAGAATGCCGGTGTCTTCACCACGCAGGCCTGTACGCAAGACATCACATGCGAACAGAGAAATGACTCGTAACGCCGCAAATACAAAAGTAAATTAATAAACTAATAAGCGAATGTTTATGCCATGAGTCTCATTACATGATAGTAAATAAAAAACAAGAAGCCCAGCTGTCGCTAGGATAGCCGACCGTACTGGTTATCAGTGACCTTCAAGGTCATCCAAGGTCGATGATTTTTATGTCAATTGAAAGTCATTAATGCCACTTCCATTAGTGACTAATGCACTTCCATTAATGCCAATGCCATTAGTGACTAATAGTAACCTTGGTCGTATCTCTCACCAATTTCGAGATATGGCTATTTTTCCGTTGAAAAACGCACATTTTCCTACCTCCCTTCGTTTAACCCCCAATTTAACATGTTCCCCTTGCACTAAATGGCTAAAATTTTGCAAGCCCAAGTTTAACACGCATGGCTAATTATTCGTGTAAAAAGTTTTCCCCTACGACCTAACCGATAGCCAGGGCACATCGGTTACTGACGGACAGACGGACGGACAGACACACAACCATGCCAATAGCTTGACCGTTACTTAAGTACGGTCAGCTAAAGAATGAAAAATATTTTTCTACAGTACTAGCTTTTTGCCAAACGGCAACCGGAAGCGCAGATAATTTTCCCGCTAGTCCTCACCGTTGACGTGTACAGTGACGAGGGCGGTGCTGTCGGCGTAATGGTAGGTCACGTGATAGCGCTGGAGGCTGGCGAAGATCGGCGAGACGACGTTATTGTCTGCAAGCAGCAGCGTCTTGGCGCCGTAGCTGTGAACGACCCTGATGACGTCATAGCGGTCAGCTCCCACCACGTTACACGTGACGCTCAGGTTCTCCGCTTGTGGACGCTCGATCAACTCAGCGTCCCAGTACGCCGCCGTCACCGCACCTGCATCTGCACAGACAAATCAGTTTAATAGACTGTCAAAGACTAAGGCTGTCCGCGGTAGCCGCCGTGGTATTCTGCGATACTGATAGCAACGACGTCAGTACCGGCCAATAGCTATCGGTCTAGTTGGCTTTGCCTAGTAGCAGCTAGCAGCAGCAAGGCCCTATGTCGCAATGGTAAAGTGTTCGAAAATCCGGTCCTGTGACCTTGACCTTCGATTATGACTTTGCAATCCAACGGGGTTCTTGCGATTGTCGAGATACGTGTTCGTGCAAAATTTTATTAAGTTACGTAACTTCACAGGAATGTTCATGAAATTTTCCTATAAGTTCTTCCTAAGCCCATAGCCGATCGAGTTTATGGTGTATTCAATGGAACGTGCAATGATAAGGCCTACTGGCTGTTCTGGAATCAGAGTCATTAGAAATCCTGCTTCTGGTTCGGCACTAAGGCAATTATACGCTTTATTGTCTGTAATTGACTGTTTACTTGCGCCGACGTAAAATCGACGATGCGTGCAACTGTGTACAACTGAGGCCAAATTATCAGGATTTGATACAAGAAGCCCAGCTGTCGCTAGGATACCCGACCGTACTAGTTGTCAATGACCTTCAAGGTCATCTAAGGTCAATGATTTTTATTTCATTTGAAAGCCAATATCAGACTTCCTATTAGTGATCAATAGCAACCTAGGCCATATCTTGCACTGTTTAGCCACAATACATCCGTGACGGACAGACGGAGGACAACTACGACTACAGCTCGACCGTTACTAAAATACGGTCAGCTAGAAACGTAACGCCAGCTATACCATCACGTAACACGGTGCTATTGTTCGCCTTGAGGCATCTTCACCTATCTTTGCCTACCTAGGATTGGATGAGCTGGTGCAGAAAGAACTTCACAAATTATAGTGCATCTACCTTATACATAGCCTTTGGCGCCGCATTGTCGGTCCTATCTGCCTTTGATACACAGTTGTCTCTTCTGGTGCTAATTTACGCCGATCCAGTAACAGGCAAACTTAATCATTTCTGGAAATTCTGTGTTTCATGACGGTTTAAACAAAAAGCGCGTGGAGCCCCGTGGCTGTTTGCCAACTGCGGTTGTAGTGAATTCGGTTCAATTAGCCCAGTGTTGATATGCGGCCGCCCTACAAGCGCATTATGATTGGCGGCTCACTCGCCGGCCGGCCAGCTCAGGCGCGTCGGGTGACCCAAGAGCCCACAGTAAACTAGGCCCAACGACCGCATACATGTCGACACTTTGCTTGTATCTTCTAGGCTGACAGGAAGTGGCCGCAAGGCGTGCCGGGAAGCCGTAAACAGGAAATTAAAATATTGAAACATGGCGGTAGTGGCCAATTAAGAGGACCCGTGTAAAACTGTAAATGTAAACAGCCTCGACAGTCTGAAAAATTAATTAACTGCAAACGACAGTGTGATTGCCATATGCGTTTGCTCAAGTATTCGCAACCGGATTATACACCGTGTCCCAAAAAAACATCCCGACATTTTTAATTGTAACTTGAAAACCGATTATCGGATTTTGATAATTTTTGGTACGAAAATTCCTGACACACAACTTGCCATCAAATGACTGTTTAGTTTTCCACCTCACCTAATGTATGCTTCTGCACTACCTAGGGAAAGCAGATCAAGCGAAATATGTGTTAAAATAAACAGAAAACCTGAAAAGACATCCCCAGCATTATCAATCGTAACTTAAATAAAGATCAGCAGATTTTAATAATTTTTAGCAGAAATATTTC
>Ga0209454_1003227_pt1 | contig 11551 bp, 9 predicted proteins | sample WorMetHERISLAND1_2_FD_187400 | JGI IMG/M metagenome (GOLD analysis project Ga0209454, IMG submission 187400) | Marine gutless worms symbiont microbial communities from Max Planck institute for Marine Microbiology, Germany - Olavius geniculatus... | ecosystem: Host-associated > Annelida >...
GGTCGGCCCTCCCAAGCAACAGTTGGGTTTCTTGTTTGACTTAGCGATGCGTCTGTGTACTGCAGCAGGGTCGACGCAAGAGTTCGCCGCTGGACCGCAGGCGTCGCTCTGCGACGGGACGCGGGTCGCGAGCTCGTCAAGCGGAGTCCAGCGAGTCATCCAGCGATACCGAAGACGATGACGCTTCGGTGTCGCCGTCCGCTTTCTCGATATCATCCGACGACACAAGCGACGACGACGACGACGACGACGACGACGATGAGGAGGAGGAGGACAGTTCTCGACTTCACATCGTCGACCGTGCCTCCGCTGCTGGCGCTACAACATCGCGCTCCCCTGACGACGATTCGTCCCCCACGCACGGTGCTCGACAGCATTCCAGCGCGGCCACGGCGACGGCCACTCGGTCCCCGGCCCGAGGCGCTCAGACCTTCTCCTCCTCCTCCTCGTCCGTCCTTCGACTCAAGATCAACAAGCGGCGGGTCGACGTCAGCGGCCAGCGTTCGGCTGCGGGCGCGTCGTCGCGGCGTGGCACGACTGCACGCCGGAAAACATCGTCGACGTCGACGCCGCTAGGAAGGAAACTGTCCGCAGCAACCGCCGGTAAAGTTCGAGGGACGAAGACCACCACCGTTGCTGGTGAGATAACGTCGCCAGAGCTGGGTTCACCACCGGACGTGAAGCGCTGTCGTCCTGCCCACTGGTCGCCGGTCCAGTCCGCTCGCCCGCCGTCTGCCACGGCCGCCACCGAAGACAACATCTGGCTACCACCGCCCGGGGTCCGGTCCCTCATGGACAGGGTCAGCATCACGGACGTCACGGCCAACACGCTGACGGTGACCGTGCGCGAGTGCACCACCGAGGAAGGCTTCTTCCGTCGCCCTGACGCTGAGGAAACCAATGAGACTGCAACGACAGCATCATCGACGGCAGAGACTTCGACTAGTACCACAGCCGCCGCAGCAGCAGAACCGACGTAGAAATACAATAGGTCCTACAGGTTGTGCCAAAAATAGCACAATTTTTTTATACTATAATAACTTCATCAAATATTAACTGATGTTCAATTTTTTACTGTCGGAATCAGGAAAAAAATGTAACACTTTCACTAAAGATCCCGCTACATCTCATATTTGTCGCTACACTACCTTGTGAAATGACAGACATCGCACTCAAGCCGGCGACGACACTGACCAATTACGTGATCAACGTTGATGGAGCCTGACATGTGGCCCCAAGCAAACCAGACTTAAATTTGGTCCTTTATGCTGTTTGAGGGGCCCTTCAACAGATGGTCTGTCAACGTCAACAATTCACGACAATAAACCGGCTGAAACAGGTGATCCTTATTGAGTGGGGCAAGCTGTCGCAGCGTTTGGTTGATCGCGCCATTGGTCAGTGGCGTCGCTGGCTTGAAGGCGTCGTCTAGCAGCAAGGGGGACACATTGAACATTTGATGTGAAAACTGCTAGATGTGACATGACAGTTACTTTGGACAATAACTAAGACAATAAACAGGTTGTTCCCTGTTGTTAATTTCTTACGTGTTGTTACAAATTATCATCTTGTTTTCAATTGTTGCTTTTAAAACACTGATATTTCGCTGGGTAGTGTAGCAACACACTTCAGGAGTAGTGGGATCTTTAGTGATAGTGATACTACAAATTTTCTCCTGATTCCAACAGTAAAAGAATTTTTTAAATCGGTTGATATTTGATGAAGTTATTGGCGTATAAACAAAGTTGTGCTATTTTTGGCCCACCCTGTGCATAGTACAGTACGACACGCAATAAATTCATATAGCGTAGCCTACAGAAATACAAACAGTTTCTAATACGTTGTAGCGTCAAGGTTAGTGAAGTCTACATTAAGGAAAGTGTTTTAAATAGCCTAAACATGTCAATGGAGAGTGGGATCTCTCAAATGGCCCATCGGAGTATTACAGACATTAGGCCCAGACACTAATAAGCCTAAAGAGCAAGCCTTGGTAAAGCAGACTTTGAATTGTTTATGCGGTTCAACTTGATAGCTCTGTGACCAACTCTCCGTGGCCCAAGGAATTTCTGAGAGAGAGTGACACGAGGATGGTAAAATACTGAGAAATTAGTATGCTAAGTTATTGGCTGAAGTGGGGGAGGCAGACATTCAACTTCTCCGTTGAGATGGGATCTTTTAATCTGTGTTAGAATCAAACAGTTCTGGGATGAGCCTATGTCTAGTCGCTGTAATGCAGTCTGCTGCTGGCACACGTTGCCATAGCTTCCCGAGTTACGCTTCAGTGAAAACGTTACCGTCAGTAATTCACAAATTTACGCTAATTTTTGCAGTGGGCATTTGGATCAGTGTATCACGGTCATGGTGACACATCAAATTATTAACCATGTTGACCTGTCTTTGACGATGCAATTGTTAAATGTCACATGAACCAGTTTAGATCGGATCAGAACGTGACTGATCTTCACCCAACCGTCCTAGGCCAGTTCACAAATTTTAATCTATTGTTTGTTTTGAACCAGTCATAAAAAACTGTTGTCATTACGTTCCGTAGCTATGGCATTAATCATAATGAGTATGGGCATTAGTCTAGTTGTTTTCAGTAGAAAAATATTACCTCATATCTAAGCAAGAACATTCTAGAACCAATGCATTGTTAGTTATTTTATTTATGTTTTCCCAACAACTAGTCAACTGGAAGATCTGCAACTGAACATTTTAATTATGTACATAATAATATATTTAAAGCTTTAATTTATTGTACACTGCTGACAGATAATGCTTTAATGTTGTTGGTTGCAGAAAGTTGCTTTTATTAATTTACGTTATTGTCATGTAGAGAAACACAGCAGTGTGCGTAAGAAGGCTATTTTATTGCCAGAATATTTAACTTGAAATGTTTTATTTGTTTTAAACATACACCTTGTTGTGTTGTGTTGCATGTGTATTTTGTATGCAACATATATGACGCCAGTTTTCACACAGTTGTAGTTGTGTTATTACATGTTACAGTCAAAATAATAACATGTATATACTGTTTTCCCCATTTTTAAATAGAAAAAGTACAAATCCTTAACAATATCACAGTGAGCATGTACAACAATTTTTCATGGCACACAATAACTAAAGGTCTCTTGCTGATACTACCAATGTTAATTATCAACGTGCACTGGTGCAAAAAAAACAGTTTTCTCAGTGGTGAAAGTATATTCCTTAAAAAGCCCATGTAAGTTTCATGCCAGAATTACCCTTGCCTTTCCCATGGCCGTAGAAGCCGGTTCGGCAGGTCCGACAGCTGCTGACCAATGTTTGGGTGTGTATATAATCCTTTCCCAACAAGAGCGAAATATTGGTGCCAATTCTTGTGAGAACTTGTCTTCATAGTGCAAAATAGTCCTCAGCTTCAGGGGGCTTTGTGCCCTACCCCCTCCAAGAGGAAGTTGCCCCTCCAAGGCCCTGCCCGTAAACCCAACTTGAGGCTATGGCCCCAGAACCCCAAAGTTACCCCAACATAGGTTCGCGTTCCCGTGCATGCCATAAAAGCAGGACCAATCCAAAGTACACTGCTACAGGCCTGTTTCCATCTGCAACTCGCCTAGAGTTTCTACTGGTATGACCGGAAGTTGATCACATGTTGTCATGCCCAAAGAATTAAACTGCATGCCACACACTGGCCAATGCACAAAGCTTACGAATGTCTTCACTATTCACTCCATAATAAACAGTAGCAGTAGTATCTACTGACGGCATTAATAACAGCAATAGCATTAGAAACAGCTGTATTGATATAACAAGAAAGCACTCGAAACATCTATAAATGATAAAAGAAAGAAATCTGGGTCCAATCATACATGTAAACTTTAGTTCAAACACAGATACCGGTACTCCAGCCAAGTCCAGATGAACCTATGTCAAATTATTACAGCCGAACTTTTTACTTAAACCCAAGGTACAGTAAAAATTGACATATGCAGTTATACATCTTAGAACAAAGTTGCAGTTGTAATACGATTCTCACAAAAAAAAATCTGAAAATCCGGATCCTTATCGAGGTCGATGCCTGCCAAAAATCTTACGAAAATTAGTCTGGATGATTTTCAGCAATTCTGCCAACAAAGACAGACAATTGAGACAACATTAACTTAGTAAAGCTAAAAGCAGTGTAATAAAAACAGTTTCAATAACAGTGCAGTGACGGCAACGCTTAGCAGCTAGCTGTAGAATATCTCGTGATTAAGCAGCGTCACTAAACCATGAGATGTGGTGACAGTGATGACTGTGCGCTCGGAGTCTCGCGCTCTTCTGAAATTGTTTCAAAGTCTCGTCGCAGCTCCAGCTCTGCTTCCAGGGCTTCGCGTTCAGCCGCCGGCATGGCAGCCAGCGCCGCTTCAAACTCCGAGAAGTCGACGTACGCCGCGATGCGACCGCTTTCATCCACCTTCATTGCAGCCGCCGCACGGAGGTTGACCTCAATCGACCCGGTGTCAGCGTCAAACGTCGAGGACGAAGGAGACTCACTGCCGGCACTGTCATCAATGTAGGAGGATTCCCTCTGCACCGCTGCCAGCGGATGCTGATTGGCTGGTAGCTGTGGGAAGAACGGGCGAGGGGGGGAGTCCTCAGCACCAGGTCCTGGAGGAGGGATGGCAATTGACAGTGGAGCCATCATCTGTGGAAGACCAGCGATGGAATGATGGATGAGGACTCGAGACGATGGACTTAGAGCAGAGCTGGCGAAGGGGAAGTTGAGACCACGAAGAACGACCGTGATGTCATCATGTGCACGGTATCTCTGACGACTCCGAGCGTCCGGTGCAGACTCGTACGCACTGTGATGTTGTCGGACGACGTGATCGACAGCTGCCTGCGCAACGGCGTGAAACGTCGACTGCAGGGAGAACTGAGTCGCAATGATGCTCGCAATCTCTGCATTCACCGGCTGATCCGGCCCTGTGACATCCTGGATCGTTCGGTACATTCCGTCCGACAGCAGAGCCAGGAAACAGCACGAGGAGTCCAGGTCAAAGCCTCCAAAGACTTCAGGCACGGCCAGCAACGGCGACGATGATGCACAACTAAAAATAGTTCAATAAAACAACAACATCCGTGTTACAACAGATGTAGCAATATATAGGATGCTGGCACACTACATGCAAGTAAAAGCTCAAAGAAACAAGAAATCAAGGTGTTCTCAAATATCGCTTATCTCGAGGCATCTCTGCACAGTCATACTTCATGGCACTATTTACCATTGACTCTACTAATACTGACAACGTAATGGCATTTACTTTCTTCAGTAAACGAAAACCAATACCGAACCAAATTAAACAATGCCGGGACCTGGTGCTCAGTCACCTGATCATTTCAATATCCCGATAGTCATTTTTGATGCTGTAGTCGCCAATACTGCGGGTGTAAAAGTGTCCAGCCAGTCTACCAGTCTGTCGCACTTTCTCCACATCGACGCCCAACTGAGAGAGACGTTTGAGTTCGTCATCATTGTTCAGATTGTGATCAGCCGTCAGCTGTATCACTCGCAGCTGGTCCTCTGATCCCTGTCGGCATAGCAACGCTCGACAACAACCTGTCAAAGCATCACAGACCAGCTGCACGTTTATCTAGTTAGAATCACACGGTGATCATAATGTGGCACATATAAACTGCATCTCAAAAACATCCAAGACTTTTCTGATTATAACTTGAAAAGGGATTAACAGATTTTCAGGTTTTTTGATGCGAATATTCTTGAGACAAATGGCCACCAAATGACTGTTTAATTTCTCACTTCACCCAACGTCTGTTCCGCAGCATCACCTGGAGAAAACAGAACCGATGAAATATTACATTTTTATATGAAATGCAGTATTACTACTTAATAAAAATAACGCACAAAACATTTCTTCACATGTCTGAAACTTGGGCTGACATTTCATCCAGTTTCAACTGCCTGCAGTAAAACCGCCCGAAATGTCAGCTAATTATGTAAATATAGGCATGCAGACAGAAGCATCGATAATGCTCTGCTCTAGACCAATCCAGACTTCACCAGTCACTTCTTGAATTCATAAACATTCCTGAACATCATCTGGTAGACATACTGCTGCACAACAGTCAAACCTTGTAAAAAACTGGCTGTTGGGGCCACAGATCTGGACAGATAAAAATTACTGACGTTTTTTTCATGCACTTCAACATGTATTTTGCTTGGTCGGCTTTCCTGAGGTAGTGCAGACAGACGTTGGGCGAGGTGGGAATTTAAACAGTCATTCAATAGCCAGTTGTGTCATAAATACTACTGCCAAAAATTATATAAATCTGATAATCTTTCTTCAAGTTATGATCAATAATGTTGCGGATGTTTTCTCACGTTTTTTTGTTTAATTCAATGCACATTTTGCCTGGTCTGCTTTCTCCAGTTAGTGCAGAAGCAGACATTAGGTAAGGTGGGAAAACAAACAGTCATTTGATAGCAAGTTGTGTCAGGAATATCAACACCAAAATGTAGTGTAGACTCCTGAAGCAGAGCAGAATGATTAACATTTCAAAGTTTCTGTCCATTGAAGGTCACATTTCTCATTCCTAAACTGCTTTAGTTTGCCAATAATGCGTGAGTGAATAAATGCAACATATGACAGGTTTCAATAAATGATGAAAAGCTCACAATCAACCTTCAGACTGGCATACAGTTACTGCAATCACACAGGTCAGTAATGAAAAATCTCGCTGGTCACTGAAACAACACTTGCGATCCCAATCCCATTCACTGTAAGACAAACGTTAACATACCAACGTTGGCCACGTAAAGACGATTGTTGACAATTAACGCAACTAGTGCCGCAGTTCCACCTGCAATTTCAGCATCAATTTTCTTCAGACGACTGTAAATCTCAGGACAACGGTGTGGAAACTGTTCTGCCGTTACATCCTAACACCACCAATCACTTCCTGATTTCAAAATCAGCCACTCACGTTTATTTTTACTGCACTAATTTTTTACAGCATTAAACTCGGCAAGACGACTGTCTGTGATATTACATACATGTAACTTAACATTGCCTGACTTAAGCCCAAAGTATGCTAAGTTTTCAACGCACCATAGTCCAATGGCAATAAATACAGTAAATACAATGCAAAATGAAAAAATACACTTTATATGCAATGCGCAACACCAACCGAAGGCATCAACAATGTGGATGTGTAATGTTGTAATGTAAATTTAATGAATTACCGGTATGTCTATAATTAATGCTAGATGCTGCATAGGCCAATATTGTTCAGTACACAGATTAGGACAAACCGCTATCTGAATGTAATGGATAATATGACTATTTAGGCCTAACTATAACATGCTAGCTCTAATAGCTTACAGACAGTTCACAGAACTGATTCAGTTACAAAAAAAACACATTTTAACTATGTCTCAAAGTGATGACATACCGTTGGAATTTCCATCATGAGACTGTATTTTTCAGCAAGTGACTCATTGATTAGTTCAAAGAAACCTTTCTCTATGGCAATGAAAGCCTGAACGTAAAACACAGTAGTTATACCAATCACAAACATGTATGGCACCATGACAAAAACTCCAAAAGCATACAATTCAGCTCTATGATCTATATTGCTAACACAATCTTACTGACAACAGTAAGAACGGTGTTTATGAGTTCACTGGGCTTGTTTGTTCATTTGCTGAAAGCAAAACACCGTGCAAAGTATCAAGTGGCTGCCGACCCTCATGACTAACCTTACCGACCAGCTCCTAAGTTGGCCCTTATATCAAAACTGACACTTAATACCAGTATTACTACATAGCCAAAAAAGCTCGTACTCATTTACCACCCACAGGGAGCAGAAGACAAAGTCAACCTGGTGGATGGTTACACATGCATTGTAATGGTCACCTATCGCAGCATTAATCAGATTTGATGCACAGCAATTATACCGAACAAGACCAACACACTATCAATAGACCAAGCTCTGTACTGCATACAACAGGAAATAAAAACCATGCATAATAACAAAATAAAAAGTACTGGTATCACTAAATCATGACCTGTTTAAGGACATCTTTTATCTCGTCGTCTGTGACTTTGCCATGCAGTTGACCAAGTAATATCTCTTCCGGCATTCTCTGTGCTGCAAATGCGGCCACTTTACTGCCACTGTGACCATCAAAAATGCCATACAAGTAGACTTCACCATCCTGCCTAGAAACAATAAACAGTTTCATAAAACATTAGGCATACACCCAATATTTTGCAGTATTAGTTTTATACATAATTATTAATTACACACAACACTAAGTATCTCATACACATGCAAAATAAATTCAACATAGAGTTATTGTGATCAAAAATGTATTACCAAGTGATGAAGACTCAAAGTAAGCAATCAGCTAAAACTAACAATCAGTACGATGCTACATAAGTCGACAGTGAAATAAGTAATGCGACAGGTAACGACAACCATTCCATGTAGAGACTGCAATCCTGGTATCCCAAATCCTGGCCATTTTCGCCAATCCCAAATCCTGGGATTGGCGGCGTCCCAATCCAGGGATTTTGGGATTACAAAAATTAGTTAAAATTGTACCTTGTTGCACGTTAAATGACATTAACAAAAATTTAAACTGTCTGATGAATAAAATATTTCATGTGTGCTACAGTACTACTCCGTGCTGTGCACTGCAATTTGCATTTTGACAGTCAGTGTCACTCCCTCAGTTTGAATATACCTTCTGTATGTATGGGCCTATACTACATCTTATGCATGACATAAGTCAAATGGGGATACCGAAATGAAGACCAATCTGTAAGCCTAATCCCGAAACGAGATCCAGAGATTACAAATTTCTCAATCTCAAATCAAGGGATTAAGAATTCAATACTGGATTGCAATCACTAATTCCATGGTTGGGTTGGTGGCATGGTGTAGCGGTAACAAGTTTCATCTGAGCAATAAAGTTACTCTATGCCAAGCTGGGTTAGTACTTGGATGGGTGACTGCCTGCAGGCAGGTAAATCATCTTGGCATGTAACCAGCCGCCTAAGTCAACTTCATCCCTCCTAAGCCTTCCATCCTTTCGTGGTAGGAAAATCGAGTACCGGCCTATGTAGCTGGGGTTAAGGTGAGGCACGTTCACCTGTGTCAAGTGACAGATAACGTTGTGAGATCCCATACGGCAGGTGACGCTCCATAGCTCTGAAATGGCTTCCATTAAGAGCTATAATACCAGCTTTAACCTTTTAACGTTTTATCAAGAGCTACAGAATAAGCATGCACTGACAAGAATGTAATGTGAAGATTTCTAAACTCTGGTAAACCAAGACCAGTTTTAAAGAAAAAACATCAGCCTACAAACATAAGACAGAGCAACAACGTCAGCTTCAGCCATGCTGCATTTCATGTTCTTCGTCATGCTTAATAACTATCTTAAAGTTGCTGCTGTCATAAAACAGCACTGTTTAATATAAATGGTTGTAATGACAGAAACTGTTAACAATGTGACAAACCGGTAATGGAAGCTTCTATCTTCACATTCATGTCCTTCTCGACGCAGACCATTCTCACGATAGATCTGATTGGTAGATGATCCTACTCCGGACAAAGGACAAACCAGATCATCTGTCCATAATTCTGGCTGTTCCTGTATTGAACATAATGACATGGCATGAAAAATATGCAACATTCAATGTTATCTTTTATGCACATAGCCTACATAAGCAGTCAATGCTTGCCAAAAATGGCATATCAAAAGAATGTTGAAAAGTGAACAATTTCAACTTTCACTACATGGTAGTACTGATGCATAGGACTCAGTGAATTACCTTCGACGACCTGATCAACAATAAATACCAAGTTAATAATATCATGCTTCATGAAAACACAGGAAATCCTGTTACTATACAAGACAAACCCACAACTGATGATAAATTGATAAATATTCTAGATGCTAATCAATATCTAGTATGATGTGAAATAAAGTTATCACATACGACATATCTAATGTCTTTGCACAAAAATTATGGTTTCTTTGCAAATGTTTAACCTAATGTTTCCTTCTCTCACATTATTATGCCTTCTGCTTGTATCATTTGAGTAAAATGAATCAGTTTTCATGGAATTTATTTTCAGAAATGACGTTGAGGCTGTTTTTTGTTATGATTTTGTTTAAATAAGTTGTGACAGTGCTTGCAAATATTCACTCGAACATCTGCATGCTGTATCCACACTACAAGTAACACAAACTTTTCAATTTTCCAGAATACAGCCTTAAATGTCTTAGCTTTTGTGGTGATTAACTTACAGCTGTAGTAGTTACCTGAGCAATAATTCTAGCGGGAGATCGGCGATCTTGCTGTTAGCACTGGAAAATTGCTAGAGTAGATCGAGTTATTATTAACATTATTGGGAAGATGGTAGAATTCATATGCCTGGTAGACATAGAAGGTCCACAAACCATGCCACGACACTGTCACGTATTTAAATCAGGCTTATTCAGTATTATATCAGCATCCATCTCAAGCCAAAGCTGTTTTTGTTACACGGACTTAGAACTATAGTGCTTGTGAATAATTTTATTTAATGCTTGGTAACTGATAACATTTCAGTTCCAACCACAGTCTTAGCAATGCAGTGAAGAAATGCAGCTGCATTCTTTCATTAAAAATGAGATAAAATGTAATTAGATAAATGGCGATCTACCGCTAGTAATTTTCTGCTCTCTAGTGCGAGATCGCCGATCTACCGCTAGCACCTTACCTGAGACAGTCCAACTCCGTTCAGACTACCCAAGTCAGAACTAATGTGCAATGATATCGGAACATTCATCGCACAACTTATTACAATAAAATGTACACAGCAACGTCACATAAGCAACATATGTTACGATAAGCGCATAATGCTACTACTTTTGTACTCACAAAATCAACTGTAAACAAAACGGCCCTAGAATAGCGATGAAAAAATTAATTCAATGTAGAGCTGGGCGATTCGGCGGAAAACGAATACGATTCGATATTCGATTTCATCATTCGATTCGGCGGTGATTTGAAGCCTTCAGAAATTTTAAATTGCAATGTAAACAAAAATGTGCCAAGAAAGTAGTAAAAACTAGTAACAATGAATTCAGCACGTTAACAAAATCAGACACCAAGGTGCTAAGGTGCGGCAAAAAGTAACTCCTAAAATTGCTAGCCATTTTCTCAGCAACGGCTCGGAATTTTCACGTAAAATTTTACACATTTATTATCAGTTTTCACCTATTTAAAGAAAGCCAAGCGTCATTTAATGATCCTTTACGGATGTAAAATTACGAATTTTATCGTAAAACAATATTATCGTGATTATGCACATTTAAAAAAAACTTAGTGCTGCAATCAATCAATCAATCAATCAAGTTTATTTCAGACAGAAACGTCCATAGAACACAAATAAAATAATAAAAGCAATAAAAGCAATAAAAGTGGTAAAAAAGAAAAGCAAAAATAAAACATATACACATCACAGTCCAATTCTTACAAAATATTTAACTACAGCATTATCACTACATAAGAAC
>Ga0209454_1003228_pt1 | contig 11550 bp, 6 predicted proteins | sample WorMetHERISLAND1_2_FD_187400 | JGI IMG/M metagenome (GOLD analysis project Ga0209454, IMG submission 187400) | Marine gutless worms symbiont microbial communities from Max Planck institute for Marine Microbiology, Germany - Olavius geniculatus... | ecosystem: Host-associated > Annelida >...
GGTTATCTGGGGCAACCTGCCACAGGGACCGATCGACAAATCTGTGAAAGACTTCTCAAAGCGACTGAAGGCTTGTGTTGGAGCTGGCAGTGGACACTTCGAACACTCACAGTGACAATAGAATTCTGGCATTTGATCATTAGTTAACTGTGTTGTTTGAACGATGTTATTAAATTAACGTTGAAGCCAGAACATTTTTGAATGCTGAAAAATCGGTAGGCGGTCATGTTACAAAGTCTATAACCTCGTCACTTTTTAACAGAATCAAATTTTATTTGACAGTTAGATGTAGCAGGTTTCAGCAAATAAATGTTTAAAATTTCAAATTAAAATTCCAAGCGGTTGCTGAGAAAACAGCGAAAAACTTTAGGGGGCTACTTTTTTTTGCCGCACCCTGTAGACCTTGGCTGAAAAGTCTGCTGGTCGATTCATCTGAGTCACTTCTTGCTCCCCACAGAATAGAATATCCACAAATTTTCAAATTCGTAGGTTCAGAGGTTTCAAAAACTTAACCATAATAAAATATTTTTTCATTAGTGGAACCAAAAACTAAATTGGATTACGTTCGCATGGGTATTTTTGGTGTATTTCAGCAGGTTTTTAGGAGAGTTCACACAATAAAACCCACCAGGTCTTTAAACAGTATATTGTATAATAATGCATGCAACATCAATTTTATGTCATTCACTCACTCTCCATTTTATAACCTTGCCATATCTGGCTAAGAAGCTACATGACTGCTAACTAATACTAAACTAACAACAGAAGATGGCAAAAGCAAATTCCAATTGGTATTTCTAACTGTGGAACCATCTGCAAATATCAGAACTTAACATGTTTAATGCATGATTTACCTCAATTGATGCCAGAAGAACAAGATGCTGTTCCTTTATCATGCGATGCTCCATCTTATTGTTGATTTTGTCCGACATTCTTGTTACTAAGTAGTCAGCCTCTACAGCGTACAGCATATTGTCCCACGGTTCACCTTGATCTGCACAATTCTAACCCTAACCCTAATCTCTGAACTAAGATTTCGCACACTATGCACTCCTGCTCTGGGAAAAATTCACACCAATATTCATTCTTTTGCACTTTTTTCATTTTCAAGTTAGAAGCCTGCATGGGAGGATCTGACGGACAGACAGAGAGACAGATAGAAGGCTGCATAAAAAAAATATAAAACAGGCCACATTAACTATGACAAGGTAGTTATTTTGTGTACAACACAGGCTAGCGAGGACAAAAAAACATGTTATTAATTTGTGGAAAATAAAATGCCGGACAGAATACTCCAAAACCTTCGACCCCACTGTTGTGAAAGATGGCAATGGCAAGCAAACACCCATTACACTACACGTAAAGTCCTAGTCTGTAGTTCTGGGCAGATGCACTAACCATGTTCTTCACGAATCGCCCATCGCAGCACTTCTATGCACGAGACGATGCTCTGCATCAGCAGTGCGGACGGGTTGAGAATGATTCGAGCACAAGATGACGATGACTCTTTACTGCTGGGACAGCCTGGTGCCATCGCCAGCAGAATGTTATACATCACCTTTACAAAATCCTGCACGTCCTTCGCAAAATGATCCGACAGATCTGCACGCCATCACGCCAGGATAGCCAGGTAACATCATCGTCAACAGGGTGGTCCACGAGGTATAGGCAAAAATTAAAGTGCTGGTTTTTTTGTCGGTGCTAAGATGCTATTTTGTTCTCATGTACTCAGGCGTATTACATAAAAAAATCACTTCCATTTGCTAACATTTAGGGCAGGTTTCTGGATCTTAATTGGCCAGTCAAGTTAGTGTCAACTGTCAGATTTGTATAACTCGCGTTTCCCATTGCTAACCAATGGTTAAAATGACCAAAAATTTAACTGGCCAAAATCAACCAGTTAGCTAATGATCAATTGTAGTTATTGTATTTAATGCAACTTCTTCATCATTTTGCAAGCAGTTAATTGAAGAATGTGATATTATAAAACAATTTTACCATATAGCAATGTCTTCAAAACACCCGAGAAGACGTTTGCTGCTACAAATTTTACTACAAAACACATTCACGAATTGACAAAATGGCCATCCGCAATCAGTCGGCTGGCTCGTGGGCTGGCTGACGTGCGCTTGCACTCATTAATATTCATGACGCTCGCCTGCCCTAGGCGGAAGTGATAAGTGTCGTGTGCATCGTTGCTAAGCAACTGTAGTTTACCGCTCAGTTAGCAGACAGCCAGTCAAGGTTTTGTTCAGAAACACGCACAAACTTAACTAGCGAGTTACAATTAACAGATGGTTTACTACCTGATCAGTTAACAAAAAGATCAAGAAACTGGCCCTTAGAGGTGCCACCAGACCTGTAAAGTTTGGTCTCAGGCACAGTTTCGATACTTACTTAACAGGAGTGAGACACCGGGGCACTGTGTGCAGATACCTAAAAACACTCTATGACCCCAGGGCTTGATGCTCATCTCGGTTTCAAGGCCCTGAGCCCTGAGCCATCAGTGAGCTGCAAACGCAACTCAGCTGAAAGCCATGTAAGCCAGATGTCTCCCATATACCGCCATTACCTTGCCAATGATTAGGCCAGCACCAATTTATACAGACACACGTGTGTAAACAACTTGCCCGGCAACAGTCAAACTCGTGACCTTCCAATCACGAACCTAATGCAATAACCACTGACTCATCAGGCCTCTAACAATACGGTTTAGTTTATTTTGACATACTTTCTGGTTTTGAGCACATGATACTTGGTTCTTGTTTAACGTGGAGCAAAAAGCTGGATGCTTATGAATCCAATGGCTGTGAAGAATGGTAAAAATCAGCTACAAAGAGAAGGACCACCTATAATATCTGACAGAAACAAAACAAACACTTCCGAGTAACAGATAATTAAAGTGGCTTGGATATGTGCTATATAATGAGAAATGACAGAAACACCGATGGGAAAAATAATTAATTAACAACTAAAATAAATTAAACTAAAGCAAAGCACAGTAGTTACGTTTCTGATGCTGAAGAATATCTCGTAGCATGGAGAACAAAACCACACAGATAGCTTCACTCAACGATTTGTACGGACTACACGACAAAGACCGAGACGTATGCACCTACAAACAGAAATAACATTGCTATACAAAGCACTATGAATTACACAACCTTTATTTTTAGCAGGTTTTAGGCAACCGCTGTCAATTTCCTCAGAATGATTAAAGATTGTCTATACCTTCTAGTGGTACAGAACTTAGAGGTACATATGGAATCAGTCATATGCGATCACACAGTTCTACCTGTGCTTTTATACTCCATCAGCAACTTGCTTCACTTACTGCAGTTTACGCAACTAGCAGCTTGCATTTTACTACATGAGTTTCAAATGAGTTTCAAAGCAACATTTCTGTTGTCTAAAAAATAAAACAGGATGCTTAAGATGTAAAAAGTGTTAATGGTATGAAAAAATTTAAACACAGATGCACACAGTGACATTATCGAAATCCACTGACCACATGGCATTCATTTGCCACAGAGTCCAAGCTGGTTAGCAGATCCCTGTTCACAATAATCTTTATCTGCAACGCACAGCAAATCAGCAAAACAACTTAACAGTCAACTGTTCTGAAAATTACACCAAAATAAAGATAAGAACAAGATAAACAAGATAGTCAAGCATAGCCTTTGGCAAATGCTTGTGGGTCATGCCTGAGCAACAGAACGTAATCAAGGGAAAAATTATGTCCAGGAAAATTTTGTCCTATCCAAAGAATTCTGTCCAGTGGGATTATGGCTAAAAAACTTTTTCCAAAGAATTATATCTGGGGAAGATTATGCCCAGGACAGACTTTGCCAAACCTAAACTTCCCCGAAAATTTCTAGCAAATCCATCTGCAATGGATCACTATCAAGTGGTTACTGCTTGGATGAGTGACTGGCTTCTGACAGGTAAACAATCAACACCATAATCAACTCAGCATTCCATCCCTCCAGGGTTGGTAAATTTAGTACCAGTCTATCTGGCAGGGATCAAGGTAGAGCGCATTCACCCGTGTTGGGTGGCAGGTAACACTGTGTGATCGCATGGCTCCGAGATTGGTTACCCATAAACAGCTATACAAAAACTTCAACCTTTAATTCCGCCAACTCACTCACCAAAGCCAACAGTTCATCGAGCTGAGGAGCTGTGAATTCCAGCGCCGAGTTCTCCGATCCCAAGACAACGTTCTGTGGAAACGACGCGCCGATCCTGTTGAGGTATTGCAGCAATGGCTCGGGATGATCGTTCACAGTAACCGGCTCCAGAACTGCAATGCCGGAGTCGATGGGTGACGGTGACCTCTGACGACCGGATACGTTCGACAGCAGATCAGTCGCGGGTGGCGGAGGCGACGGACTGGTGCTAGAAAGGATGGTTTGCGACATCGTTCGTGGGATAATCGACCGGAATGTGTTGAATGTCCGACGCTGAGATATAACCTGAGATGTCCGGACAACCGAAGGCGTCCGTACAAAACACGCATCCAGCGAAGGACCGGATGGCGGCGGTGGAAACAAAGAACTGAGCAGTGAGGAGTTGGCTGAGGTTGGAACCCTTCCGATGGACCGGGCCATACCGAGGAATGATGGGACGGTGAACTGCCACAGAGCATCTAGACGACACGACACAGGAATAGACCATTTCACACAACAAAAATGAAAGCATGTGTACTGTTCCTGAGGGCACAACTACTTCGTTTTGGATAAAAAATGAACAAAATCATGAAATTCAGCATTTAAAAAAAATTAAAATTTTGAACAAAATTCCTCAGCAAATGAAAAATGACATTTTGAATGACATATTTGTCGTGACCCTAGATATCCCCAACAGTTCACTGACACATTGCAGCATGACTAACCAGCACACGTACTCACTGGACATACATACCGAGAAAAAGTCAGACTGAGTTGGCCTCTAGATCTTGGTTAAATACAAACAATCTATGACTATATATGATCACACATTTCAGTTTTAACCAATCATCTCACTGCAGAGCTAGAGGAACTTTTTAACTTCTGCAATGATGCTAACCCAATACCAAAAAGCCAAAAAAATGATTTATTTGCTGAGCTAGTGCAACTAAAACCAACCTTTTGTAATGTCGGTATGGTTCTGCTGCTGGAGCATGCCACAAAGTGTCTTCAATACAGCAATCTGGCTGCTCAGTATCTGCAAACATTTCAAGTGCATCTCATCATCCATACAAAAGAATATTCAAGAGCTGATACCAGAAACAACAAAAATACCAAGACAACCAAACTGTGTTTTATTTTTAATCTGACAATAAACTGCATCATTAATTTGTTCTGTCATTTTCATTCTTTTCAGAACATTTATCATTTCAGCAAATGCCACAGCTGATGAATTGTGAATAGACATCAGATGCATTTCAACCTTTACACTTGACTGGAGTGAGATTACGGGTGGTTAAAACACTACAGACATTGTGATGAAAGACAGCAGCAGGTCAAAAAAGAAGTTTAACACAAAAACAAAATTGGTGGCAGCAGCAGCAGCAGCAGCAGCATTTACCTACCTGAGGCATGACGTTTCTGTCAATGTATGCAATGTCCGACAGCAACGTATTGAGACAGAATGAAAACCTCTCACTCAATGGTAACACTGACAAACAAATACACACACGCATTCAGCACATTTACAACAATGGCACATTTTTAACTTATACTTTATACATTACACATTTCTCAAATTACATTTCGTATTATCGATCTGTTGCCATGAATAAAGGTGCTGTCATTTGGTGAAATTATATAGTCTATTAGTAACTGTTTCCAGAGAGGTAGCCAAAAATTTGTCTTGGTGATGTCATTGCTGGTCCATTCAAAGTTTACCTGGTTTAATTTTGAGAATATATTATACCAATATGCCCCATTTATATGCCCTTGTTCCAACCTATGGGCTTTCAAAAAACTTTTAAACTTACTGTTTTGCAGAATCACTGCGGTATTATTTACAGAGAAGCATTTACAGATAGTGCATCTCAACACCAATTGTGTGTCAATGTATTGAGTCCACAAGCTTCACAAACATGTGGTTTCCACCTTACAATTTGGTCAGGTTCTCCATCCGCCCTTCTTTTTGACACAGGCAGGTGCAGTGGCCCTGAAAACTTTTTCAGCCTATACCTTGCACCTACCACCATTATAAAAACAGGAAGTTTTAAGGTAAAAAGTTTTACACGCTGAATGTTCTTCCTGTCGCCTAACCAACAATGTCAAAACACCGAAGGCACAATGAATACACCTCCTGATAGAAAATGCCTCTAATACCGTACCAATTCACAACTGCAACATGAACGCGACTCAACTCGACAGTTGAGTTACGTCAGTGTTGCAGGTGTGAAGTGGGCATAAAAAACGAAATGACAAATATACAAGCAGAGAAACACATACTTGGTGCATTATTTGGTCCAGCAGAAATAACCCAGCTGACCTTTGGTAGGCCTTTGAGCAAAGAGAGCAGATAAGGCTGTATGTCCTCCGCATGCTGATAGACACAATTAGACAACATATCTTAACGAATTTAAGCACTTCGACAGCTGAAATCCCAGAGCTGCAGACATGTTTAACTTCATTGCTCATGCGCCCATCTAGCAAATGATACTGCTATCCCAACAAAAAGCATTACAGAGTGAAATACTTCCACATCCACAGTCATGACATATCAATAGCGATAACTGAAATTCAAGACTTTTTAGTACTTATTTGATGACCTATTCTACTGTAAAATATGAACACATAGGTAACATTAGTACAAAAACAATACATCATGTGCAACATATCACTCAACCAAAAATTTGCTAACATGAGCATGTAAAATATGTGAGTGATTTTAATAGTACTTAAGACAAATTACAGTTACAGAAAAATGATGATTCAATTACTTGGTTTTTCACGGAGAAACTAGCCAAATTCAGGACTTTTCAAGACCTTCTGGAGTGCTGGCATTACCAAACCAGATATGCATTAAATCCGCAATCAATGTAGATTGAACAACTAATGATGCAATAAAGAAAACTAATCAAGTGACAGCTGCAAATACCTGCTAAGAAATAGTTACATCAAATAAAATTTAGTTTTAGCTATGAAAACAGCACTTGCCTTGAGACCAGATTCCCAGTGGTAGATCCCGAGAGCTACAACAGCATCCAGACCTCTTTGGTCGACCCGAAAGACACCACCACCAATATTCTTTGGACATACTGCCAAAAGCCGTCTGACCTTTATAACATAATGAAACATAATAACTACTCAGACCTTTGCTTCTAACTTTTTACATTACCTGAACACTACATATTCTTTGTAAACAACTAGTCACTGTAATCCTTTTGACATTTCATTTCTATATGCTACTTAATTTTAGAAACCACATCATTAGAACATGCTACAAGAGTACACTACCTGAAGAGAAAATACCCTGATTTAATCACTGATGTTTTCTGGCCAAGGGTTACCAACCTGTCCTCGGATCACTGCGTTCTAAACACTTTTTTGCATACTACTTCATCTTAATAGTCGATATCTAAAACAAAATTTGTGGGTTTTTGCTTAATTTTTGCTCACGAGCGATTTAAAGTGCGCCGGTGTTTTGGTAACACCGGGGCACTTTAAATCACTCATGAGCAAAAATTTCAGTTAGGCTTGGGGTTAGGGTTAGGTTTTAGGGTTAGGGTTAGTGTTAGCTATGTTACCTGGTCATATATTTCACATTTAATCGCTGACATTTCATCGAATATGCAAACGCAAACAAGCGCAGAATACTGACCACACTATGATTACTATAGCTCGAACTTTTAAATACGTTACGTTACTTTGTGTTCAATGTTTTTCAGTTCAAATGTTGATGTTGACAAATTCTGTTTTGCTTGCATAAAAACCGGAATAATGCTAAGTTAAAACGATTAAATCAATGACTGCAATGCCAAACCATCAAAAAAGGTACGTGTAACATTTTACATTGAACGGAATTTTGCTAAAATTGTACACGACGTCACATTGGCTATTGAAAGGCATAATGCCATGTCTACACCAATTCTTGCTGTTTTACTGTAAAAAATTTCTCTCAACAGAAAAATAACCAAAAAAACAACACTTTTATTACAGATAATAACTCTTTAAGATGTAAATCTTTGCAAAAACGCTTTTCGAATCAATAAAATTTGAGGACAGGTGCATAACCTTTTACCGTTTTTTTTTTATTGCGAACTGTCCTTTGACAGTGCATAAAACTGTGACATGATCTGGGTCATGGGACCTATTCAATATCAGTAACAGAACTAACGTACTAACTATATAACTTTAGCAAAACAAAACCATTATGACTTCCTTGTCATTTGCAGTTATGTCGGAAAAGTTACCGCAAATCATTGTGCTCAGAAATTTTAGCATCATCGACGAATAAGCAGATTTCAGCTGCATTAGCGAATTGGTATATTTGCAGCAGCGCCGTCGCGTGATGTCAAAAACCACAAACCTTATCAGCCGGCGCAGGGTTTAACGATGCAAGACATCTGGCTAAATGCAGCAACGACGCCAGATAAGGATTCTTTTCTTCTTCCATCTCAAAACGTTACAAATTAATTCATACACTTAGCTAGTTAATCAAACAAATTGAGTAAAATAAACTTGTAATGTTTATTCTAAGCAACCAGCTCTGTGCCATTGTTGCTTAAGTGAGCCGAAGCGGAATTTGGTCGTGTGACTCGTGTCGTGTCGTGTCGCCGACGGCGACTACGACTAGTCGGCGTCGCACTCGTCATCGAGGGAATTATCGCGACGTACAAAAACATTAGGCTACCTAAAGTTCGCCGCCACTGGCCACATGTTAAAAAAACAACAATTTGCAATTTCAGACGTCAAGTTATCTCATCTTTTTATAAATAGAGTCTATACGGCAGTTATTGCTCTGTTACTGGTACCCGCGCTAGTAACCGCTCCGTTGCCAACTTACCATTTCGTGTGTGTCGTGGACTCACGTAGTCAGTGGTCGAAGCCAAAAGTCTTAATAGAGGCGGATCTTGGTAGTTTCTGTAAGAAATTTGTTTTTCCAGATACGTGGGACGGTGAGACCAAAATTGTTATTGAGGCGGAATCAATGCGACGGTTCAGATCTGGCCAACATTAACCATCTGAAGAATAAAGACTGCCGAAATAAACACAGATTTTTGAAGGTTGCAAGCCATTGAGAACTGCAGCCAGAGTTTTGGGCTTTGACAATGAGATATCGTAAGACCGAGTGATCGACAGTAGTTCGACTGAACTCGTGAGACACGTGGATCATAGATGCGTCGGCTGAAGAAGATTGAAATAACGTCGTGTTATCAGCATAAGGTTTTTATGGTCTGTGTAAGCCCTACTTGCAGTAACATTAGACCTACTATATTCCTTTTTTATGCATTATAGGCTATACTAGCGACATTTTTCGCATTCAATTTGGTTATGATCTAAAACAAAAGCTAGAGTCGAACCATTCTCATATCCTCAATTATTGATGCGAGTTAAGTATATCTCTTTTTGTTTAGGCCGACGCTTCTCAGCTTGGCTGTGTAAAATGTCGTTTATCTCTGATAATTTTGTGCACAATAATTTGTAGTGGTGGATAGCAAAATGCTTCGCGCGTCTTAGCCATCGTCTAGGCGTACGTCCGTCTGTCTGCCCGTCCGTCCGTCACACCGCGGTATTGTGTCAAAACGACGCAAGCTATGATCACGAGATCTACGTACACTGTGGGCTGCCACAAGGACTCTAGTTTATCGCGACAGAATTTCGTGCGTGTGGATGCGGGGGTTCCCCGCGAACGAGGGCATCAAAAAGGGGTACCCCCATAAAAACGTTATTTTGCCGTTATTGGCTCGTATAGTGTGAAAACACTTGCAGATAAATACAGACATGCTGCTTATCATAACAAGCATGGTGACAGGCTTTTTAGATTTATCAACATCGATGACCTTGAACGGAGCTTGAACCCCCAAAAGGTGGTTTTTGGTGAATTTTTCCCAATTTTTAGATCCAGCGCTCATTTCAACACTGAATTGCGACGAAATGGCTTAAGATAGATCAAGACAACCTCAGTATGAAATTTTCAGCATTGAACGTAGATTTTAGCAGTCCAAGTTCCGACCCCTATAGCTTCAAGGAGGCCGGCGCAGGCGGGCGTCAAAGACAGCTCCCCCCTAAAAAGTGGTTATTTTACCGCAATTATCTTGTGTAGCGTGAAAACGGTTGCAGATGTGACACAGACATGTTGCTTATCATAACAAGCAATAGTGACAAGCTTTTTATTGGTGTCAACGTCGATGACCTTGAATGATCTTGAATCCTTAAAATAGGGGTTTTGGTGAATTTTTTTGCGATTTCCGGCTGCGACACACATTTTAAGAGTAAATTGCGCCGAAATGACTGAAGATGGACCTGGACAACCTGTGCATGGCATTTTAGCATAGAACGTACGTTTTAAAAGTCAAGTTTCGATCTCTTAAATTCAAGGAGTCTACCCTACAGAGGCCTCAAATTTGAGTACTCTTTCTAGATGCATTAATATCTTATTGGTGTAGGCCTACACTGATTGGCGTGATTGCCAAAGTGGCAGGACCGCTGGTATCGCGCGTCACGTGAGCTTTGCTCAAATTACTTGTCTTAGATTTAACTTAATTTTTACCTGAGAGAAAAGAAAAGAAGGATAACATTTTAAGCTAAGCTAGTCTTTACCGAAAAAAATGTTTAAATGCTTTTTTTAAGTACCTGAAAGTTTGTATTGATTCCACCAAAGACGAAGCGCGCGACTAACGATAACAAATAGGCTACTAGCATAAAAGCTACTACGCTGTCGCCCTTGCAAACGTTAGGCTTATGGGCTTAACTTCGTTATAGGCCTACGACTTTTTGCTTGGAATGATTTGAGTTCAATTCAGTGATAAAGTAGAGCTTCAACAACGTCAAGAGCAGATTTTTTTTCGCTTAGTCGGATTTTTATAATTTGTGCGTATAGGCTACGTAGCGTATCTGACGCATTCTGCACCTGCAGTATATACTGTTGTGTGCGTGGACGCATTCGCACACGTGCAATATGTGATTGATCCACAAGTTAATACTAAAAATAAGAAAAACACAAAGGAAAGCAAGTAATTTGAGCAATACTCACGTAACACGCGGCAGCATCGGTGTACAGCACGCAATAAAATAATAATATATTTTGAAAGAGTACCCAAACTTGAGACCTCCGTACGGAGAACTCCTTGAACTTAGGAAATCGAAACTCAGATAGTTCTAAATAAGCTAGCATTGTTTCTGAAGTACAGCGACTTATTGGTTAAAAATCGCAATTCCTTATCTCCTTTTTATTCAGCACCTTTAGCCGGAAAGATTTTTTTTCGAATTTTGAGAAAAGCTTTATAAACGTAAATAAATACACTGTGTTTCAAAAAACGGGCACCCTTTTTATTTCTTTCATAATTCACTCAAATGACGATCAATTTACACGAAATTTTTACCAGAT